>PR_CR_10_Liq_2_inCRDRAFT_1000335_pt1 | contig 13393 bp, 9 predicted proteins | sample PRCRCaboRojoPR_FD_10245 | JGI IMG/M metagenome (IMG submission 10245) | reverse complement strand
TGATTGCGCTTGTTGGCCACTTCTTGATGCGCACCCTCGCGAAAACTTTGATAGGGGAAGGCTGATGAGCATGCCGACAGCCAATCATGAAATGCCACCTGTGGGGGTCTTACGGGCTGACGTGACTCGTGATCTGCATGCCGCCGAGGTGCGGCCCTTGATTCTTGAGCCGGTGCTTGGCAAATCAGCATTGGAACGCTCAGTTGAACTACTCGCCAGGCTAGGCTGCGTAGACATTCACATCATGCTTGGAGACGAAGCTTATTCCATTAGGCAGCACCTTCAAACTGGTGAGCGGTGGGGTTGCACTTTTAGATACCACTATATGAGCGCGCTTTATTCAGTAACTGAACTTATGGACGTTATTCAAAGCACCACGGATCGACGATACTGGCTAGCAGACGCGCGCTGTGTACCGATGACTGATGTTTCAAGCCTGCATGTTGATAGCGACATTTGCATCGCATACGGGAATCACGAATCACCTCCGGTCTTCAGCGGCTGGGCTGCGGTCTCGGGCACTTTGCTAGCCAAATGCTCGGATTGGTCAGTTTTTCAGGCAGGCGGATCAACAGTTGATTACAGCGGTATANAGANCGTGAAATGCCNNGGCGTCTTACGTTGTTTCTCNGTAGCNGATTTACACGCCTCGACACAATTCATGTTGGCCGGATTAGCCCAACAGTGCATCGTCAAACGCAGCTGTCAGATTCACTCTAGCGCAAAACTCATCTCACCAGTCTGGATTGGAGAGCAGGTAAAAATCGGTCGAGGCTGCGTCATCGGACCTAATGTTTCCATCGAATCAATGTGTGTTGTCGATGAAGGTACAACCGTCGTTCGATCCTGCATCGGAGATAAAACCTACCTCGGCCGCGGCCTCGAATTAAACGATTCATCGGTGATGCAAGGATATCTGTTTCGTCCGTCTCTTGCTGTGTCGCTTAAGATTGAGGATGAAGTGTTACTCACGGGATTGGCTGTAACACGAGACTCAATCTGGTGGCTGGTCATGCTTTCCTGCCTGCTAAGAACGGTTTGCTGGCCACTGTACGTAATGATGCAAGTGGGATGGATCAAAACCACGCACAGCTATCGGCGGCAACACTTCTGCACCATTTTCTTCCCGGGCCTGTTAGGCATTATTCGAAACGGGGACAGACTTGTTGGTCACTGCGCACCGCCCACGCCACTGGACACTGCCGACAATGACGTCAATCACTTGCCAAATGACGCCATCCAAACAGCCCCTAGGGGACTGTTAAACGATGCTGTTGTTATCGGCGTATCGCCGAACCAGGATCCTGATTTCTGGATGGCCAGTAACTTGTACGCGGCCACTAAAGGCGACAACATCTCATTCAATATCAAATTAGTTTGCCAGTATCTGGCCCGTGTGACGGTAGACTGTCTCACGCCCATTACAAGCAAGCTGAATCTACATCACAGTCGCGACTCTTAGATGCGATTGCGAGCCTTGGACATATCAAAAAAGGAAGCAGCCATGAACATTAGTTACCAGACATACGACCCAAAACGTCCCGAAGTCGTGCTCCTCACCATTAATGCAGAGCACCTTGATGCAAGCAACGTTAAAGAATTTAAGTCGCAAATTGACAAGCTAGAGTTCAAACATAAACAGGTGTTGCTTGACATGAGCCCGTTGTCATTTGTCGACAGTTCAGGGCTCGGTGCCATCCTATCCATGAGGCGCAACATCATTGCTAATGACGGGTCGCTAAACCTGTTTGGCTTAACTACGCCGGTTCGTGCGCTCTTTGAACTCGTCAAAATGCATCGAGTATTCACTATCTTCAATACCAAAGATGAGGCCTTGAACGTGCTGCGCGCATCGGGTTGACCCCGTGCTCGCAAGCTCCCCATCCAAATTGCGACTCACACTAAACCAACGAAACACATCATCCACATCACGGGACAGTTAGACCCTCAAACATGTCGATCGAGCACACCGATTCAATACCAACGGTAAAAGGGTGTATCAGCCGCTTACTTGCGCACACCAGTCTACAAACACTTGCCAACTGGCTGGTTGGTGCCGCTTTTTTTTGCCTGTTCGTGACGCTCAGCATAACGCTAGCGGCACACACGCGACACACCGCTGAGCAAATCGAAACTCAATACCGAAGCAATGCCATTGATTCGCTTGCCAGCCAGTTATCTGCCGCGCTGCAAAGCGGGGATGTAGAGGCGGTAGACTTGCTACTGCGCCAGGGCGCTGCGCTCGACTGGTACGACTATGCCAGAGTAACTGATTTGTCAGGCAACGTCTTATATTCGAGCGCGAGTACCGCTAAGAAGAGCCTGAAAAGCGTGAGCGCATCTGGCAGCAATCGCGATGAGCCGCTTGTGGAACAGGTCAGCAAACCCATCCTAGCCGCTGACGACACGCCGATGGCAAACTTTAACGTAGCTCGTCACGCAACGACGGATCGTTACGCTTGGTCGGGCGCTGGCCGCGAGGTGACCCTGCTCATACTGCCAATTGTTTTGCTGTTCGGCGGACTTATGTTGTGGGTAGTTCGCGGCTTTGCGGTGAGTATCAAGCAGGCGCGAGATTACGCTCTCTCAACAGTATCTAAGCCAGGCAAACCGTTTGACATCCTATTGCCTGTCGGAGAGCTAGCCGGACTAAGAAATGCATTACTGACGTTGTCTTGCAGCACGGCCAGGCATTACGAACTACTTGTCTCTGAAGGTGCCATTCGCGCTTCTGCACTGGCGGCTTGCAAAGAGGGCTTGCTTGTATTAGACGACAGCTTCCAGATCATCGAAGCCAACAATGCCGCAGAGGCAGTGCTCAATGCACCCCGGTCTGACCTCCTTCACAGTCCTGTTTGCGATTTTATTTGTGACCGCTGGATTCGGGCATCTAACCTGCCGCAGAATGATGTGCCTCTACGTTTATGCGTCGCGCGAGATTCAACAACCGGCAGCGCAGATGTCTGGGTCGAGATTGCCATTGCGAGGTTTTATGCCCAGTCATCAAAGTTTTGGCTGCTTACCGTCAGCGACTTGAGCGACGAGATAGCGGCTGAGAAAAAAAACCGACAGCTTGCTAAGGATCTGGCAACCATCAACAATGAGCTTTCCGTACGTCAACGCGCGCTTGATGAACACGCTATGGTGTTTACATGTGATGCGCAAGGCTTCGTGATGTCGTGTAACCAAAAGTTTGCTGAGATTACAGGTTGCTCACTTTCGCATCTGGCGCATCGCCCATTTGTTTTTACGCGTGACATTGACCGCGAGGTCTGTCTGAACGAAGAGATTTTTGAGACTCTATTTTGCGGCAACACGTGGCAGGGTGACACCATATGCTGGAACGTCAAGGGCAAAATGTTTTGGGTGGCGTTCACGATTGTTCCCTTACCCGCTGAAGGAGGCGAGGCAGCTGGTTTCCTGGCGGTTGGAACAGACATATCGACGCAGAAATCACTTGAGTTTGATCTGCACGAGGCACGTTTGGAGCAAGCCCGTACGAGTCGTGACATACAAACCACATTATTGGTGAGCGATATACCTAAGACGATTGGCTTTGCCGATATTAGGTCTTATTTGCTGGCAGCAGAAGATGTGGCGGGCGACTTTATTGCCTTTAGCCGGCTAAACGAAACTTGTTTCGATATTATGGTTGGTGATGTCATGGGTTCGGGTGTCACGGCCGCACTCGTTGCAGCGGCGACAAAAAGCAGTTACTACAAGGCGCTGTTGCAGCCTGCGGTCAATCGTAATGTCGAGGGCGATACCCCTGATCTCGAGGTTGTTGTCAACACCATTCACGCACGCATGTCACAGCGCCTCATCGAGCTCGAAATGTTTGTCACGCTTGCAATTTATCGCTTCGACGCAAAAACTTCAACGCTTATATATGTCAATGCCGGACACACGCCTGGTATTCTTCATCGTAGTGATGGCAGTGGTATTGAGGAGTTGACCAGCAATAACGTCCCCATCGGTTTTCTTGATCAGGTAAATTATGAATCGAAAAGCACGTTGTTGAACCAAAGTGATTTAGTCTGCCTGTTCTCTGATGGCATCAGCGAGGCTCTGCTAACCCAAAGCGATGAGCAGCTTGGCATCGAAAGAATCAAGGAACAAATTCGTTCGAGTACCGAGCATAACTTGCCCTTGAATTGCCTTTATCAATCCCTGATCCTCGACGTACAACATTCGACTGGACGTGACTCGCCATACGACGACCAGTCGTTGACGATTATCGAGTACACAAAAGATAGCTCAGCTGCTGATTGCGGTATACGACAAAGCATCCAACAAACCCTTGAATTGGAGTGGGACTACAGTTCAGTGCGCAAGCTGCGTGAGTTCTTTCAACAAATCCAGATGCCACTGGAAGACGAGGTCAAAGAAGGACTATTGTTAGCTTGTGTAGAGGCTTGCACCAATATTGTGCGACACGTGGTGCCGTATCTTTCAAACCCCTCTTATACGTTTCGAATCGAAACGACTGGTACTGACTTGTATTTCGATTTTTTCTACGCCGGGCCGGGACACGATTTCGACGAGCAGCCCGAGCCTGATTTTAGCGGTGAGACATCACACGGTTTTGGTCTATTCATCATTTCAGAACTCACCGACCAGTTTTTCACATTGCACCCGAGCCCTTACATCAGTCAGATTCGACTTGTCAAACATCTTGATCCATCGTCATCGCATCGCGGCGTTTATACAGCGTCGATGCTCGACGCATAAGCAGGCGGGATTAACTCACTATGGACAACATAGAACAGACCAAACAGCAGTCATTGTGTTTTGTAGCCGACATCGACTTAAACGTAGAAAACCGTCGAACCGCACAAGGGCTGGCGCAGAAGCTTGGTATTGAGCTTTTTAGTACGAATACCGATGAGTTGGACCAGATTACAAAGACAGACAACACTGGCGCTCGACCAAGGATGATTCTGTTGCAAGTTCAACAAGCCAATGAAACCGGGCTCAGTATCATCCGGTGCCTGCGCAACAAACATCCTGACACAACGCTAGTACTCGTATCACCAGACAGCCTCCAACAGTACGTCGAACATTGCATGAGAATCGGCATTGACGATCGTGTAGCCGACCCTATCAGTGCGGAAGAATTAGACGCTGTGTTTACTCGATGGCTCACACTGGACGACATGCAGGACAATGCGATTCAAGATCGGCTTGACGCGGAGATCAGTCACGAGCGAGACTGGTCAATGAATGAAAAGGATGTGCTGGCGAGAGTGCACACAACGTTTATTGCTCACAACGCTGGCATTGTTACCATTATCACAAGCCTCCTCAAAGCGGGGGACTGGGATCAGCTGGCCTTCGTGTTACACCGGTTCCGTGGTGCCTGCTTAATTCTTGGCTACGACAATCTTGCGGTTGTGCTGTCTGAAATGCAGCAACTCCTGAAAGCGCCTATACCCATTGAGCAGTTCGACACGTTAATCACACAGTTACACACCCACGCTGCTTTGATTGACGTGTCTCTGTTGCATCACCAGACGAACGGTCAAGATGACGAACTTTAAGGTACGTGAGCGATGTCCCGCTTGCGGGACGGCCAAAACCATTGAACGAGTGCGTTTAGCTTATGATGACGACCCACTGCGGACATACCTCAAAACGTTCTACGGCCCCCAAGGTGGCGTCGAGTTTGAGTACTTACGCGATGTCATGTACATCCTCCAAGAATGTCCAGAGTGCGGGTTGTTCTATCAGAGGAATATCCCGAACGATGCACTGATGTGGCGACTATACGAGGTCTGGATTGATCCGCAAATAGCTTTTAATCAGAGACCGGAACGTAGCCGTCGAGTCAACCAACATTACATCTCGGAGCTGATGCTTGTTGACGACTACTTCAACCGAAGCCCAAGTGACATTGAAATACTAGATTTCGGTATGGGATGGGGTGACTGGGCAGCCATGGCAAATGGACTCGGTTTTATTTGCCACGGCCTTGAGCTTTCGCAAAGCCGTATTGATTACGCGACTAAAAGGGGAGTGAATGTACTGAACTGGAATCAGGCCCGCCAAAAGCGATTTGACTTCATTAACACAGAGCAAGTCTTTGAACATATCGCAGATCCGTTGGACACCCTATCAAACCTCAAGAAATTGTTGAAACCTGGCGGCATCATCAAGATAAGTGTCCCAACGGCTACCAATATCGAGAAAAGTCTCTCAGCGATGGACTGGGGGGCGGGTCGCAATAGCCCTATCAGCCTAAATCCGGTAGCACCACTGGAGCACATTCAATATTTTCATCGACGCACGCTGCAAATCATGGCGAGTCGCGTAGGCATGCGTGAGTTCACATGGCCAATGCTTTCATATTGGCGAAGTTCTTGTGGCTCACTAAGCCCTTTTCATCTTGTGAAAGGTGTGTTCAAGCCAATCGTTTACCGTCTTCGGAGAAAACAGAATTACATCTTGCTTGTCTGTGACGCCAACGACGTCACACCACATCCGCAACATCCAAACTAACCAAAAAACCACACGCGTCGTCAACGTTTTCCGGACCATCGGTCTTTTAGCCACTCACGCCAGATCGCCAACCACAGCTGAAGTCTGAAGCGCCAGTGCTGACCACCGTCGAACTGGGCGTATTGAGAACGGGTTAAACCTTCGACAATGTTTTGCTCGAGATAAGATGGGCTACGTTCCAGTGACACCTGATTAACGAATATGCCCACGGCATCCGGGTCAATCTTGCGCAATAATTCACCTGCCTTTCGAACTTCAGCCTTTGTCACAGTTTCTGCTTGGATCACTAGAAATATCTGACCGATAACACCAATGGCGATTTCAGCATCTGGACTTGCCATTAAGGGAGGCAAGTCAACCAAAACATAGTCATATCGCTGGCCAAGTGTCTCAAGCAGGTCCTTTAACCGGTCGACGCGCGTCAAGCCTTTGCGGGCTTGAGTCCCGATACCGACAAACTCGAGTGACATCGCGTCATGCTCTGTGCGGTAAATAAGATCACTATGACTCAGCCCATTAGCCAAAGAATCAGTCAATCCCGCTCTGGCGTGTTTGAACTGAACGGCCGGTGTGAACGTGTTTGCTTCAACAATGATGACTGAAGAACCAAGCTCTTGGATATGTTTAGCAGTATCAAGAATCGTAGTTGTCGCACCGCCCTTGGTCTTCAAAGCACTAAACGCAAAAATATTCTTGTCGTGGCGTGCACGACTGCGCATCAATGCCGCAACGAATTGCCGTGATTGCCTTTGGGCGAATAACTCGGTAGGTAAATCCTCTTTCAGTATTTGCCAACCTGCAGTCGGAATACCAATGATTTTTTCGGCCTCCCGAACAGTCAGCAGTCGTGGATCAAGGAAATCAATCACAACAGGTACCGACATTGCAGCGCCTAATGCAAAGATCAGTAATGCCGCAAACGCTTTCGTATGCCCCAAGCCTTGAGGCATATCCGCAGGCAATGCAGGCGTGACGATACGCAAAAACCCAAGAGCCTCTGTTTCAGTTTCGAGGTAATTCATCCGGCTTTGAATCTGTTCAATTCTTTCCCGATTAATACGGATATAGTCCGACAAGCGTAGGGCGCGTTGGAATGCTTTCGTGTACTCCGTTGCTTGTTGCTCGAGGCGATCCAGCTTTCGCGTTAAACCCTCGACGGTTTGTCGTTCACTGGTTAGCTGTGCGCTTAGCTGATCGCGATATTCGGCATGCAAGCGTTCGCGGGCCTGTTTTTTTACTTGCTTTAAACGGGACTGCAACTCTTTGACGGTCTCTTGCGCGCGGATTCGGGCCGGATGTAGTGGCGTAAGGGCCGATTCATACGCCAATAATTCCTCACGCGCATCGATCAACGCGAACTGCTCAGCAGCAACTTCAGGTGCGCGGTCAAGCTGATCAGCGATTCGGGCGGCAGCCTCTTGAGGCAAACCCTGATCCTCGATGAACGCTCGGTACACAGACTCAGTCGTCTCGAGCTTGACACTAGCAACAGTCAAAGCCTCACGCACCTGAAACAATGTAGTGTCGAAGGGGTTATCTAGGTTTCTTGCGAAGGTCGTGCGGCCTAGCCTAACGGCGAGTTTGGCGCGTTCATCTTCCCAATCTTGGATTTCTCTTTCTAATTTACCTTTGCTCTTTGCCAACACTTCCAACCGCTCGTCAGCCCCGTAGAAACCTTCCTGACGGTGAATCTCAATGAAAACAGTGACGATCGCATTGACAATTTTGTCAAGGTACCCGCGATCGTTTTCGCCACCACTTAACCGTACCTGCAGCATGTAAGTGTTAGGTACCCGTATGGTGACTACCGAGCGTTGGAGCTGTTCGATGTACCTTCTAAGGGTCATACCTGCAGGCTTAGGATCGATGCCTTGGTCACTTAACCGTTCTAACGCGGCCCGCAGCACGTCGTCACGCGTGACAGAATTTCGTATGTGGTTCACGAACTGTCGGTACTGGCTGTTGGACTGGAACTCAACCTCTTGGTCGGACTGCACGTTTTTCATGAAACGCGGCGCCACCATAAACGTAGCGTCTGCCGAATATGTGCTTGTGCCAAGCTTGATCGCGACTGGCGTGCCGACCAAAATCAAGGCGACAAACACCAACAAACTCACCCGGTAGTGGCGCTTGAGGCTTTTGATCGGGTTAATCGAAAACGTTAAGGGACTAGGCGTCTCTTGCATCAATCCACCCTCCCTTCAGGCTAATTGATTAACAACACAACAAAGCCGTCGACTGTTGATCACGGTAAATGTGGCTACCATGAACTCTGCAGTCTACGATCGCCACGAATGATGTCATACAGTAGTCTTTCAAATTGATCGACCGATGAATCCCAGCCCATCACTCGGGTTTTTTGATACGCCACATCTGAGCATGCGCGCCAATAAACAGCGTCCGTGCAGAGCGCGCTTACCGCACTTGCAAACCTTTCTGGTAACAGATCCTCCTTAACGGGGCTAATCAGGACGCCACCACCCCTTCGCAGCAGCTCCGGCGCCGCCCCCACTGGCAGGCTGACGACTGGCGTACGTGAGGCCATAGCCTCTAGCACGGGCAGCCCGAAGCTGTCGATGCGCGAGGCAAACAACCAGGCATCACAACTCGCGTACAGCTTCGGCAACAGCGTCTGAGAGGGTTGATAGAAATATTCGGTATTGTCTGGGAGCGGAAAATCCGGGTGTGGCGGCTCAGCGCCAAACGCCATAATGCGCAATTCAGGTATCCGGTCACGGACAGAGTCAACAATCCTTTTGTATCGTTCTAACGCTTTGCTAGGGGTCGTGGAATAAACATAACCCACCTGCGGTACATCATTAAGGGCTCTGGCAGGGGTGTCAAATAATCTAAGGTCAATTCCATTTCGGATGACATGCACACCTCTGATATCGAGTTCCTGCTCGATTTCCTGCCTCAAAGGCTCGGAAACAGCAACTTTCACGGTATTAGATCGCAGGGCTGCTTTGACTCGGGCGTTCGTCAGATCGTCAAACCAAATCTCATAGCCCTGCACCAAATGCAACTGGCGGCCTTTGTGCGGCGGCCAGTTTTTCATCCACTCAACCGTCTCCCACCAAGTTGCGATGACGAGATCGGCAGCAGGCACATCCTCACCTCGCACAATGTCGTGCTTGGCGAACTCCAAAATGTGCACACCCGCGTGCGACAAATGGCCTTTTATGACCGGTTCCGTTCGCTGTAACGCGTCAGGAATCTTGCCCCGCTTGAACAGTCTTAGACGCTCACGAAAGCTTCGGGAATGGGGCTTTTCCATAACGACAGTCACGGCGTGCCCTCGGCTTTGAAGTTCGCGAGCATAAGTTGCAACCACGCGTATACCACCCGAGAGGTTGTCCGGTGGTACGAGGAACGTGATTTTAAGACGCGGCAGACTCAAGACCCAAGCCCCTCGATAGCAATCAGTACAGCATATGAGACCGTCATGCTTGCGAGAAGCACAGGCAACCAAACCAGCTCATTCCATCCGGCCGATAGCCGCTCTTGGTGTTGGAATAACATCGACAGTGGCCATGAACCGAACTGGCTAGCCACAGCACCCCAGATTACCCCTTGATCACCATACCAGACTCCCCCGAGCGGAATACATATCAACATTGACAACGTACGGCACAAATTGTTGATCATCGGTAATTTCGGTTTTCCCAATGTCAGCATCAACTGTTCCAACACCTGGTAGCGCAACGCGACCAGCCCCACTGCTAACGCCTGCAACATCCAGCCAGCATCTGCGTATCTTGCGTCGTACAAAATTGAGACCAGCGACGGGGCGGCAACGACCAAGATCCCTGCCGTACTCCCCAACACGATATCGATGATACGCTGGGTGCGCTTGTACGTTTCGGCGGTCGCCTCACGACTCAGAGTACGGTCCGTCGCATTTAACAATGGATAGGTCACTCGGGCGTTGATCGCTGAATACACGCCTACAACGGCAAATTGCAGGTTGCTAGCAATTGCAAACACGCCAAAGGTGGCGACGGTCATACTGGTACCAATGATTAATTTCTCGCCATTGGACGCCAAAAAGCCAATAATCGATGACAGCATGATCCATTTTCCAAAATTGATCAGCTCGCGGGCACTCGTGCGACAAATCCTCAAACACAATGCTTGAGGGGGCAACATTAAGTGCGTGAGGATTGTTTTAATGGTGGTTCCAATCAGCGTTCCGAACACCAAACCCCATACCGACACGGTCCACCAAGCCGCTGCAATGGTTACACCAACCGTCAGGCAATGACTCAACAATTCAACAGCAACAATCCGCCGGGGCGTGAGGTCGCGTTCAGCCTTGAAGAGGCTTAACGACTCGAATCCCTGAATGACCGCGCACAAGGACGTCACCGCAATTAACGCCGGCAAAGTAGGATCTGCATACACTGAGCCAGCTGGTAATGCACCTGCCGTCTGTGCAGCCCATAAGCAGAATGCAACCATGCCGATCAAGAGTGTCACCACCAGCCCACGCGCAATCTGCAGTAGCCAAGCGGTCCCTATAAAGCTTGGATCTGCAGATCGCTCACTGCGGATGACGCTCTCTCTGATGCCTAAATCAGAGAACATCGTTATACCGATGTAGATCGTGGTGACAATAGCCATCAGCCCAAAAGCTTCGGGCATCAGAATCCGGGCAATAACCAGATTGCTGGCTAGCCTCAAAAACTGCGACGTTACGTTGCTTGCAACTGACCAACGGGCCACTCGCAAAGCCTTGAACTTCAGTTGGAGTGACGCGCTGTTAGCAAGTGCAGTTCGTGACATGACATTGATTTGAACCAATGCAAGTCGGTAATTGTGTCTTTTGTGCAAACTCTAGCGATCAAACGCCGAACGCACCACGGCACAGATAAGTAGAGTCTGCAGATTACTTAGTAGTTACACGTTGAAGTCGATAACCCCACCCGTAAACAGCGATGATGCGCCAGCCGTTGTCAGACTTTATTTTGAGTTTGCGTCGGATGCGACTGATATGAGTATCCACCGTCCGCGTATCTAGTGTCGATGCAGTTAGCCAAATGGTCTCGAGCAGGTGCACACGCGAGAGCAACTTACCATGATTGGCGAACAGGTAGTTCGCTAAGTCAAACTCGCGCTTCGTCAACGCTACAGCATGGTCGTGCACAAAGATGCTGGAAGATGTGTGGTCGATTTTGTAAGGATGGTACGTCGCTACGCGATCTGCGGGCTTGTAACGTCGAAGCAAACTTTCCATTCGTGCGGTCAACTCAAAAAACCTTGGCGGTTTTATCACATAGTCATCAGCCCCTGCGTCAAGCGCAGCTACCAAATCCAGCTCAGCCTCGCGCGCCGATACAAATATAACGGGAACACGACGATCCTGACGTTGCCGAATACTCTTCAAAACGCTAAGTCCGTCAGTGTCAGGCAAGTTCCAGTCGAGAACAATCAGGCTCACGTTTTCATCAAAGGACTTCTTGAACTGCTCATAAGTTTGACAAAACACCCAACGGTAGTCACTTTTAGCGAACCATGTCTTGTAAACATCGATTTGTGTTGGGTCATCTTCTAGCACCAATATTTTGACGGTCATGTTGTTCCTATTCAACTCACTACTAGCGGACGAAAAGCCGAGGTTAATCCTGTGTCCGAATCAATCAACGTTATCCATCAAACACGTACGCCGTATGTTTTCAATTGAAATATATGCCCCTTTATTATTTAGATCGATATAAAGGTTAATAATCAATCGCTTATTAACCATACTTAAGACCAGCGCTTTATTTGAGTTTCAATGGAGGTGTGGTTCTGTAAACTCAGCACCTCATGTGTGAGAGCGGCACTCGTAGCGATAGACGCAGAGCACCCCATTTTCAACACGTCGGCGCAAGATTTTTAGTCGCGGTTTCGGTCGATGTGCACACCGTCAAATTTACGCAGCATGAAGCTTATCTCAAATATCTATGCGAACAACGGTAACCATTCAAAATTCACATCTTTATTGTTTGAAGTGATTAATCATTGAAACATTGGTTTTTTATATTATTTAAGATTATTTAAAAAAATTGAAACATATAGTTTTGCTTTATTTCTCCGCGACATTATTCCCACTACACCGAGCAGGCATGGTCCTACTTACGGTTGCCAGTCGACCGTACCAACGCGGCTTAAACATGAAAGCAAGGCGGACCCTAGAGACCCTAAGAACCCTGCGATTAACCAAAATGGACATGCGCACGCGTGTTCTTGATGTTGGGGCGACGAACAGTTGACGCTGCGCCGACCCCAATACAAAAAAATAGCCAAATGGGCTGCCGACAGGAGACGCAACAGGCACTCACCGCTTGCACGCATGCTTATCTGTTTACAGAAAATCGAACGATTTACGACTTGAGTGCAACAGCCTTGAGAAATCTTGGACAGGCGCAACTAGGCAGATTTTGGAACGTCAGTCGTTACGCCGATGACAGTGCGCGTAAATAAAAGTAAGGGTGATAGCGTGTAACAACCCTGTCGAATAACTTGTCAGTGTCAACCCAGGGGACTTCCCACGGAGTGTGCGACACAAGCGTACCTTTCCTGAAACGCGAACTCACCTTGTGGTTTCGCGTGGGGCGGGACGAGGCAGCGTAAAGCATCGAAAAATCAGACGCGTACCAGACGCCCTCAAAAGGTGCCACCCATGTGTGCTTTGGCACCAGCAAACGCCAACTCAAGCCACACGGCAGTGGAAAAAACCATTTAGGAAAGCATGCTCTAACAATCTGGGGCCCATGACGCAAAAATGATCGCGCGTCGGTAATGTTTTAGTTAGCGGATAGCGAATTCCAGAGCCGAACAGTCTGCAACACGATCAGTACGACTTGGGTAAGCCCAAGACCCGCTCGGCGATGTAACACAGCACCAATTGCGG
>PR_CR_10_Liq_2_inCRDRAFT_1000333_pt1 | contig 13412 bp, 14 predicted proteins | sample PRCRCaboRojoPR_FD_10245 | JGI IMG/M metagenome (IMG submission 10245) | reverse complement strand
TGTCCCCAGTCCAACTGGCCCTCCCAGGGAGAAGCCAATAGCCAAAACCAATAGCTCGTAGAAACTTCTGACCATCCAAAAGGGTTTCTTAGTCTTTTCTGCGGTGCCAACCATCAGTCCATCTCTCGGACCCTTTCCAAGTCCGGCGGAGATGTATAGCCCTGTTGCCAATCCAATAGTGACCGTTCCGATTGCAAAAACGGCAATTTTGGAGATCAGTAAGTCATATGTTGGTAGGAATAGCAGCCAAAGATCTGCAAACAGGCCTACTAGGACTGCGTTCAATACAGACCCTATTCCTAATTTGACCTTTAGGGGTATCCAAAGAAGCAATACAATCCCTGAAACAAGCACTGTAGCCCAGCCAAATGTCAACTCAGTTTGGATGCTAATTCCCATTGCCAGAACATCCCATGGAGACAGGCCGATCTCTGCGCTTACCATTAGCGCCAATCCGCCACCGTAGATGAATAGTCCTATAAGTACCCTGAGCAGGCTTTTTGCCGAAATAGACTGATTCACATCAAAAGCATAGGGGTGCAATGTCTTATTTCGTAGATGGTGAGTTTTGCCTCCTCGCACACAGGGGTCTGAGCCAGCACAAGAGCAATCTGGACGAGAATACGCTGGACGCTTTCGAGGAAGCGCTAAACCATGGTGCAACTCATGTGGAGAGTGATATTCAGGCAACCAGTGATGGTTTTGCTGTTCTTTTTCATGATCACGACCTCAATCGAGTTGCCAGAGTGGATAAAAAAATCTCCGAATTGACCCTTGAGCAAATAAGTCAATTGCGCCTGAATCACGGGGGAAAGATTCCCACCCTTGAGCAGGCGCTGAGAAAATTTCCTAACGCCAGGTTCAATCTCGACCTCAAAGCCTTCGCTGCAATTGAGCCGACGGCCAAGGTTTTGTCAGATCTCGGAGCTCACGGCCGAGTCCTGCTTTCAAGCTTCAATGCAAAGACTCGTCAGGAAATATTGAATAAAACCAATCGCCAAACAGCATCAAGTGCTGATGCAAGAACCTTTCTCAGTATGTATGCGGCCCATAAAGTGGCCTCTCCCCTGATTAGGGCAATTAGGAGAGATTTCCAAGCGCTTCAAATCCCCGTGAGTAGATCTTTTTTGAAGTTCGACTCCCCCAGATTCACAGAGGCGGTTAGGAAGCTAGGTCTTCAGCTTCATTACTGGACGGTGAACGACCCTGCAGAGATGCTCAGGCTTTCAAAGTTTGCAACTGGAATTGTTACCGATCGCGTCGACTTAGCTCCTAATTCCCTGAGAACTTAGTTTTCGGGGAAGTTTATTCAGGTGGCGTAGGTTCACCCCTCTACCAGAAAGAGGTGGACTTTGAATCAGACAATGCGCGGCATGAGAATCGGTCAGCAATCACTTGAGAACGAAACTGGAGTTCGCCTATCTGAACGTCAAGAGCAGGTTTATCTCTGCCCCAATAAGCATGAAACTAAAGTTGTTTTTGCTGCAGACGCCGAACTTCCCGATTACTGGGAGTGCACAGCATGTTCAAAAACTGCTGTGAGAGCCGTTGAGGGAAAGTCGATTGAAGAATTGACTATCGAGGAAGATGGTCCAAAGACCCACTACGACATGCTTTTGGAGCGTCGTAGTGAACAGGAACTTGAGGACCTGCTTGCTGAGCGAATTGAGATGCTCAGAGCCAAGCGTAAACGCGGAGAGGCTGATCTCTAGCGCTTCCTTTTTCTTCTCTTGACCGGTTTTGTCCTTATGCTCCAAACCAGCAATCCGGCGGCCGCCGCAAGGTTGAGAAATTCCAAACCGAGTCCAAACTGCATTGCAGGGGTTTTGCCCTCCCTTAGGTCAACAGTTTCAACCATTACCGCGGGCTCAAACCACTCCACGTCATCGATGACAGATCCTTCTGCGTCGTAGATCACACTCTTACCAACTGTTGAGATGTTCACCACTACCCTGCCGGACTCGATTGCTCTGAGTTTGGCAATGGCCGCCTGTTGGTAAGTCTCATCTGAGAACCCAAAGTCCGCATTATTGGTCTGCGAGAGAATTATCTGAGCCCCTTCGTCGACTAGTTCTCTAGGGATGTCGTCCTCCGCAATTTCAAAACAAATAAGCGTTCCGGCTACCCCTTCCTCCAGGTCATAAATACCATCTCTTACCCCAAAGGAGTAATCCCGGCTAATTAGATCAATTAAGTCAGCGGCGAATATTCGATAGAACTCGCGGTGCGGGACATATTCAGCAAATGGAACTGGGCGTTTTTTGTCGTAGTAATCCCTCAAGCCCTCGTTGTCCCAGTAAAGACTGGAATTAAACACCTGTCCACTTCTCTCGGTAATGGTCCCAAAAACCAGAGGAGCCGAATACTGGGCGACGTAATCCTCAATCTGCTCTTGGATATCAGGATTACGGAGTGGGTCAATATCGCTGGCGTTTTCCGGCCAAACAATCAAATCTATATCCCCAAGCTCCGAGCGTGGGATTAGTTCCGAGGCGGAAAGATGGTTGTTGAGAATACTCCCTCTTTCTGGGTTGGCAAATAATCCAGCGTTGGCGTTTCCTTGAACTGCAGCAATTCTCATCTCGCCGACTTTTTCAGTATTGCCAGTGGGGATTAGAAAGGCGATTGCAAAAATTGCGATAACTGAGGCGCCCGAGGCTATCGGAACAGAGTTTTTCTCTCGAATTGTCTTTATTGCAAAAAACAGGGCAATTCCGATGAAGGCAACTAGGAAGCTCACCATGGACATTCCGCCAAGATATGCATAGTTGGCAAGAGCTGACTCGGACTGCGTCATTGCAAGTCTTGACCACGGAAAGCCCCCATAGGGGAAATTGTTTGCCAACCACTCTCTCGCTGTCCAAATAGAAGCAAACGCCAAAGACAGAACTATCGGTGACGACAGGGATTTGGTTTTACTCAACCTCCTGTGCAAGAAAGCCCAGGCGCCCAAGCCAAAACCAAAATAAATTGCCTGAAGCACTGACAGAGCAATCAATGGAACAGGCCCAAGATACTGGCTAATCCATTCAATGTGGGCTATGTAGAAGGCCATTCCTGCCACAAAACCAACTAAAGAAGCTGACCAAAAACCAGCCCCCGTAACGCTTATGGCAATCACCAGCACCATAATCGGAGCCAAAACCCAAACATTTTCGGTGGGAAAGATCCAAAGAGCAATCAACCCACCGAGCAAACCGACCGGAAGCCTCCAGAGCAGATCAATTGAGTTCACGATTTAAGCCTAATCCTTAGACGTAGTAGCTATAGGCAACAATGCCGCGCTTGACCATATCTGTCGCTTGATAGGCGGTCTCAGCAACCTTTGGGTCTGCAGATGTCGAAAGCTGGTCGAGTAAATCAATCAACTGTTTTGACCATCTAATGAAGTCACCCGGTAGCATTCCGGAGATATCAAGCACTGTATCTAGATTCGCGCCCTTTGCCCAGCGATACATCGGGTAGCAGAGACCGAGCTCAAGCGGTGGTTCGGCCTTTAGCTGGTAATCGTTTTGTAAATCAGCTAATTCTCTCTGGATTTTTTCGGTTTGCTCCAAAGCGGGTTCAAATTGCCCCTTTGGAATCTTCGGCTGAAATTCGTTGTCTTCTCGCTTTCCCTCATAGACCAAAGCGACCGCCAATGCAGCCAAATTCGCCGGATCAAGGTTTTTCCATGCTCCCCTGTTTATGCATTCGGCAATCAAAAGATCGCGTTCGCCATAGATTTTGGCCAGCCTCTCCCCCTTTGAGCTGACTTCAAGTTCACCATTTCTGTGAAGATATCCAAGTTGTTCGAGCAAGTTGACAATCCGCTCGAAGGTTTTTGCGACCCTGTTAGTCCTTGAGTCAATTTTCTCCAGGTCTTTTTCAATCTCGCGCTTTAGTTTTTGGTAACGCTCTCCCCATCGAGCATGAGTTTCTCGTTCCGGACATCTGTGAGCAGAGTGGGCCCTGAGTCTTCGTTTCAAGTCTGCTAGGTGTTTTTCATCTAAGTGACGACCCTTAGATTCACGCATATCGCGCTTTCTTGCGAAAGACAGTTTCTTTTCAAGATCGCTAATCTCTCTTCGGATGCCTGAATACTCCTTGAAGTCGCCTAGGTGGCACTGCATCGCCTCCTCGTAACCCTTGAGAGATTTTTCACGCTGCTCAATGTTGCTTGCAATGCCAACTACAGACTTGTCTGCTTGATACTGAGCAAAGGATTTTTCCAGAATGCTGCTTGCAAGCTCCATCCCGAATGCCGAAATTAGGTTTACGCCCATGTTGTAGGTGGGTCTAAAGCTTGAGTTCAAGGGATAGGTTCGTCGACTTGCTAGTCCAGCAACGCTGTTTGGATCTAACTGCGAGCTCCACTGGATAACGCTGTGACCCTCAATGTCAATCCCTCTTCTGCCTGCACGTCCGGTTAGCTGCGTGTACTCCCCAGGTGTAATACCAACGCGTGACTCACCATTGAACTTATCTAGCTTTTCCAGAACGACGGTTCTTGCTGGCATGTTGATGCCCAAGGCAAGTGTTTCCGTTGCGAAGACAACTTTCACCAGCTTTTGCTGGAAAAGTTCCTCAACCACCTCTTTGAATGCCGGCAACATTCCAGCGTGATGGGCCGCGTAACCCTTCTCCAAGGCTGCTAACCACTCGAAATAACCAAGCGTGTCTAAATCTTCGTCTGCAATCGATGCGCAGCGAAGCTCAACTTGCCTTCTGATCTCCTCCTGTTCATCACGACTGGTTAGCCTCAGGTTTGATCTTGAGCAAGCCTCAACGGCCTTTTCGCACCCTATTCGGCTGAAGATAAAAAATATTGCGGGTAAAAGATCTTGTTGCTCTAGGACTTCCACAACCTCAGGTTTAGTGAGCCGTTCAATTTGGTTTTGACGTTTTATGTATCGCCCCTGTTTTCCTCCCCTAGTTCTGTGAGAAGGGACCCTGAGTTTGCTCTGGTGACGCTGCAACAGGTTTTGGTTCACTTTTGTTTGTCCGCTTTTGGCATCAAACAGCTCAATCAGCTCATCGCCAAATAAAACATGTTGGTGCAGTGGAACCGGCCTGTGTTCGCTCACCACTATCTCTGTGTCTCCTCTGACCTCAGCAAGCCATGCACCAAACTCCTCGGCATTGGAAACCGTGGCCGACAGAGAGGCCACCTGCACATCCTTCGGAAGGTGCAGAATCACTTCCTCCCAAACCGCACCCCTGAATCGATCAGCTAGGTAGTGAACTTCATCCATGACCACAAAACCAAGGTCAATTAGCGTTGTGCTTCCCGCATAAATCATGTTCCTCAAGACTTCTGTTGTCATGATTACAATCTGCGCGTTCGAGTTTTGATTATTGTCCCCTGTGAGCAGGCCGACTCGTTCTCTCCCGTATCTGGCGACCAGTTCTGAATACTTCTGGTTGGATAAAGCCTTGATGGGTGTGGTGTAGAAAACTTTCTGGTTTTTCGCGAGTGCAAGGTGTATCGCAAATTCGCCAACAACTGTTTTACCAGCGCCTGTTGGCGCCGCAACCAGAACACCCTTCCCGTCCGAAAGAGCTTTGCACGATGTCAGTTGAAAATCATCCAGCCCGAAAGGTAGTTGCTCAGAGAATTTGGCAAGTTCAGTCAGTTTTGATTTTTGCTTTGCGGCTTTGTATCGCTCAGCAGGACTCGGTTCACTCAACTATCAAGCCCCTCAGATAGTTTCTCAGCCCTTTTCTGCTTTCTCCTGTCGTTGAGGTAGGCAATTCCCGCCGCCAAAAAATAAAGGATTATCAGAGGAATCATCAACAACAACATCGAAATCGGTTCGGCGGTTGGGGTGGCCAATGCGGTAATCACTGCAATTACAAATACCGCAAACCGCCATCCTCGAATAATGCTTTTGGCCTCTATAAGACCTATGAAGTTCATCAGCACCAGCACCACGGGCATTACAAAAGCAGAACCAAAAATGAATAGAACTCTGATTGCAAATAGCACGTACTGACTGGCATTGATCACGTTCGAGCTCCCCTCAGGGGTGAAACCCAGAAGCACAACAACAAAGTTGGGAAGAGAAACCCATGCGATGTATGTACCTATCAAAAACAGCGGAACAGCACTCGCGATAAACGCTGCCGAGTAACGCCTTTCGTTTTTCTTTAGGCCGGGGGTAACAAAAGCCCAAACCTGGTAGAGCCAAAAGGGAGAGGAGACGAGCAAGCCCAAAAAGATTGAAACTTGAATTCTCAGGTCGAAGGCACTGACGATGGTGCCAAAATTGACAGTTGCGTTAACCCCCTGCCGTCGACTCAGGTCAAGTATTGGTTGCTGCAGCAGAGAAAACACTGGCTCGAATAGGAACCAGCCTCCGACCGTCCCGATTAAGATGAAGCCAGCTATCCAGAAAAGCCTTTTCCTGAGCTCTCGCAGGTGGTCGGCAAGGCTCATCTTGCGTTCGGGGTTTTTTCCCCTAGCCATTATTCGGACTTGTCGTCGTTGGCCTTTTTATCCTTGGTCTCGTCTCGAATCTCTTTTTTGAAAATCTTCATCGACTGCCCAAGGCTTTTTGCCAGCGCAGGTAATTTAGGTGCACCCCATAACAAAAGCACAATGACCAGAATGATTACCCATTCCCAGCCCCGCAATCCTGCCATTTATCTAAACCTTTCGTTGATTTCAATCTTGGAAATCCTTGCTATCAGCCTACGCTGTCTGGCCTGCTTTTTGCGCTCAACTTGCCTTTTACGCTTTCGTCTTTGACCTAAAAGCTCGAAAAGCGTGTTGGGATCGGTTGCATCTGCCTTCGTGAATTCCTCCGACACCTCAGTCGATTTTTGCTTCACCTCTTTACCGGCTGTTTGTAATTCGCTGGCCACCATGACAAGGTTTTTGGTCTTATAAAAAAGCTGATAAAGAAGATAAAAGATGTAGCCAACCGAAAAGGCTGCAACAACACCCCAGATAATGATCCAGTACATCTCCACTTTTCTAGCCTAATCCTCATCCTCAGGAGTGGAAATATTCATCTGTCGGGCAGCGTCTGCAACTGCTTCCACCGCTTCTCTCGGGGCCGTCACCCTCACTCTCCCTCCCCGGGCAATCACATGCCGGGCAAGGGAGGAATAATCTCCGGTATGAATTTTTCCGACCAGTCTTCCGTCAACCAGTTGCGGCGCCTGCCTCGATGAGAAACTTCTGAAGAAATCCTTCGCTTGCAGATCCACAGAAACCTCTGCAATTTTTTCCTCTTCGGTTGGGGAATTAATTTCCTCGCTCAAAAGCGCTTTCTTCGCCTCTTTAGTGAGTTCCACCCCAGAGATAACTGGATTTTTCATGCGGTCAAGCCTGAAGCTTCTGACCTCTAGGTTTTTTGGACAGTAGGCGCGCAAATAATAGCGACCATTGACCAGATCTATTCGAAGAGGTTCAAGCGTACGCTCCCCTCTATCCCCTTTTGTGTTTATGTACTCGCAGGCAATCTGCTTTTGATTAGTTATCGCCTCTCGCAAAACTGAAAGAAGCTCGCCTTTCTCACTTTCTCGAGCCTGCTTTTTCGGGCTTGCGCCAAAAATTTGCATCAGTTTCATAAGTTCAGGGTCATCCTGTAAATCCTCAAAGCTCGCCAGATACTCAAGTCCCATTGCCAGCGCCGATACCTGTTGATTTGACAACTTTGGCGGCTGATTTATCAGCGCTTGACGATTGAGTCTGAGGATGCCTTCTTTGTCAAAAGCATCGAGGTCAAAATCAAAATAAAAATCGGTTGTCTTTAGATTTTCTAGCGTGAAAAGGGTGCTAATCAGCTTCCTAAGTTGGCTTTTGCTGATATCGAAGTGCTCACAAGCCTGCTCAACCGAAACCTGGTTGTCATTTCGTTGCAGGTATCCACTAATCGAAAGCGAGATTCCGAATAAGTCCTGATTTGTCAATCCGACACTAGGCATGGTCGCTCACGACCTTTCGTATCGCGTCCTCGACCCTATTTTTTAGGGATTCCGGCGATAAAACCCTTATATCTCCGGCTAAGTCGAGGATATCCTCGGCCAGTAACTCCTGGTCCATGAAGTTAATCTCAATCTCGCCAGACTTTCCATACCTGAACTCCGCCTCAGAATCGGCTCTAACCGTAAGCGTTGCGACATTGCCTCTAATGAAGCTCTCAAGATCAGCCTCAGCATCTTCGAGTTCGGACGGAGAGATTTTTGTTTCGGGCTGGAGAAACTGAATATCTGAGACAATTCTTCTCAGTAGGTAATTCTTCACCTCACCAGTAGTCGTATCCTTCGCAAGAAGAACCCACTCGCCTTCGATATTTCTTATCTTTCCAGGGACAACAATCTTTTCCTCTGGTTCCTCTGAATCCAGCTTGATGTAACTAAAGGCTACGGCGGTGTCGTTCAAAATGGCCGTTGAAAGTGATTCAAAGTTTTGATCCGCAGTTGTAATCCTTGGTGCAATCCCAATAATTGAATGGTCAACATTGTGTCCTAATGCCCTGAGTTTTATCAGTCCAAAATCCGCCCAGTTTTGAATGGAAGTCTTTGACCAGGCCATCGCCGCCAATTCCAGAAGCTCCAACTGACGACCTGTTAGCTCCAGATCCTCCGGCCACGCGAACTCACCGTCAGCAATTTTGTACCTAGCGTTTTGCTTTTTTTCGTCCTTGTCGCTGACAAGTTGCACGCCATACTCTCGTATGAGTTTTTTGTCTCTTTCAAATAGCTTGATCAGGCTCTCTGGGTTGCCCTCGGCCTTTTGCTGATAGCCCCTGACTGATTGATAGATCTCTGCCTTGGTCAGACCAATTTCACTTGTTAGCAAAACACAGACTAGGTTCAGTAGTCGCTCAGTCTGAGATGCCTTTTCCATTAGTCAATTGATAATACGTCTACGACAAACACCAGTGTTGCACCTCCGGGTATGGTGCCGGTCCCTGCATCTCCATAGCCAAGTTCAGGAGGAATAACAGCAATAACCTGCGATCCGACCTTGACCCCTTCGAGTGCCTCTACGAAACCCTGAATCAACCCTTGCGGGGTAACGGTAAATTCTGCAGGGCGTTGACGATCCCAGCTGGAATCAAATTGGACACCCTCCCAAGTCCATCCCGAGTAGTGGACGTTGACCACGTCACCAATTTGAACCTCTTCACCTTCTCCCTCAATCAAGATGTTTCTCATGAATTCTGACGGAGCATCGCTCTCTAGGGGCTGAATGCCTGGTTGGCCTGTCGAGGTTAGAACGACGGTTGGATAACCAGCCTGCTGAGCTTGAGCCTCACCGGTTGCTCTGGGGTATGCAAAGTCCTCCAGTTCTACATACATCACAACTGAATCCTCAGGTGCGATTCCAAAGTCGGGGTTTCCCTGACCATTATGAAAATCCTCGGGAGCGAAGACTGTAACAAGGCTGCTTCCCATAGGTATACCGGTTAGCGCGGAACAAAAATCAGGCAGTCCATCTGCGCCTGCAAATACCTTCGCCAGCTGATCCCCCGCAAAACCCGTTGAGCCGATCAGTTCCCCTGTTGATCCGTTATAAATTGAATACTGAAAACTGCTAAACGCCTCCCCAGTGAATTCCCGACCTTCGCCTGGCTCAATAATTGTGGTTTGGGTGGACCCGGCGTTTATGGGTGTTGGGAAAGTTAATTCAATTTCACCGTCTTTTTCACCAGTGACCTCAATTACCTCGCTCGCCTCCCCGCTTGCAGCAGGATTGCATAGAAACTCGGCTTGATTGCCCTCGGCCTCGGATGTATCGACAGAGGCGCAGCCAGCAAGCGCTATGGCTGGTAAAGCAATGACTGCCAGGGAACTAATCTTTTTCAATATCTTGACCACCTTTGGATAATTTCGCTTGCTTTGCGGCATCTGCCTTACGTACATTCTTGCGTATTTTTTTTGGACTGGCAGACGGCTCCCCCAGAGCCTCCGGAGTCCATATCTCCAGATCTTCCTCTGAATACTGCGTCTTACTTGCTCTTGTCGCCTTGAATTTTGGCAAAACCGTGTTTGGAGCCAGCCTTCGTGCAAAAACCAAAAAGCCCGTATGGGCAATCATTCGGTGCTCGGGCCTAACCGCAAGTCCTTGAACATGCCAACCTCTGACCATGGTCTCTTGCGCGACTGGAGCGGTGTAGCCAGAAGTCTGCTCAATCGCTTGCGTGACTCTCGATAGCTGAGTCACGGTGGCCACGTAAACTACCAACACTCCCCCCGGCCGGAGTGCTTCACTCACTTCGCCGATACAGCTCCATGGCGAAAGCATGTCCAGAACAACCCTGTCAACAGTGCCTGGCTCGACTTTTTTGGGAAGCTCCTGCTCTAAAGCGCCTACGGTTATTGACCAGTTTTTGGGCCTGTGCCCAAGCTCTGTAACGACATTGGATTCAGCGATCTGGGCAAATTCCTCTCGCTTTTCAAAGCTCATTAACTGGCCGTCTTTGCCTATTGCCCTGAGCAAGTAGCTTGCCAGTCCTCCTGAGCCAACCCCTGCTTCGACAACCTTTGCTCCGGGGAAAATATCACCCTGGGTTATAATTTGACCGGCGTCTTTGGGGTAGATGATGTTTGCGCCTCGGGGCATTGACAAAACAAAATCCGTCAGCAGTGGCTTCAAGGCTAGATACTCAACTCCTGCTGAGTTGGCGATTACGGAGCCCTCTGGGATGCCAATGATCTGACTGTGGAGGATTTCACCTTTGTGCGAACCCCACTTTCCGCCCTCGCTTAGAGTAAAAGTATTCAGCCGACCTTTCGGTCCAGTTAGCTGCACTCGATCGCCAATTTGAAAAATCTCTGGCCTATCCACGGTTTGCCTCATAAATCTCTTGCAATTTGGCGACATCTACGCCTGAAAGAGAGTCAATCAGAATTCTTCCCGGTTGAGTTGGAATTTTTGCAATGTGTGGAATGCCAATAGCCACCGTTCCCGCTGTTTCAGCACTGGTCAGACCAGTCTTGCTATCCTCCAAAGCAATGCACTCAGCTGGTTCAAAACCCAGTTTCTCAGCCGCTGTTAGGTAGGGCTCAGGGTGAGGCTTGCCAAACTGCACCTGGTCTCCTCCCAGCACAACATCAAAAGCCTTGAAGGGAATTCGACTGACGACACTGTTTGCCATTTCACTCATGCTCATGGTTACAAGTGCGGTTGGGATTTGCTTTTGCCTAAGTTCGAGCAAAAGTTCAAGCGCACCGGGCCGAAAGGGCAAGCTGTCTTCGATTTGTTCCACGACCCCAACTGTCAGCTCGTCAATAATCTGTTGATCTGTGTAGTCCTGCAGGTTGAATTTTTTTCGGATGATATCCGCGGTGTCGTAGAGCGAGAATCCAATGAATTGCTCCACATCATCATGTTCCCATTGAGCGTTGTGGCGCTTGGCGAAGGCCTGCTCGCTTTTCAGCCAGTAGGGTTCTGTGTCGACTAGTGTTCCGTCCATATCCCATAGCACTGCCTGAAAGGTTTGTTTTGTCATCGCCTATGAGTTTAGTCTGCCAATGAATTAGAGTTTCAGGGCAAAGGAAAGGTCAGCTTGACTTCAATTTTTGACTCCAGAACCCTAGTAATCGCATTTGAGGGGTGGAATGACGCAGCCGAGGGCGCAACTCTTGCCGCAAATGAAATCGTTTCCCAGATAGGCGGAATGGTGCTTGAGAGCATTGATCCTGAAGACTATTACGATTTTCAGTTCTCACGGCCCATCGTGAAAAATGTTGAAGACGGCAAAAGAGAGTTGATTTGGCCGACAACCGAGCTAATTGGCGCCACAAGCGATGTCGTGGAATCTTTTCCAAAGATGGAAAACCTTTTCGTGCTTACCGGACCAGAGCCCTCTCGCAAGTGGAGGGCATTTGCCGATGAAATTATGGAATTTATTGAGGATAGAGAAATCGAGGCCGTGCTCTTTTTGGGCGCTATGCTCGCCGATGTCCCTCACTCTCGCCCTATTCAGGTGTTCAAAAGCTCTCCTTATAAAGAAGTTCGGGACCTTTACGGGGCAGAACTCCCTCAGTACGAAGGTCCAGTCGGAATTCTCAGCGTGATAGCTGAGAGGTTGCAATTGGAAAATCTTCCATTCCTGAGTTTCTGGGCAGCAGTTCCTCATTACGTTCACAACACCCCCGCACCGAAGGCTGCTCTTGCTCTTCTGCAATCAGTCGAGGATGTTGTAAACGTGGGGCTAGAAAACTCGAACCTGGCTGAGCAATCGTTTGAGTGGGAACGTGGCATTGACGAGGTCGCCGAACAAGATGATGAGATGGCAAATTACATCGAATCACTCGAGCAACGAAGAGATTCGATGGACAGTGAGCAAATCGATGGTGAAGCGCTGGCCTTCGAATTTGAAAAATACCTTCAGCAGAATAAGGACAAGCCTGATGAGGGCAAAGGTTTCTAAACCAGCGTCAAAACCATTACTCCAACAACAACCCGCCAAATAACAAATGGCAAGAAGCTCCCCCGCTTCACATATGCCAACAGCAGTGCAATTACCGCATAACCGACTATGAAACTGACCACTGTTGCGATCAACGTGGACAGCAAAAGCTCCGATGGTAGGTCAGAGTAGCTTGTCAAAAATTGATAAAGTCCTGCTCCCAAAACAGCTGGGATTGCAATAAGGAAACTAAATCTGGTGGCTGCCTCACGCGTGAGGCCAAGCATTCTGCCAACCGTGATTGAACCACCGGATCTGGAGACGCCAGGAATAAGGGCCATCGCCTGCCCTAGCCCAATCAGAACCCCATCCTTGATGCCAATTTGAGAAAGCTCTCTGTTTTTCGGTCCAAGCCAATCTGCAAGGCCTAGTGCAAGGCCAAATATGATCAGCGTAAACCCGATAACGGTGAGACTCCTCAGCTCGTTTTCAATTTGGCTTTCAAAGGCGAGCCCGAGGGCAACAATTGGAACTGTTCCGATGATTACCAGCCAGCCCAATTTAGCGTCTGTTGGTTGAGCTGAGAACTTTTGAAAGCCATCAGCGGTCCAGCTTCTCAATATTCGGACTATGTCTTTTGCAAAATAAAGCAGTACCGCCAACTCGGTTCCCAGCTGGATAATCGCTATGAATGCAGTCAATTGAGGCCTCGAAAGCTCGCTTAGATCCAACAGCTCCTGAGCTATTTGAACATGGGCAGAGGATGAGACGGGCAGAAATTCAGTCAGACCCTGAACTAAGCCAAGAATCAGGGCTTCTAAAAAACTCATTCGTCTTCAGCAATTTCCAACGGCAGGAATTCATCGAACTCATCGCCTATGGCCTCTTCATAGTCCAAGAAAGCATCTTCAATCTGCCCCACGGCTTGAATGATGATTTCATCATTGCCGCCATGGTTTTGACTTATCAGCTCGTAGTGTCTCTCCAAAGCGCTGATAAGCTTCTCTAAAGCCTGACGTGAATCGCTCATAGCAACACGGTAGTCCCCAAATTGCTTATCCC
>PR_CR_10_Liq_2_inCRDRAFT_1000332_pt1 | contig 13430 bp, 22 predicted proteins | sample PRCRCaboRojoPR_FD_10245 | JGI IMG/M metagenome (IMG submission 10245) | reverse complement strand
AGCATCTCTTCATCATCCATACTGAACAAGCTAATCAAAGCAGCACGGCGGATACCACCAGCAAGCACAGCATCAGCGATGTAGCACATAATGTCGTGTACTTGGATAGGACGAAGCTGCACACCTCGACCACCTTCCTCAATGGCTGTGTCAAACACCTTCTCAATGTTGTGCAGACAATCTTTTAGTGGTTGTGGGCCGGGAGCCTTGCCACCGCTAGTGACCAGTGCTGCACCTTTAGGGCGAATGTCAGAAAAATCAAACACTGGACGCGGCTTGCCATAAAAGTACGCCTCACAAAGGAATTTGACTGCATCTGCCCAACCTTCAATACTGTCTCCTACAAGGAACCGCTTTTTCTTTTTCAACGGCCCAGAAATGCTCGGTAGTTCCCGTACATGGTGCCTCTGCACTGAGTATCCTACGCCTGTGCCACCTAGCAGCAGGAACATAGCCTCAGCAAAAGACTCAGGCGCATCCACTGGCATGTAAGCACAGTTGAAGATGCGGTTAGGCGAGTTCTGAATCGGCTTGCCACCAAACTGCAAAGACCGCATAGAAGGCAGCACCTTCTTGGTCATCACAAACTTTTTGTATACATCCTGAATCTCTTTCTTGAGTTTAGGATACTTGTTGATGTGCATAGCCATGTTGCGCTCAACAAGCTCTTCCCAAGTCTCCCTGCGACCAATCTCAGGAACGTACTTTGCGTATTTTGTAAACGTGGTTATGTCACTCAAAATCTCTGCGGACTTAGTTGTAATCGCTTGTTCTGTCATAATTTATTGAATCCTTTATCTGTTGAAAACCAAACTTCTTTGACCCCCGCTTCTTCCAAGGCCAACTTGCAGACTGGGCAAGGCTTAGAGTTACGAAGTTGCCCGTTCTTGTTAATACGGCAAACTACGACCGTCTCTACATCTTCCCTTGCTTTGACCAGTGCTGCTATCTCAGCGTGAAGATTCACCTTGTTGTGCTTGCCTGTCCGCTTTGCGTACTCTGCTTGAACAGGGTGAGTCTTGCGGCTGTTAGTCCCTGTTGCAACGATGTGGCCTTGTTTGTTTAGGCACAAGGCTGCGTGTCTGAACTTAGCCTCGGATTGCTTGGCAGCGTCTACTACTTTGTCAATGTAATCTTCTCGCAGTTGTTCCATATCAATGTTTTGTTTCCGATAGGTACGATTCTACTAGAACACAGATGTTGTTGAACAAAAGCTGTGCGTCGCTCAACTCACCGTTTGCACCTTCTAGCGGAGACTCGAACATTGCTGTGTGGTAAGCAGACAGTCCTGTTTCTGGGTCTTCCAGAATCGTCAACTGACCGACAGGGATGTGCTGATCAAGTATCTCCTTGACCTCTTCCTGCTCTGCGTCAAACTCTTCGCTGAACTCAATCTCTAAATCATCAGACATCGTACATCTCCCTAATCAAATCTACAGAGCAAACTGTTCTGCTCATTTCTCCATAATTAGGATCGTAGACAATCGCTTTCATGTCTCGACCCGACAAGAACCCATGCTCAACAGCATAGGCGTCTCCCGCTGACATCGTGCGGAACTGCTCAACGATACACCCGTTGTATTCTACACGATTGTCGTGGTGATGGTGACCACGGAAGAAATATCGGTGCTTGGTCTGGCCCCAGTCCTCGGGTCTTTCCGTTGCCATGATGCCCGGCAAGTCTCGATCCTTGGTCTGGTGACCGTGGACTGCACCGATCAAGACTTTACCAAACTTGATGTACTGCCGACTGCTAGGACTGTTATGCACTTCTACTCTAGGCTCATCAGCGTACAGCATAGAGAAAGCAGAGCGGAGCGCGTGGCCTAGAATCTCATCGTGATTGCCAGCAACACTGACTAGCTCTACCTTGTCGTGCCGTTTTAGTGCTTCGTCAATGCAGTGCCGCAGGGCAAACATTCCTTGGGTGATGACTCTCTGCATACGAGTGTCCATGTCAAGCACATTACGGCTGCGGCTTGTGACACCTTCCATGTTCTCAGCGTGGAAGAAATCGCCTAACTGCATGATCACGCACCGCTTAGAAGGTGGCGCCATGTTGACTAGGTAGCCGATAGAGGCTGTCAGGGCTGTGATTGCCTTTTCTGTGTCGTAGTCGTCTCCTACCTCGTCACCCCAAGCATACATACCAATGTGCATGTCAGTGATAGGGATGACTGTCATCAGGTTATCGCCCGCATCCTTTCTTAGTTTAGGCTGGACAGGCTGGATGTCGCTAACAAGTGCGTCAATGGCCTCTCTGGCTACATCCAACTGCTGTTGTTTGTCTAGCGATGTTTTGACCCACTCCAGTTTAGGCTCGCCAGTTTGGGCGTCGAGTAGAGTAGATTTACCCTTGACAATGTGGCCTTCTGGAACCTCAAAACCTCCAGAGTAAGCATCTGGATCAATCTCTTTGTCTCTAATTCTAGCAAGTCTGCGCTCCAGTGTTCGCAAGTTAATCCCAAGGTGGATAGCAGCAGCCCTTTGACTGCCCATCTCTTCCACCGCTGCAATGATTTGATTGTCTGTATACTGTTTCATTTCATTCTACCCAACTGCTAGGGACTTGTTCTCCAACGTGGTAAGTAAAGTTGTTACGTTCGCACCAATCTGAGTACCTCTGTTTTTTCTTTCTTGTCAACCAGTTATCAGCTTGAAACAACATCCTAATGTCAAGATTAGGGTTGCTTCGTCTGACAGCCAACATTTTAGTTCTCATTTCACCTGTAAACTTTCCTTTGATTTCAATGACAATGCCGTTGTCAAGCACAACATCAGGTGTATAAGTTCGTTCTTTAAGAATAACATTGTGGCCGCAGTTGGCGCAATACGCTGGTTTAACCTCTGTTGTGTAGTGGATTTGATATGGTTCGTAACTAAATTTGATACGTCTGTTACGCAAATTGTTACAAACTCGTTCCTCTAGCTTGCTTCTATATTTAGGTTTCGTTGTCGGTCTCGCCATAAACTATATCCCAGTGGTGCATACTCCAAAAAGGGCTAGGCAGAGGCCCAGTTTTTATTTGTCGTTCTAGCTTGACTATTTCTCTTTTTAGCTTGTAGTTCTCTTCTTTCAATCGAGCCGCACGGCTTTCTAGGTCATGTATCGCTTTCGGAAATATCAAACGGGCTAATTTCGGTGTCTCTTTCATCAAGAAGCTCCTGTACTAGAACGCTTAGTGACTCTAGCAAGCTATCAGAAATGTCTATGTCACAGCTATGGTCTTCTAACAACTCTTCCATAAAATCTAAAAGAATCTTGTCATCTCTATACATAAATTGATGGCTCCCATTCATCTTCCTCTGTTCTAAGCAAATGAAGCATTTTGCAGTTCATGTGCATGAGTTCTACAGCAGACTCGGCACTTCCTAGTTTCTCTGACAAGTGCTGTATGTACTGCTCTTTGCAAGCCTCATAATACTCTAAGTCTGTTTGACAACCTTCTAGCATCTTTTCTGCCTTTTTTGGGCCAACACGATACAGGCCAATGATGTTGTCTACTGTGTCGCCAGTTAAAACAGAAATCCAGAAGGTCTTTTTAGCCTCTTCTTCAGAAACCCAATAGTAATTACCCTCTTTGTTGTGTGTAGGCCACCTATAGTGATACCCCGGAACTTGGTCAAGGTCTTTGTCTATAGAACAGATAATTACGTCTTCGTGGCCGTTAAGATACGCGTCCCAACCCCAAATAGATAGCTCATCATCTGCCTCAATGCCGTTTTTAGATAGCTGGCAGTTCCAAGCAGAGACAAGATACTCTCTGACGTTATCATAGTGATAAGGCTTTACAAGATTTTTCCTGTTTGCCTTATAAGAAGGGTTAGCTGCATACCGAAAGTTCTCGTGTAACTTGCACCCAGTCAGAAATGCGGAGTAACTATTAGTCTGCATCTCATCAAGCAAGAAGTTCATCTGCTCATCTACACGCTGCTTGACACAATCAATATGCTCTGGATACGGCAAAACTTGATCATCAGGGAACACAGCAGCTTCTTTTGCGTCTCTAGCCGTAGCATAGACGTTATGTATATTGCCGTTTTCATCTACTACAGCATAGTCTTGTGCAGCAAAAGCTACAGCGTAGCAGATTGGGTCTGCATCAATAACCAGCAGCGGCTCTTTCATTTTGTGTTACCTCTTCTATCTCTCTTAAAAAGTCTTGCTTCTGTTTTTTCCTAGATGATGACTTGTGAACACCGCCTTTCCTTAACCACCGCTCATCTTCTCTTAGCCACTCTGGCTGTTTACGCTTAGTCTTACTCATCTTGATTACCAATCGCTGCTACCAAATCCTTTATCGCCTCTGATTGTTTCACCCAAGCTATCCACTTCTTCTAGCGTAGCAAAATGCACATCGTGGACTATCATTTGTGCGATCTTCTGGCCCTTTTCAATCTTGACTCGACCTGATGTTAATTTGGTCAAACCTACTACAATCTCGCCTCGAAAATCATTGTCAATTACACCACCCACAATATCAATGCCGTGCTTAAATGCAAGGCCAGAACGAGGCTTGATCAGGCCTACGCTAGTTCCGGGCAATGTCAAGGCAATGCCTGTATTCACTTTTGTGATCTGCCCGTGCCGTATTTCGGCATCGTGTGTTGCATACAAGTCCATCCCAGCAGATCCGGGGGTGGCTACACTAGGCTCAATGGCTTCATCGTTTAGCTTTTTGTACTCAATCTTCATACTCTGTCCTTTTGGTTGGCGCCCCGAGCAGGATTCGAACCTGCAACCTACGGCTTAGAAGGCCGTTGCTCTATCCAATTGAGCTACCGGGGCTGTTACTAATCAGAACGGCACATCGTCGTTAAAGTCTTCTTCAACTGACGCAGCTTCCTGCTGCTTTTCTAGGTTGGCCTCCTTCTCATAATCATCAGTCTTGCCTGTCTTGGCGTAAGGAAGAAACCACTCATTAGCGATTCGTAGTACCTGTTCTGCTGCATCATCAACATTAGACTTGCTTGTCAGAGTGGCCGCTACAATACTTGCAGCATAGCCCATGGCTGACTGCCGCATGATGGCATCCTGACGATCATCAACGCCTACGCCAGAACTAGCATTACGAACAGGGCCAGCACCAGAGCCACTCCCAGTAGGACGAACACCACTGCTTCCTCCATTTCCTGCCTCCTTCAAGGTAATATCACTTGCACGAATATTGTGGTAAACACGATCACCACGCTCTACGCTGTTCGACACAGCTTCAATGTAGTCGCCCTCTGCAAGCTGGTGCCAACCAGCACCCTGTTTGATGTTTGCTGCGGGCTTCTTTTTCTTGCCAAGACCATACCACTGTCCATCAATGTTGATGTTGATAGCGTACTGGTTACCGTACTGGTCTTGCTCTCCAAAATCCTTGACAAAAATCTTGTCAATCTTACCTTCTACAATCTGTTTACTCATAGTTCAAATACTCCTCAATGTGATTAGCGGAAAGTTCATCAAATGCTTTCTCTGCTTTTCTAGGGTCGATAACGTAACCGCACCCGTTAAGCATTGACACAACCTCCATCAAAACCTCTTTCCAGTCAGAGGGTTGAAGTGTTTTCTTAATAAAAGTATTGGTATCCCTGTCGTCAATCTCAATCCTCATCTTACCATCGTCAATATCATCAAACGGGAACTCTCTCATGTCATCACCTCAGTGTGTGTCTGCCCAACTATCTCCTACTTGGACTTCACCTGCAAGCGGGCATCTTAACTTTAAAAACCTCGTAGCCTCATCAAAGGCTAGGGGGACATTCTTATTGTACCAATCAATCCATTCCTTGTGAACCTCCGCTTGTACCTCATCGTGGATATTTCCTACAAATGTAACATCTGCGCCAGCATCTTTGATTTTCTTGTCTAAGATGCACAGCACAACCTTCATAGATATGCCGCCTCCAGACTGAAACAGGTAGTTCAGCGCCTTGTGCTTCATTATCTTACCATTCTCATCTTTACGCATCCATACCTTACGGCCATCAAGTCCTACCAAGTATCCTCTTGCGGCTGCCTTCTCGACTTTAGGCTTTAGTGTACTGATACCGGGAAAGACAGACTCTACCGCTTTTATAATCTGCTCTCCGTTCTTTTCTGGTAGATTAAGAATTGACGCAACCTTGCGAGGACTAGCGCCGTACACAGTGCTATAGACGCAAGACTTTGCCTCATCTCGTGTCTCCACACCGAATGGTTGACAAGCCTGTAAAACCCTAGTGTGGGGGTCTGTTCCAACACTCTTATCCCCGTTAATGAGGGCATCAGTGAAAGCGTGTGAGTTGATGTAGTGCGCTGCAATTCTAAGCTCCAGTCCTTCTGCGTCGAACCCGACAAGTTTGTAATCACCGCCTCTGTGGGTGAACAGAGAACGCATCTCTTTACCAAAGAACACATCGTCGCTTGCTTTAGGTACATTAGCGACAACTTTGTGCGTCATTCTCCCAGTGTTTGTTCCGTTGGGGTTAGCGCCAGCAGGGACGCGCCCATCAGGACGCAGTGCTTCCAGCCAGCCTTTGATCTGATTACTACGATGCACACACTTTGTGTACTGAGCAAGCTTTGTGCCTAGACCGTCGATAACTTTGTCTAGATTAGGGCAAGGCTCACCATCAGGCTTAATCTTAGGCACGCCTGTCGCTGTGTAGGCTGTGGGCTGCCAGCCAAGCTGTACAAGCCGCTCTGCAACCTTGGCGTGTTGTGTTAGCTCTAATTGGTACCACTCGATGCGACCAAAAGGCCCACCAACATCACCGTAATCTTCTGCCATTTTAGTCAGAGAGCCGTCTTTCTTGTAGGGCTTATCAACTACGCTCTTAGCAACGTAGTAGTGGCCTAGCAAGCTCTTGATCTCTTGGTAGATTGCATCAGACTGACTCTCTAACTGCTCGACGTACTGCCGCGCAAGATCAGCACGAAAAGGCCACCCATCACGCTCTTGTTTAGCGATAATCTGGGCAACCTTATGCTCAATCTTCATCGGTGTACGCCAATCAACTTTCATTTCTTTTTGCTCTCCTCAACATACATAGGCTGTCCACCCATCCTGCTGTAGTAACCGTCACCTACGTCAATAAAGCTCTGCCCAAATATGAACATCTGTTTAGGCTTGACATCATCTGGAACGATCAACTCTTTTCCCGTTATCCCGCATTTCCAATGTGTACCAGCCCAAACCTTAGGGTCAAACTTTTGACTCATTCCAACATTTCCTTCATTAGTGCTTTGTAAACTTCATGTGTTACTTCAACATCTCGCTTGCAGTATTCTAGCATGTCTTCGCTAAACTCTCCAAAACTCTCGCAATCACCTTTGGGGAATCCTAGCCTCATGCCCCAAGCCTGTAGGCTATGTGGGCCAACCTTCTGTGGCAGTCCTTCAGGGCGCTCACGGTCAGGATTCAGCAGTCTTGACATAACCAGCGTGTCAATCTCTGCTTGTGTTTGCATGTAGAACTCACCAATGAATCGCTCCTCGTTCCACCCGCACCACTGCCAAAGAGCAGGAATGTCAAAGTTAATGATGTTATGGCCAATGATGATGTTGTCATCAAGCAACCGAACAAACTGCTCAATCTCATCTGGTCTGAACTCCATCACCTCGCGTGTCTTGATGTCCTTGGCTACTGCACAATGCACAGTTGTCATCTGATCAAGCAATCCATCTGTCTCAATATCAATCACTAACATCTTAGTAGTCATATTCTGGTGGCTCCGATAGCTCCAAACGTCCTGTACTCATGTCCATGTGAACTACGTCACAAGGGCCAGTAAAGCCCCACTCACGGTTTTTCTTGATGTTAATACGCATACGTCCACGTTGCTCATTCTCTGTCTGCTCAGGCTCTATGGCTGCAATCCAGAAGGCAAGCTGCTCAAAAGAGCCAGAACCTCTTGCCATAGCAGGATCAATATACAGCCACTTAGCATCATTGATCTCATCTTTAACATATACCTTCTGGTCGAATCGCTTAATGTGGGCAACCATAATCATGGTGCAGCCTGTTGCAGCGCAAAACGCAGCAACCTCTGAAAGCACATTGTCAATCAGCTTACGCTCATTGTCTCGCTCATCGTGTGAGAATAGGATGCTGATGTGGTCAAAGATAAATCGCGTTACACCTTGGCTGTAGTAGTAACGCAGAAGGTGCATCAATCGATCAACAGAAAGGCGACCGCTAGGGCCAAGATCGATAAACCAAGTGCGATCATTGTCGATAAGGGCATCGAAAGACTCCTTTGCTGTGTCATCAGAAATAAGGTTTGGGTTTAATCTATAGTTAGGCAGCGGGACATCGTTATCAAGTGCGATAAGCCTCTGCGTTGCCTTTTTCAAGTCTTCCTCAAGAAAAAGCCAAGCTACCTTCTCCTCTGTGCTTCTGATCAAGTCGTAACCTAACTCTGCAACCCAAGTAGATTTGCCAACGCCCGGTGGTGCCATGACAACGCCAAGTTCACCATCACGCAGACCGCCCAGCTTTGCTGAGAACTCTGGGAACATCTTGAATTTGTGTCCGGGCTTGATCGGCTCTCGGATCATATCAAAACTTACATCAGAGCCGGGAATAATTAGCTCTGGTTGGTAAGCTGGCGCGTTCCAGATGCTCTTGACAACTTCTTCTTCACGACCTTGTTTAACAGCATCGTTAACATCTTTGATGTCATCAGGCAGCTCTGCAACTTTGATCTTGACCTCTGTTGCATAGATGTCTGCGAACTTCTGCACGGCCTCTCTGCCGGGATCATCGTTGTCAAAGACAAGCATGACACCACCGAAAGACGTGATGTAGTCCCAGACTTCTTTCTTCTCTATACCGCCACAAGATGCGCCGTTAGGCAGGCTGACTACAGAATAGTTCTTTCCTTTGTTGTGCCAAATCTGCCAGAGAGCGAGGGCATCTTCCTCGCCTTCAGTGATCAACAAGAACTTGCCGCCTTTGGCAAACTTGTCCTGACCAAACAAGCCTGAGTAATCCCCGATAATCTCAATGTCCTTCTTAGTCAAGCGATTCTTACGCTTGAAGCCTCCATTGGGGCTAGGAAAGAAGACAGATTGCGGGTCAGGCTCTCCGTTTTCTGGCTTGATTGCCTGCTTAACACCGTATCGTTTCACTGCATCTGAAACGATCCCACGACTGCTTAGATCAGCAGAAGGGTAGTTCGGTATTTCTTCTAAGTTCCATTGACTCATTGTCTTAACTCTACGCGAGGAATAAGTTTTGTTGGTATTACCGTCCAGATAACTCTGATTAACATAGCCACAGTTGCTAAAGCAGTATCCGCCGTGGTCTTTGTACAAAGCTAGGCTATCCGAACTGCCACACTTAGGGCAAGGTTGTCCAGTTGATGCGTACTTACTCATCTTCCGAACTTCCGCCTAGTGTAGGCTCGTAGAAATCATCGTACAAGACCTCGTTCAAGCCCTGTTGGTAATACTCTGCTCTGTCTGGATCAGTTGAGATCAGTTGGCAAGTGTAGCAAAAATCGTCGAACTGCATCTTGCCAAATCGCTTTGCCATGTAGTCAACATAACGCATTTCTTGCGTAGAAAGTAGCTTGTTACACGCTTTGCAACGCATTTCTTATCCTTTAGAGCTAGGCTCGAAGTCATCGCAGACCGCGCCTGCTGATGTTGGTGTGTCGTGGAAAGCGCAGTGGCCTACAGAGTAGAAGGCGCAGTTGTAGCAGCAAACCCTGTCTTTGAATTTAAGATCGCCAGCTTCGTTAAGTTGATTCAAGAACTGCATCTGTAACATCTCCGCCTCTTCGTCAAATGACATACGCCAAGCTAAAGAAATCTTATCTTTTACGTCTTGTGCTGTTTCTTTAAGTGTATCTTTTAATTCCTTGGTTTTCATCGTGTTTCCTCTCAGCAATTTTGTTGATGTACTTGTCAACTAGGCAACACAGCGCAGAGCCGATCTTCTGTAAATCCTCTGTGGTTCTCGTATCGCCTGTCTGTTGTGTCATGCGAGCGACAAGCTCAATACCGTCTTCCCAACCAATATCATCGTAGGCCTCTTCCATGAAGTAAGACCACCCTTCATCGGTATTACCGATCCAATCTGCAATCTCTTCGATCTCAGCCTCAATACGCCGTTCTTGGGCGTCAAGCCTGTCAAGTTCTCTGTCCATCATGTCACCTTGGTCAATGCCTAGTAGATAACTCACTTGTAGCCTCCTTCGTGTTTTTCTAACGACAGGACTATAGCCTGTACCTTATTCTTGCCTGTGTCAACAGTAGGATATGACTTCCGCAACCAGTCGATAGTCTCTTGTGCTTGTTCAAGTCCGTTCACGTCGATGAAAGCCTCAACTGGCACCATCATCACGATCCTGTAAGTATCCTTACCTGTGTTCTTAGATTGCATCTTCAATGACCTGTGATACAAGCGGAACGACTATCTTATGGGCAACAGATTCAGGCATGTTATCGCTGATGCTTTTGAGCTTGTCTGCACCAGCAAAGTACAGATCAATCCAGTTGTGGATGTCTGTGGTTTCTAACTTACGAGAGATAGCTTCAAGCACCTGACTCTCTACAGTCTCAGGCACAGCCATCAGATCATCAAAGTCATCAAGGTCAAAGCTAAAAGCGTTGTCTTGCATCTTACTTACACTCCGTCTCGTACAAGTCTTTGTAGTCAGGCCAACCAAACTGACCTTTGGAGTCGTGCCAAGTATCCACCATCTCACAGTACAGGGCTTGTTCTTCACTCTCGTGATCGTAGAGATCATTCGAGATATAGGCCAAGATAGTGATGCAGAACATCAGTAGAGCGAGGATTAGGGTCTTGTTAGTCATGGTAAATGTCTCTGAGAGCCTCTGTGTTGCTTTGTGTGAAGAGATCGGGGTAAAAGCAAGGCTACCCTACTGCTTAACCCCTTATCGTCTATTATATCGCTTATTTGTAATCGTGGATGATCAAGAGAGCTTTGATGTATTGCTCTTGTGTGATGATCCCTTCGATAAGTTGGTTGTCAAGTTCTGCGATCAGTTTGTCAGTTGAGATTTGCATTGGTCTGTACCTCTTTGCGTTGTTGGTGAGTTAATTGTTTATGAATTTTGAGAGTGTGTCAAGTATTTTCCAGAACATAGATACTAACAGCTATCTAACAGTTATCTATCTATCTAACACACTAACATCCTATAACATCTATCTAACAACCATCTAACAGTATATAACACACTATAACAACTATCTAACAACCTATAACAGTTATCTAACAGTCTATAACAGTATCTAACAGTCTATAACAGTATCTAACAGTATATATATATATATAGATATACTAAAAAATACACTAAGTTTGTTTGCTTGTCAAATCTAATCTTTCCTCGTAGCCAAAACTTTGGCTTACAAGATAGGGGGCAACGGGGCGAAAAGGGGCGAGGTGTTGCAAAGGGGTAATTGATCGGTTATAATAAGAGAGAGGTATAAGTAAGGTTTTGGTGTTATGGAAATTTTACTTGCAGTAGCGTTAGCTGTATGTGCAGAGGAGCCAAGCAAGTGCGTGGTCGAAGAGATCGGGGCTTTCTCTCACATCAATGTTTGTGGGTTGGCACCAGAGGAGACTGGTCGGCCTATTCAGTTCTCGGCAACGCTGCCTAATGGCAAGTACGTTATCTCGCTAGAACCTAAGTGCGAAAATATCTAATATAAACAGTAGCCTAGGGGGCTAAAGGTCATGGCCGGAGGCAGACCAACAAAGTATACAGATCAGATGCCAGATGATATTTACGAAGCACTGGCAAGCGGTCAAAGTGTGACGCAATTCGCTGCTAGTAAGCGCGTTAGTCGCTCAACAGTGTATAAGTGGGCAGAAGAACACGAAGCCTTTTCGGACGCATTATCGCGGGGACAAGAGGCTTCTCAGGCTTATTGGGAGAAAGAGCTACAGAGCATGATGTACAGTCGTGATGTCAACGCTCCACTTGTTAAGCTCTACTTCGCTAATAGATTCAACTGGCATGACAAGGCTGAGGTTGACAATAAGTCATCTGATGGAAGCATGTCAGGAGTAGACCGGGTACAGATTGAGGTTGTCAGTGCAACTGACGATCAGGGCAACTAAGCCTCAAGCTGACTTCCTCACGCTAGACAAACGCTACCGATTGTTCTGCGCTGGTTACGGAGCAGGCAAATCGGAGGCTCTGGTAGCAGCAGCGATGATAGACGCTTGCCAGAGCAGCAATGCACTTGTTGCATGTTACGCACCTACTTATGATCTGGTGCGATTGATCACAGCACAGAGGCTACAACAAAAGCTGTCAGATCACGGCATAGCACACAAGTACAACAAGGCAGAGAATGTGATCTACACCTCGGGAGGCAACTGGGGTGATTTCATGTTAAGGACACTGGATAACCCAGAGCGTATCGTTGGTTACGAGTCCTACACAGCACATGTTGATGAGCTGGATACGCTAAAGACAGAACACGCTAAAGAGGCTTGGAACAAGGTTATTGCTCGTAACAGGCAGAAGCCTAAAGGGATCAAGAATCCTTTTAACCAAGCATCAGCTTACACAACACCAGAGGGATTCAGGTTTGCTCACTGGCGTTGGGTACAGAACAAGACAGAAGACCACGGCATAGTTAAAGCAGCAAGCTACACTAATCCGTATCTTCCAGAGGGATACCTAAATTCTTTGAAGGAAAGCTATCCTGCTGCTCTTGCTGAAGCATACATCGAGGGCAATTTTGTAAACCTGACAAGCGGTACAGTCTATTCCTCATTTGACCGAGGCCGCTGTAACAGCACTGAAGCTGTTGTTAGTGGAGAAAGACTGTATGTGGGTATGGACTTCAACGTCGCAAAAATGGCTGCTGTTGTATATGTTCGCAGAGGCGAAGAGTTACACGCAGTCTCGGAGATCGTGGACGGTTACGATACTCCGGCAGTTATTGAGACTTTGCAGCAGCGCTATCAAGGCCACACCATCTGTGTGTACCCAGACGCTTCGGGAACTAGCAGAAAAACAGTCAACGCCTCCCGCTCGGACATAGCCCTCTTGCAACAAGCGGGATTCCAAGTCCGGGCACCTCGAAGAAACCCTGCGGTCAAGGATCGCATCCTCAGCGCGAACAGAGCTTTTGAGCAGGGTTTAGTTCGGGTCAACAGCAAAGGTTGTCCCGAGTTTACAAGATGCTTAGAACAACAAGCCTACGACAAGAACGGCGAACCAGATAAAACAAGCGGACACGACCACATGAATGACGCAGGCACTTATCCGATCTCTTACGAGATGCCAGTCTCCAAGCCTGTCTCTGATGTCTCTATCCGCTTCGCTATATAGGATCATACATGAGCGTTAAGACTCTACATCCTGATTACCAAATCTACTCACCTAAGTGGCGTCTAGTCAGAGATGCTGTCGAGGGTGAGAGTGCAATCAAGCGGGTTCCTGAGCGTTATCTGCCAGAGTTCGTCCCAAG
>PR_CR_10_Liq_2_inCRDRAFT_1000330_pt1 | contig 13487 bp, 9 predicted proteins | sample PRCRCaboRojoPR_FD_10245 | JGI IMG/M metagenome (IMG submission 10245) | reverse complement strand
GGGACGACGAGGCTTTTAGCGATTTGGAGCAGCTCAGCAAGCGGCTTGCGCAGGACCGGCAGGAAACACTAGCCGTTATCGCCTCGCAGGAAAGCGAGCATGCGAAAAAAAAAATAGCTAAAGGCCCCCGAGTCGCGATCGTTATTCTCAACTACAATGGGCGGAGCTATCTGGAACAGTTCCTCCCCAAAGTCTTGGAACATTCCAGTGGCAACTTCGAAATCATCATTGCTGATAATGGCTCAACTGATGACTCGCTGTCCTTTTTAGCAGAAGCCTTCCCGGAGTTACGGCATATCGACCTAAAAAGAAATTATGGCTTTGCCGAAGGCTACAATCAGGCACTGGCCCAAATTGATGCTCCTTATTTTTTGTTGCTCAACTCAGATGTGGAGGTCACGCCCGGTTGGCTGGACCCGCTGGTGGAACTGCTGGAACGCGATCCCAGTGTGGGTGCAGTGCAACCTAAAATCCTGGCCTACCATGAGCGCGAAAAATTTGAATACGCTGGTGCCGCTGGTGGCTGGCTCGACAATCTGGGCTACCCCTTTTGCCGGGGCCGTATCTTCTCTGTCACCGAGACCGATAACGGGCAATACGATGAGCTCCAGGAAGTGTTTTGGGCAACAGGGGCGGCCTTACTGGTCCGTTCCAGCCTGTACCGGCAGTTGGGCGGTTTTGATGGCGACTATTTTGCCCACTCCGAGGAGATTGATTTATGCTGGCGCATCAAGCGGGCAGGCTATAAAATCATGGCACGCCCCCGCTCGGTGGTTTACCACGTTGGCGGAGGCACCTTATCCTACAACACGCCCCGCAAAGCCTTTCTGAATTTCCGGAACAGCCTCTTCACCCTGGTCAAGAATGAAACGGCCAGCCGGCTGTCGTGGATTTTGCCCGTCCGCCTCCTGCTTGATGGTGTAGCCGGGCTTCTTTTTTTGTCCCAGGGCAAATTTCAGCACATCGCCTCCATTGTTCAGGCCCACTGGTCCTTCTTTGGGCAGTGGAAAGCCACCTGGCGCAAGCGGCGGGAAAACCAGGACCGGGTGGCAAAGGTGAGCATTGCCGCCACGCCCAATCTGGCCGGCCGGTACGCCAAAAGCATTGTATGGGCCTTTTATGCCCGTAACATTCAGCATTTTAAAGACCTTTAACATCCCCTGCCATGCCAAAGCACCAACCCGAAATCCTGCATCAGGACGATGACCTCGTGGTCGTGAATAAGCCCGCAGGCCTGCTAACCCTGCCCGACCGCTTCAAGCCAGATGAAAAGCCCAACCTGAAAACCCAGCTCGACCAGATATTGGTCAAAGTGTGGACAGTGCACCGGTTGGACCGCGAAACTTCCGGCCTGTTAGTCTTTGCCCTCAACGAGGAGAGCCACCGCAATTTATCGCAGCAATTTCAGGAACGCACGGTAGATAAAGCCTACACCGCTATTCTGGACGGCTGCCCCGCCGAATCAGAAGGCACTATCGACCGCCCTATAGGCCCTAATCCGGCCAAACCCGGCCAGATGATGGTGGTCAGAAAAGGGAAGGCATCCGTTACTCATTATAAGGTCCTGGAGGCTTTCCGGCAATTTGCACAGGTTGAATTCCGAATCGAGACCGGCCGCACCCACCAAATCCGGGTACATGCTGCTGCCATCGGGCACCCCCTCGCAGTGGATGCCTTTTACGGACGGCGCGAAGCCCTCTACCTTTCCGAAATCAAAACCAAGGGCTTTCAGCTCGGCAAAACCCGGGAAGAACGCCCGTTGCTCAGCCGGATCGCGCTGCATTCCAGTCGGCTCTCTTTGGTGCACCCCGGCACTCAGCAACCTATGCAGATTGAAGCGCCCCTGCCCAAAGACCTCCGTGCGGTGTTAAATCAGCTTAGAAAATGGGGAAAAACACCTTAGCCCCCTTAGAAAAATGCGATTTTTTTGTAGCTTACCTGGCAAAGGATATACGCATTACGAAATGGCATGCTACTCCAGGGCATACTGCTTCAAAGTGTATATACCGACCTGCCTGCCGAAGTACCGACACGCAGGCAGGTATTGAGTAGGTTTGCCGAGGCTAACCACTTAACCGTCGGTACAACTCCTATACCCTTCGCTGACAATCACTAAGACGACCCTGAGTTCTCGTAGTCTTTATTTCTACATCACACCTGTTGCATTGACAAACAGGTTACACTACAGCGGATATGCCTTTCAGAACGGTACTAAAAATATGGATGGGGCTGCTACTGCCTCTGTTGGGATGGGCACAGCCCGAAAAGGCAGGCTTGGAGATGGCCGGTAAGCTCGGGCTTTGTGACGCGATTACCTCCCGGAGCGGGGAAGTTTACGAAAGCGATCCCTGCGCTAATTGTAACATTGAATATATTCCACTCATTGGCAGCAGCCATAACCCGGACCTCCTTTTTATCGAAATCAACTCTGCTTCCCACTGTGGCTCAGGGGGGTGCAGTGGACAGGTCTACATGCGCCGCGGCCCTTCTTACCAACAGATATTAGGGCTGTTCGGTTACTTTGAGCGCAGTGTGCCCCGACCTGGAAATCAGCCGGCGGACCTCGTTTACCTGCATGTAGATAGTGGCAGCCGGGACTATGATGGAGATGGCATGGAAGACCGGGCGAGTATTTGGATTCAGTACCGGTGGAACAGCAGTACGGAACAATACCTGCCGCATGATATCCTGCGTATAAAAGTCAATGAAAGAAGTATTCCTCTCGCCGCCAAACGGGCCGCTCTGCTAAGGGAATGGACCCGGAATAACCGGTGGTCTTTTTAGCTCCTTCAGCCGTTTACCCCTGATTTTCCCAATATTTGTCGCCAATAAAGTAGAATTAACAGCTATTGGATGGGAATTTGCCCGGGGAATAGAATATTTTTGCAGCAATCCTGCCGCCAAATCACTTTGTTTGGGGCATCGGGTTTTGTATACCGATTAGCAAACGACCAAACGATGATGAACCGCCCCCCATCTGCAGTAGCCCCTGTAGAAAAAAAGGAAGCCTGCTTTGAAAACCATTTTAAATTGCTATTTTTGTTAAACCCTTGTTACAGTCGGGCAGACGGTCATTCATACTTTAAAACAGCAAATCCCTTTCGTCAAGCCGCTAAATCTATCTATCTTATTCCACCAATTTTCGGAAAGCAAAATACTGGCGCGGTCAGGCCGGATGATTCAGCGGTGCGTCCCCCTCTGGAAGTTTTCCGGAGACAGCGCATTAGCGATCAAACAATTACGACTCAACCAGCCAAACTGATTTCGGAGCACCCAGAACGTTACATTCAAACCAAATAGAAATTCTCACTTCATGAGCATGCATAAACGCCTACTCGTATTTTTTGCCTTTTTAATGGCTGCCGTTGCCGGGCATGCCCAAAATTTCCTCATGGGAGAATCGCCCCTGATCAATTCCTGCGATGGGCTGTTCCTCGATACAGGTGGCAATATGAACGGTTATGGCCCTAATGAAGATCTTGAAATGACTTTCTGCCCTACGGGAGCTGGCGAAAACATTCAGCTGACCTTTCCGGGCATGAATATACAGCCCGGTGACCTGCTGTGTTTCTATGACGGGGAGGATACCAGTGCTCCGCAGCTGGCTTGTTCCGATGAACTTACTTACGGAAATGGCATCATCATTCAGGCCACAGCGGCCAACCCTTCCGGGTGCGTAACTGTGACCTTTACCTCTGATGCCACCGGTGAAGACGCTGGCTGGAGTGCCAATATTGAATGTATCCAGGATTGCCAGACAATCCTTTCCACTATTGCCTTTTCGGACCCTGCAATCGTACCGGCTGATACCGGCTATATTGATATCTGCCCCGGAGACCGGGTTTCTTTTGAGGGCGCGGGCCTTTATCCGCAAAACAACCTGGACTACCCACAGTCCGACCTGACCTCTACATTTTTGTGGAACTTCGGAGATGGTTCCGAAGCGGTTGGGCCAAACGTCTCCCACGAGTACGCCGAACCGGGCGGCTACACCGTGCAGCTTACCATTACAGATACGGAGGGCTGTACCAGCACTAACTTTATCTCACAACGGGTGCGGGTATCGACTTACCCTGAGTACAACTTTGGTGATGCTTTGCTGCCTGGCTGTGTGGGGGATACCATTAGCCTGGTTGGGGCCGTTGATACCCTGATAAACGGCGTGGATGTTGCGGCCTCAACGGTGGAAGGCAGCTTTCAGCAGGGGGGCAGCCGTTCTGACACTCTACTGCTACCTGATGGTAATGGCACGAGCTATTTTTCCTCCGTTGGACTAAACCAGTTTCCTCCGGGGGCTACCCTGACCAATTCGGACCTGCTGTCCAGTGTATGCCTAAGTATGGAGCACTCTTACGGCGGCGACCTGGACATCGAGCTAATCTGCCCCAACGGGCAATCTGTTTTTATTTTGGATTATGGCGCCTCTTCCGTGGGGTCCACCAACTTTGGCGAGCCCTTCGCCACAGGTGGGGTGGACAGTCAATCCAGTGACCTGACACCCGGCGTGCCCTACGAATACTGCTTTAGCATGACGGGGACGGATTATGGCACACTTAATGCGGAAGCCGGCGACTACCAATACACTTATACAACCGTGCCGAGTGAGAATACGGGCCAGACCTTCTCTTATATGGATTCGTACTTTCCCGAAGGCAGCTACCTGCCCCAACAAGACTTTTCCAACCTCGAAGGCTGCCCGCTCAATGGCGAATGGACGATCCGGGTGCAGGACAACCTCTCCCAAGACAATGGCTGGCTCTTCCAGTGGGGCCTGAACTTTGACCCCAGCCTGTTTGCCAACCTGGAAACTTTTCAGCCGGTCCTTACGAACTGGGGCTGGATCGAAACAGACAACATGATTTTCTATAGCCAGGATTCGATTTCTGCTATACCGGAAAATGCGGGTACCTCCAGCTATACCTTTACAGTGGAAAATAACTTTGGCTGTACCTTCGACACAACGGTCAATATACAGGCGCTGCCCATCACACACCCGGACTGCTACAGCTGCGGGTTTTCAGACAGCCCGCTAACGGATACCGTCATCTGTGAAGGCGAAAGTGCTGCCCTAAATGCCACTTCGCCCCTTGCTGGCATGGTGCCTATTACTTTCGAGCAGATTCCGCAAATTCCCTTTGGTGCTGCCAACTACCCTAACAATAACCCTTACGAATCGGCCATTAATGTCAATAGTATCAACCCGATGGTATTAACGGACCCGACTACACAGATCGAGTCCGTATGTGTCAATATTGAAACCAACTGGAACGGAGATATCAACCTCTTCCTGGAATCGCCAACCGGGCAGACCCTTGAGCTGAGTACCGGCAACGGTGGTGGCTCCGACAACTATACCAATACCTGTTTCACCCCCACGGCCGCCACTCCAATCAATGCCGGGACAGGGCCCTTTACCGGTGATTTTCAGCCCGAAGGGAACTGGGCAGACCTGACCGGTAGTAATATCAATGGCAACTGGATCCTTCGGGCTTCTGATGCCTTTGCACCCAATGATGTCGGCGAATTTACTTCCTGGTCCATCACCTTCAACAACAATAACGAGGTAACCTACAGCTGGGAAGGAGATAACTTGTCCTGCACAGATTGTCCGGACCCGGTTGCCACACCAACCATGACCACAAGCTATATTGTGGAAACCAATGACAGCTACGGTTGTGTAGACACGGATACAGTACTGGTCGGTGTGGTTTCGGATATCCCGGCCCCGCAAGTGAGCTGCATAGTTGCCGGGCCCGGCGTGCTGCAGTTTGACTGGACTGCGGTGGGAGACTTCACACAATACGAAATCCGGGCGACGATTAACGGTGTAACTGGCAACTGGGAGGGCCCTATCGTAGGTACAACTTATGAACTGATGGGCCTCAACAACAGCGACAACGTAACCTTTGAGGTGCGCGTCTTCACCGGAGGAGCACAGCTGGACTGCGAAATTGCTGTAGGCGAAACGGTTTGCTCTATTGCACTTTGCACCCTTAGCGGAACAGCAGATGTCCTGACAGACCCCACTTGCTTTGGCGCTGCTGATGGGAGTGCGACCATTACCACACAGGGAGGCACAGCCCCCTTAATGTTCAGCCTTGATGGAGGCACACCACAATCGGACCCAACCTTCACCGGGCTGAGCGCAGGCAATTATCAGATCATCTTAAATGACGCTAATGGCTGCGCAGATACCCTTCAATTTGGGCTCAATGAACCAGATACCCTAACAGTTAGCCTTCAAATTACAGCAACCATAGACTGTCACAACAACGCTACCGGTGCCATCTCAGCGACGGCAAACGGCGGCAATGGCGGCTACAGCTACGATTGGGGCGACCCCGGCATTGGGGACACGCCAACACCGGACGGGCTAACCGCAGGCACTTATATCCTGCAAGTCTCTGATGCCCTCGGGTGCACAGCCACCGACACAGTTACGATCACTCAACCGGACTCCATTATTATCCAACTCGCTCCACAGGCTGCCAGTTGTGCTGATTTTGAAGACGGTGTTCTACAGAGCGTGGTCACCGGAGGGGTGCAGCCCTATGACTATTCCTGGAGTAATAATGCCACAACCCCGGAAATCGATGCCTTACAGGCAGGCAACTACTGCCTGACCATTACCGATGCCAATGGCTGTGAACAGATTGCCTGTGCAGAGGTCACTTCGCCCCCGGCTTTAGTTATCGATTCGCTGAGCTTCACGCAACCCCTTTGCAACGGAGCAGACAATGGCTCCGCAACCGTCTTTGTCAGCGGCGGAACCGGAGACTATACCTATGTGTGGAGCGACAACTTTGCTCAGAGCAGTGCAACCGCCAACATGCTCAGCGCACAAACCTATACGGTGAGCGTAACGGATGACAACAACTGCATGGCCGAGCAATCTGTGACCCTCACAGAACCGGAGCCGCTCAGCGTAACTTTCGAAACACAAGATGCAAGCTGTAACGGTGGCTCAGATGGCTCCGCCACGGCAATGCCGGAAGGTGGTACCGCACCTTACACTTTCAGTTGGAGCAATCAGCAGGAAGGTCCAACCGCTGACGGATTGCAAGCCGGAGCTGTACAGGTAACCATCACAGATGCCAATGGCTGTACGCTTGAATCTTCCGTCACCCTTGAAGAACCTGAAGAAGCCGTAACGCTTGAGGTTATACAGACCCAACAGGGCTGTTTCGGAACACAGGACAATCAGGCAACGGCGACCGGCTTTGGCGGTACAGGTGGCTTTACGTACAGCTGGAGTAATGGACAGAGTGCTGCAACAGCGACCAACCTGGACACCATACCCTATACGGTAACTGTAACAGATGACAGCGGGTGTACCGCAGTGGATACGATCCTGCCCGCTGACCTTGAAGAAATTTCCTTCCTGATCATCACCAATCCGCCTTCCTGTAACGGGGAAATCGACGGGCGGCTTGGTATCAACCTGATTACCGGTGGCAACGGCCAAACCTTCGAAGACTACACTATCACCTGGAGTACAGGGGATACCGGCCCGATTACGGATGGGCTTGTTGGCGGGCAGACCTATTCAGTAACCGTAACGGATGGACAGGGATGTGAGCGCATAAGAGACCGCTTTCTGCCTGAACCTCCGGCTATCACGTTTGAAGTTGCTACCGACAGCGTAAGTTGCAGCGGGGGAATGGATGGAACAGCAACTGCTGTGGAAGTCACCGGGGATGCACCACCGTTCACTTATGACTGGAGCAATGGGCAAACCACTGAAACCGCGACCGGTTTGGCAGCGGGTACTTATACCCTTACTGTCAATGATCAAAACGGCTGTGCCGGTATTACAGAATTCCGGATTATGGAACCCACGCCTCTGGAGGGTACGCTGCAAGGGGAGGATATCGATTGTTTTGGCAACCTCAATGGCTCGCTGACCGCCCTGCCGTCCGGAGGTACGCCGGGCTATGCCTTCAACTGGTCCAACGGGCAAAACAGCAGCACCGCAAACGGTCTGGGTGCTGGTTCCTACACCCTCACCCTCACTGACGCTAATGCCTGTGAGGTCGTTTTGACTGATAGTGTGGATGCTCCGGAACCACTGATGGTGGACCTTACCGCTCAGAACCCGATCTGCTTTGACGACGCAAACGGCAGCATTCAGGTTAATGCCACGGGCGGTACGCCACCCTACCGATACAGCCTCGACAATGACTTCTTCTCTGGTTCAAGCATGCTGATCGGGCTTGAAGCAGACGACTATATTGTGTATGTACGGGATGACAACGGCTGTATCAGCAGTGAAAATACATCCATCAGCAATCCGCCGGAACTCAAAATTGACGCCGGGCCTCAGAGCTACACCATCACCCTGGGCGATAGCATACGGATTTACGGAACGAGTGAAAATGCTACCGGCAATGTTAGTTTCACCTGGATTCCACCCTACGAAGGCACCCTGAGCTGCACCGACTGTTTCAACCCGGTGGCATCACCGGAATTCTCCATTTTGTACGAGCTCGTTGGCGTAGACTCCCTGGGCTGTACGGATAGCGATCAGCTACGTATTTATGTGGAAAAACCTAGGATTGTGGAAGTCCCCACCGGCTTTACGCCAAACGGAGACTCCACGAACGACCGCCTGATCGTCCATGGGCAGGAGGGCACTTTTGTGGAAACCTTCCGGGTGTACGACCGCTGGGGCGAACTCGTATTCGAACGCAGTGCATTCGAAGTCAACTCTGAATCTGATGGCTGGGATGGTAACTACCGCGGGAAACCGCTAATGCCAGGAGTGTACATCTGGCAGGTCATCGTCACCTATCCGGATGGGCGGGAAGAAGCTCTGGAAGGCCAGACCACTTTAATCCGATAACAGCACCCGATTCTGACACACTCAAACCGAAAAAAGCAGACTATGCGTTATATCTACACCATACTATTGTTTTTGGGCGCCCTGTCGGCCCTGCAGGCACAGGACCCCAGGCTGTCTCAATTCTACGCGGCTCCTCTTGAAATGAACCCGGCTATGATCGGGGTTTTTGAAGGGCGCATGCGCTTTGTGGCCAACTACCGGGACCTTTACCCGGCCATTTTGGACAACAACCCTTACCGCACCCTGGCTGCCAGTTTCGACATGCGCTTCCGGGTACAGAACGATGACTACTTCGGGCTGGGCATCAGTGCCATGCGCGATGAGGTCGGCCTGGCTAATTTTAACCGGACCAAAGCCAATATAGGCGGTTCCTTTCTCAAGCAGCTCGGTGGATCCGGCTACCGGCCCTACACGCAGTACCTGGTAGCAGGCGCACAGGTAGGCTTCGGGCAGCACGGCCTCAACTGGCAGCGGTTGTGGTTCTCTCAGCAGTTTGATGCCACTAATGGCTCTATTGATTTCGGTGCGGACAACGGCGAAGGCTTCGGTGATGAAATGAGCACGAATATGTACCTTGACTTCAACGCCGGCCTGTTGTGGTTTATCACCTTTGAAGACAATCAGAGCTTTTACATTGGCGGCTCCCTGATGCACCTCAATGAGCCGAATATATCCTTTCTGGGTGCAGATGCCACACCGCTGGACATGCGCTTTGTCGGACACATGGGCGGAGAGTTCCCGCTAGCCGGAGGGCTGAGCCTGTTGCCGGCGGCGGCAGTGATGAGCCAGGGCCCTCATCTAAGCGTCATGGCCGGCGCCAACTTCCGATATACCAACCGCGACTGGAGGGAAGTCGCCATTCGTGCGGGTGCCTGGGGCCACTTGTCCAATCAACTGGAATCCGGTGTAGCTATGGACGCCATCGTAGCCACTACCGTACTTGAAATGGAACGCTGGAATATCGGGCTGAGTTACGACATCACCACTTCCGTATTGGCTACGGCTAACAACTCCCGTGGCGCATTCGAGGTTAGCTTTATTTACACACAGCCGGCCCGCTGGCGTACGAATGTTACCTGCCCGAAGTTTTAATTACCGTTGGCGCACCGTACTTTTGGCGTAGATCATTTACGCAACGTATGGAAAGTAAGGATTACTATGTGCACCCCTCAGCCTGGGTGGATGAGGGGGCGCAAATCGGTGCAGGCACAAAAATCTGGCACATTTGCCACCTGATGCCCGGTGCTGTTATTGGTGAGGGGTGCAGCCTTGGGCAGAATGTTTTCGTGGCTTCCGGTGTGCAAATTGGCAACCGGGTGAAAATCCAGAACAACGTTTCCCTTTACGAAGGGGTCATCTGCGAAGATGAAGTATTCCTGGGGCCATCCATGGTTTTCACCAATGTNATCAATCCGNGGGCTGGCGTAGAGCGCAAGACGGAGTATCGGCAGACCCTTATCCAAAAAGGCGCTACCATAGGCGCTAATGCCACTTTACTTTGCGGCCATACCATCGGCACCTATGCTTTTGTGGCGGCTGGTGCAGTAGTGACCCGCGATGTACCGGCCTATGCACTGGTAGCCGGCGTACCCGCCCGGCAGATCGGCTGGATGAGTGCCCACGGTGAGCGGCTTTCTTTTGGAGAAGGGCAACGCGCAGCCTGCCCGGCAACCGGGACCGTCTACCTGAAAAACGGAAACCAAATCCACCCCCTCTCCTAATCCAACTGCACAACCATGAAATATAACTTTGCGCTGATCGGAGCGGCCGGTTACGTTGCTCCCCGGCACATGCAAGCCATACAGGATACCGGTAACGAACTCATTGCGGCACTTGACCGGCATGACTCCGTTGGAGTGATCGACTCTTTTTTCCCGGATGCCGCCTTTTTCGTGGAGTACGAACGCTTCGACCGGCACCTCGAAAAGCTGAAGCGCTCCGGTACGCCCCTTCATTATCTGAGCGTTTGCTCGCCCAATTATCTTCACGATGCCCACATCCGGTTCGGGTTGCGGCACGGGGCAGATGTCATTTGCGAAAAGCCCCTTGTCCTCAACCCCTGGAACCTGGATGCCCTGGAGGAAATAGCAACTGAAACCGGCCGGTCTGTATTCAATATCCTGCAGCTCCGCCTGCATCCCAGCGTACAGCAGCTCCGGGAACGGGTACAGCAAGCCCCAGGTGACTCCAAGTTTGACGTAGACCTCACTTACATCACCTCCCGGGGCAACTGGTACTACGCCAGCTGGAAAGGCCGGGAACCGCAGTCGGGCGGCATTGCCACCAATATTGGCGTACATTTTTACGATATGCTGCAGTGGATTTTCGGGCCAGTACAGCAGAATACCGTCCACCTGCATACGCATGACCGGGCCGCGGGCTTTTTGGAATTCGAGCGGGCGCGGGTACGGTGGTTCCTAAGCATCAATGCAGGCACTTTGCCCGATGCTGTTAAAGCTGCCGGGGGGCGCACTTTCCGGGCCCTGACCATTGAAGGGGAGGATTTTGAGTTCAGTGGCGGATTTACTGACCTGCACACCCAAAGTTATCAGGCGGTCCTTGATGGTGAAGGATTCCCGCTGAGTGCTGCCCGGCCTGCCATAGAAATTGTACACGACATACGGCATAAGCAACCACTAGGGCTTAAAGGGGATTTTCATCCTTTAGCTAAATTGCCCCTGGCGCCTCATCCTTTTCATCAGTAAGATTTACTTTTGCGCTACAAAATAACTGAAGCAGCATGAACAAGCTACCTTTTTTCCTTTTGCTGGCGTTGACCATTGGTTGTTCGTCAGACCCGACCCCAGATACAGATACCGCAAAGGCAGACCTGCAAAAGACCCTGCCCGGCACCTGGGAATCTGTGTCTTTGCGTGTAGACATCAATACAGCTAACGGCACCGATACCTCCTACGTTTTTGAAGTCCGGGAAGAAGAATGGATCAGTCGCTTGGGTGTGAAGCCCGTGAAAACCTACTATAAACTGGATAATAAATACGAGCAGGTCTTCACCAGCCTTACCGATACCATACTGAGCACGAGCCGGGGCATGTGGAATGTTTTCGGAGATACACTCATGATGGTGGAGCCCAATGCCACTTACCACTATGAAGCCGGCATTGAGAACGGGCTGATTAGCCTGAAAGCCCGCCTCGACTGGGACGGAGATGGTGAAGAAGATGACGACTACTTGGGTGTTCACCGAAAAATCAGCTCTGCCACCGAGTGATAAGTAGCAGCCGGATATACTAAACGGAGGGGCAATTCAGTTCTTTCCATCCATCATTAATGCTAAAACAGGATGAAACAAACAACCCTCTTCACCTTACTAACCATCACCCTCTTTACGTTTTCGGCCTGCAATAAGGGCAAAGTCGAAAGCCTGGAAAGGCAGGTAAATGAAAAAGACAAACAAATTCAGCAGCTGGAAGACCAGGTCGAGCACCTGCAATTTACCAACTCCAGCCTGCTTGACCGCATGTCCGACTTGTCCATTGTGAGCAAGGAAGGCGCCACGAGTATCCGGGAATCCCTGGAAAACATCAACCAGCAGTACCAGTTCATTGAGGACCTGACCACCAAAATGCAGGAAAAAGACTCCCTCAACCTGGCGCTGGTGCTCAACCTCAAACGCTCCCTTTCCGACCTGAACGATGATGATGTGAAGGTGGAAGTCCGGGGCGGTGTGGTACACGTTTCCATTTCCGATCAGCTCCTGTTCCAGTCCGGCAGTTCCCGGATCACAGCAGAAGCAAATGAAGTGCTGGGCAAGGTAGCCATGGTGGTCAGCGATCACAGTGACCTCAACCTCATGGTGGAAGGCCATACCGATAACGTACCCATTTCCAATAGCTGCATCAAAGACAACTGGGATCTGAGTGTAAAACGCGCGACCGCAGTTGTGAGAGCATTGGAGGAAGAACACTATGTAGACCCCACCCGCATGATTGCTGCCGGACGGGCGGACAAACTGCCTAAAGCAGACAATGACTCCGAAACCGGGCGCAGCCTCAACCGCCGTACTGAAATCGTGATCATGCCACGCCTCGATCAGTTCTTCCAACTACTGGAACCACCTGTGGTAGCGAATTAAGTGCTATTTTTTAAGATATTCAGAATACAACTGGCCATGACGGTAGGCCTCAAGAACGTGGCGTACCGTCGAGGTCAGGTTTTTAGGCAAATCTTCCAGGTAAAACCATTCTGCTTCCCTGAACTTATGCGTCTCCTTGGCTTTTAGTTCGCCCTCCCAGCGGTAGGCTTTAAAGTAAAACACAATTCGGTGCTCCTCTCCATTCACTTTGTGCAACAGATGAGCCAGCTCCAGATCCTCTTCCCGCAGGATAATCCCTGCCTCTTCAAAGCTCTCCCGAATGAGTGCCTGCCGGGCAAACTCTCTGGATTCCACCGTACCGCCCACGAGTGTATAGTTGCCTCCGTTAGGCTTCGTTTGCTTAAGCAACAGAATACGTCCGCGATGGTAAAGAATCAACCTGGCTTTAAAGGAAATTCGTGTGTCTGCCATAAAGAAAATGGGTGTTTGAGGGCGTTCTGCTGATACTGCACAGGCCGTGTATACTATACGCACAAACAGCAAGATACGTCAAAAATGGGTTTTGTTTCTAATTGTTGACTTTTTTCATTT
>PR_CR_10_Liq_2_inCRDRAFT_1000329_pt1 | contig 13509 bp, 25 predicted proteins | sample PRCRCaboRojoPR_FD_10245 | JGI IMG/M metagenome (IMG submission 10245) | reverse complement strand
TTATCGGGTTCATCTGAAATACTTGTCCATAGGTCTGTTATTTCCTTGTCCGTCAGCCCGACCCACTCCCGCTCCGGCGGCGTTGTGTACAGCTTTACAACTGACCCGTCTCTAGGCTCAATATCCCCGTCAAAGCGTATGCCGCTTGCGCTGAGATAAGCTACAGGCGTTTGCTTTTCCAGTTTCCCAATAGCCCGATCCAATTCCCACATAACCTTTTTGTGTCGATCAGACCTTACGGTTTGTTTCAGTTCCCATAAGTCATGCAGAAAATCAAATGTCTTCTGCATCGCTTCAATACTCATTGCTTTCCCCTTGCTTTGTTTATTGCTGATCGTGCGGTATCCATCATGGCGGCTTTGCCAAATCCATTCATTTCAACAATTTCAACCATGCCTTCCAGTGCCTCAAGCAAATCAGGTGCAGTTGCAAATAATTGCGCAGTAGCGGCCATTCTTCGATATTGTTTGCCTGTCATATAGGCCGGCTGCCACTCTGGCATTGAATCGTTGCTGTTTTCAATCCAAGCGCCAGCGGCCACCCAACCATCTAAATAAGGTTTATGGCGCATGGCTGCTATCCACAGCTTCTATGCCTGCCATATAGGCGCAGATCAAATCGTAAAGTTCGCGCTTAGTCATATGCCCACGGCCAAATATGTCGCATACGCCGCCGGCAGGGTTAGCGTGCCGGTGCAAGGCGTAGCCGCCGTAAGCGCCACTCAAGTGGTAATTTCCTACGGCAGCGCGGATACCTTTTTCTTCAGTAACGTAAGGTTCTAACGGGTTGCCGGTTAGTTGGTTTAGCTGGTCAACTTTGTTGCGCAGCATGGTTAGTGTAATACGGTTCATATTGTTTGCTCCAGTTAATGTTTATGGGCGTTTAACGCGGGTAGTAATGGATACTGGCTGGCCAAAAAACTGCCACCCATCTGGCACGCATGAGCCAGCAGGCTGCTCAGTTGCTGCGTCAAGACATCCGGCCCAACCAAACACGGCTTCATCAAAACTGAGCGTGTCGGCGTGAGTGTCGTAAAGGTCAAAGGCGCGGCGCTGGAAAGCGCCAGTGGTTTGTACGGGTATGGCAAGTAACGTCATCTGGTGTGCTCCTTAAGTGTGTGGTTAGCTGGCTAAGTCAAAATGGCGGACGTAGCGCTTGGCCATAGCAAGGGTTGCAAACCCACTTTGTGGCTCATAGCCGCGAAATCGGACGCTAAAGTTTTGGCGCGATTCTTTGGTAATCCACGCAAACGGCTTTTTGCCGATAGTGGCTTGCCAGTCAATTAGGCTTTGTTTGGTGAACTTAACCTTGGTGTTCATGGCCGCACTCCGTTTAGCGGTACTGGTACGTGCTGCTGGCTACCTTCTTACAGCCAACCGACCAAGCGCTAGCCACGCATGAGCCAGCAGGCACTACGTGCGTAGCATCCATGCAGCCGGCCCATGCAAACTGCACAGCTTCCATAGACAAGTAATCGTCAAGAATGTCGTACTGCCAAAGCGCCTGCTGGGGCAATGCGCCGGTGGTTTTGGTGGTGATAGCTGGTGCGGTCATTTTGTTTTCTCCGTGTTGATGGGGCACAAGGCCCCGGTTGGCTATGCGTATTTGTTGCGAATTAAATACGCAATTAGGTCAACCCGGCTATTGCTTTCTTTATATTTGCCGCCAGCAGGGTAAACATAAAAACGGCCGTTACTTAGTTCCCCGATTTGGCGCTCTGCCATTTCTTCGCGCTTGCTGATCGTGTCATAGTGTCTGGCGGCGCGGGCTTCGGCTTGGTTGGCTCTTGCATCTAAATGTCGGTCAAAGTTCATGTCATTTGCTCCGTGTTGTTTAACTGTTAAACGTAGTGTATATCTTTTGTTTAACTTTGCAATGAGCCAAAGCCAAAAAAATTTTCGCAATTTAGATAAAAAGCGAAAATAAGGTGTGTTCAAAGTTTGTTTTTTGTAGCTTTTTTGCTACGTTTGCAGCCGGCTAATTTGGCGTAAACCCTTAGATTGATAATTGTGTTGCTGGTGTAAAGCCAGTAAATTAAAGGGTTTGCCGGGCGTGGGCTATTTGGTAGGTACGCATCATAATCCGCAGGTCCGGGGTTCGAGTCCCTGATGCGCCACCAACATATCAAGCACTTAGCGTATTTTTTGGCTGACAACGGCGCGGCAGGTGTGGCTAAAGTTTGCACGCTTGCGCATACTGGCGTAAGTCATCTAGTGCCAAATGAGCGTACCTGTTCAACATACTTAAGGTTTGCCAGCCGCCAAGCCGTTGCAGCGTAAGCAGCGGCGTACCGGCCTGCGCCTGCCAGCTAGCCCATGCGTGCCGGCAGTCATGGAAACGGAACTCACGCGGCAGGCCGGCTTCGCGCAGGGCACGTACAAAGACGCGGCGGTCAATGTCGTAGGTGCGCTTGCCGCTGGCTGTAAACACGTATTGCGGGTGCTTGTTGCGCCTGCGCAGCAGCACAGCTTTAGCGTCATCATTTAGTGGCACTGGGCGGCCCTTGCCACTTTTGGCCTTACTGGCCAACACGGACACGTAGCCGGCTTCTAAAAACACGGCAGACCACTCAAGGCTTAACAACTCACCACGGCGCATACCCGTGGCAAAGGCCATTTGCGTTACGTCACGCATCCAACCAGCAGGCATGGAATTTAGCAATTGCGCGGCCTGTTGCTTGGTAAAGAAGGTTTCGCGCAAATTTGCTTCGCGCAGTTTGGGCACGTGGGGCACACGGTCCAACCACCCACGGCGGTGGCAGTCATTCAGTATTTTGCACATGGTGGCCAAATACCTGTTACGGGTGGCCGCGCTGGTAACGCGCTGGCTGCCATGGGGAAGCCGGGTGATTGTGGGTGTGGCCTGCTCTATCATCTCGGTTGTTAAAGATCGAACCGGCGTGCCTGTAAAGTAGCGCAGCCAATGTTGCACGTGTTGGGCCACATTACGGTAATTGGACTTCCCCTGCGTGGCCTGCAAATAAAGCTGCGCGGCTTGGTAGAAGGTGTACTCTGGCGCTTCGTTTAGCTTTTGTTGCCGCCAAAAACTTGCGCAAAGGCTGTCGTGATATTCTTGCGCCCGCTGGCGGTCAGCCGTTTTGGTTGAATGCCGCGTGCGCGTACCGTCTGGCTTAATGACGTTAACGTACCAATACTTAGACTTCTGGTGTTTGTATAAGGCCATGGTTTCTACTCCGCATGGCTTTAACACCGCAACACACTTAAACATTAGCCAATTTTTTACGTGCCGTATATAACGTGCGCAGCGCTCATGTTTATAAACGCATTGTTTCGTATGATATGGCCACCGTTAACGGTGCGCTGGGTTTCGGTGGCTTCAACGCGGATTTTCACCTTGTATAGGCCGTTAGCATCCGTCAGTTGCTGCACTAGCAGCACATCATCTGGCACAAGGTACAAAAAGCCAGCCAGTGGCACACCCAGTTCCAATGCGATACGGCGCGATGATTCCAGCTTTTCCTGCGTGAGTATCCATTCGTTTTTGTACTTATTTTGGAAAGTTTCCAGCGTGCACGTGCGGCACTTAGTTTCTATCACGCGGTGTATGTCATCGCCTTTGCAAAGCATTGCATCCACGCGGGCTGGCCGGTTCTTGGGCGTGTGGATGTAACGCAATTGTGGGTATTGTTGCGCGATTAAATACGCGGCGCGTGCTTCTTGGTCCAAAGTCTTAGCGCCGCGTGGGGTAAGTACGTCCATTAGTCACCCAGTTCTTCAATCGTGCGCGTGCTGCCATAAGGTTTGCAGCGTTTGGGCCAAACTTGGTTACGCGAATAATCTGAAACGTAGATGTGTGGTTCAGTATCCAACGTTATAGCGGCCGAATGCTGGTCAGCTATTTGTTGGGCTTGATCGTAGCTTTCTGCATAAACCACGGCCTGCCAAACCACTTCTACGGTGTACAGCTTTTTCATTTTTCCTCCATTAAAAACGTTATTTGCTGTTCTAAATTAGCTATTCTTTGTTCGCACTTTTGCCGGTCATTCTCTAACTCAGTTATGTGCTCACGCAGCAGGTTGCGCAACCTTTGTTTAACGCTGCACTTTTTCTTTACCTGCAAGCTACGGTCAACAATGGTTAACTCAACGTCATTTTGTTGGTAGTGAATATCAAGGTCGGCAATAACCTTAATAGGTTGAGCAGTTGGTTCATACGTGCCTATGATTTGTGCGTGCTCATGCCGCCACAGCATTTGTGGCCACGTGGCAATAACGTGATTTGCTCCAGCATTTAACAGAACAATTTGTTGGCCGCTGGTTTTTGCTAGCGCCAACGCTCTAAGTGCTAATTGCTCAACTTTCATATTCAGTCGGTGTCCTCATCTTCTATGGCAAATTTTTTTTCCTGCCATAGTTTGTGGTTTATGCGGAAGTTGCGTTTGCTTACACCTGAAAAATGCACAACGTTGTTTTCGCAGTGCATTTGCTTGAATAGGTAATTCCGCCATGCTGTTGGGTCAAAATCGAGCAACTCCATATACGTTTCAAAAGTACGGGAATGCAAAAACTCAAACGCAGTGCGCGAATACAAACGCAATTTCGGGTCACTTCGTGGCTGCGCTGGCGTGAGCATGGTGTCGCGCACGGCCATCTCAATAATGCCAACAAGCAAACGGCGGTAACTCTGGTTAACTTCATCCATCTAATTTCCCCCATGGGCAGCCGCGTGGGTGCTCACATTCAATCTCTGCATACCAAGTGTCACCAGTAGCAAATGGGTCAACCACCTTGTTGGCCCATTGGCACTCATTGCAGGTGGGCGGTTCTGCGCCGGGGTCAGCGCATAACCCACTACCTGCGCGGTGCGGGAACTTATACGCTGCACAGTGGCAAGGCTTTTTGGTTGGCATTGCGTTACCCATTAAAAAGGAATGTCATCATCAAGGCCGCCTAAATCTGGCGTGTTTTCCGTTTGGGCCTTTTGTTCCTTTTGGGCCTTTTGGTCCGCTGGTTCACCGTCACGTTTGCTTGGCAGCAGCTTCATTTCGCGCACTTTTACTTCGGTGATTGTTTTTTCCAAACCGGCTTTATCGGTATAGCTGCGCGTTTGCAGTGGCCCGGTAATGTAGATGAGCGTGCCTTTGCGCACGTATTCGCCAATAACTTCGGCGGTGCGGCCGTAGGCCACGCACCTAAACCATTCCGTGCGCTCCTGCTGCTGGCCGGCTTTGTCTTTCCATCTTTCGCTGCAAGCTACGCTAATCGCACAAATCGCATCGCCGTTGCTGGCGTAGCGTGTATCTGGGTCTTTGCCTACGTGGCCAATAATTTGCACTTGGTTAAGCATGAATTACTCCTGTTGTTTCGGTGGCTTCTAGTTTGGCAATAAGCGCATCCACTTCTGCGTCAAATTCGGCTACGGCTTTGCGCAATGTGGCCAGCGCGTCATCATCACGGTGCAGGCGCTTTACAAACATTTGGTGACGGTGCGGCAGCCGTGGGTTAAAACTCATGAAGTCACACCACTGGCGGCCCGTGCACTCCATCTGCCACAACATTTGGTAAACGTAGCGCTGGGGTATGTCTTGTTTGATTTTTATTTGCACGTGCGTATCTATCTGGGGGCACTTAATTTCAATCAAACCGTCACTGCCAATAAGCCCGTCAGGGCTTGCACCACTGCGCGTAATCGTTGGATGCGTGATTAGGCCCACCTGCTGCACTAGCTGGCCCGTGTAGGCTTCGTAAGCGCTGCGCGCAAGCGGCTCGCACTCACGGCCCCAGCGCATAGCGGGTGTGTCAAAACTTTCTGTCGGCACGCCGGTAAGGCGCTCGGCCACAAGTTCGGCACAATAATTAACGCGGCTAGCTGCCGGCTGGCCACTTTTTAATGTGGCCATAACATCGGCTATGCGGCTGGCGGTAATTTTGCCGCAGCGCTCGGCAAGCCATTCGGGTGTGCCCTGCTCAGTCATTTTCGGCCTCCAGTACGTTGGCGGCCGTGGCCTTTAGGTGCTCGCCGTGTGTTTGCCAGAAAGCAATTTTGTCAGCGCCTTTTGGGAGCGCTTGGAACGCTTCTGCTAGGGATTGTTCGCCACGCTCGGCTGCTTGTTGCATGGCTGGCAAATGTTGCGTTTCAAAGGCTTGGTAAGTATCCGTGCGGGCATTTTGCGTAACGCCAGCCGGAGTTTTGTTTGTGGCTGGTGCTTGCGCGATAGCTTCGGCTTCGTCAGGGTCGTAAATGCCGGCAAAGCTAAAGGCCAACCTTGCAGCTTGAATCATGGCCTTGTGCCTGAGCATACGTTTTGGATGCGTTTTCCAAGGCTGCGTTTCACGCCGGCACTCGCTCATAAATTCTGTAACGCTGGTTGGGTGGCTTCTGTCTTTACGGAAAATGTGGCAGGTGCAGGTTTCATCGTCCTGCTCAAATGTCATCCCATCAAATTGGGGATGGCTGTTGATAATGCGTGACCAGCCATCCACACCAACAACCGGCACAATGCCATTCTGGCGGTCTGGGAAGGCGTAAATTTCTTTTGTCCATGGGTTTAGGCCGTGCTGGTTGGCCACGGTTAAAAGTGCCACCATTTGGCTATCGCTAACTTGGCCCTTAAATGCGGTGGCTTTAAGCGTATCGATCAGGTCGCTGCCATCGCCCATGTTTAACTGAGANGCGAGTTTGGCCGTTAGCGTGGTTAACGCTTGTGTCATGTTTAACTCCAGTTGGTTGGTGTGTTTAGTTGCCCAGCAAAACCCATGTAACCGCAAACGCAATGGCGGCCACGCCAATAACGATTAGCGACAGGTCGTAGGCAAGGTGTGGGTAATCATCTTGAGCGTGGATTTGCGGGCGAAACCCGTACGCTTCATCAAGCGTGCGTGGTGTGGCGCGCTCGATGTTTGGCTTTGTTGTTTGCATAGTGTTCTCCGTAACGTTGCAAGCAGCAACGTTTATTAAACACTATGTTTACGTTTAATGCAAACGTTTTGTTTAGCCGTGCGGGAAAAATTCTAAACGTAGTACGCCAACCACACGCGCCACAACCGTTATATCGTGGTCGCGCAGGTTTTCTACTAATTTGCTGGTAGGCGCGTCATAGGAAATTTGGTAGTCACCCGTAAAGGTGCGCGTCATGCGGCACACGTTGGGCACATCGTGAGCATCTAAAAACACGTACACGCCGTTGGCTTTCACCGTGGTTTGTGACACATCGCAAAGGTATACGTCATTTGCGTTGGCGGTTGGTTTCATGTTGTTGTCTGGCGCGTGCAAAAAGCGCAAAGTAGACAACTGCTGGCCGTAGTGACGCTCAAGAAACTGGCTGGAAAGCCGCANAAAATCAACCAGCGGCTGCTCCACTGGGTTTGCTTGCGCTTGGTGGTTGCCAACGTATAGGCGCGGCACATCGCGGTATTCAGTGCCATTGCCGTTGACCGGCGGCGGGTTATTTGACATTTGCCCGCTGGCACTGGCCACCCACTCAACATTACACCCGATGCGCTCTTGCAGCAGCAGCAAGCCGCGGCGGCTAATGCCGCGGATTTCCCAGTTGTGCAGGGTTTGTGCGCTAACGCCCAAATAGCGCGCCAGTTCCGCTTGTGAGCCGATATTTTTAAGGGTTTGCGCGGCTTGGTACATCCGCTTTGCTTGTTCATCCATGTTGCACTCCGTTTACACGTGTTGAGTTATGTTTATAATGTGTTTACTTTTTATCAACACCATGAGGACAGTTTAACCATGATTAAACAAAACGCAAAGGAACAAGCGGCAGACAGGGAACTAATTAAAGCGCTTGGCGGCTGCACCGAAGTGGCCCGCAAAATTGGCATTGACAAGGTTAGCCCGCAACGGGTTGGCAACTGGCTGCGCCGCGGCATACCTAAGAAAGTGCGCCGCGAGTATGAGGACATCTTTAACACTGATAACAAGTAAAAAAAACACCGGGGACAAACCAATGGCAAAGAACTTTTATCGCTCTATAAACCCGCAGTTTTGGTCTGGCAAAACAGGCAAAGCGCTGCGCGGCAACCCTGAAGCCCAGCTACTGGCGCTATACCTTGTTACCAACCAGCACACCACAATGGAAGGTGTTTACCACCTACCAATAGCCTACATTTGCGCAGATACGGGCTTATCGGTTGAAGGGGCTACCAAGGGGCTTGCAAGGCTCTACGAAGCGGGTTTTTGTGAGTATTTTGATGAAGTTGAGGTGGTATTTGTTTACAAAATGCTGACCTACCAGAGCGGAAATCTAAAAAGTACCGATAACCGCACCATTGCAGTGCGAAAGTTTTACGATCAGCTAGAGGAAAGCGTTATAAAACAAAGGTTTGCAGAAATTTACTGGGAACTGCTGGGCATTGAATCAAAGCCCCTTGCAAGCCCCTTGCAAGCCCCTCGGGTATCAGTAGCAGTAACAGAAACAGTAACAGAAACAGTAACAGTAGAAGGCGCGCAAAAAGCAGAAGAACAAACGCCACCGGCCGCACCAAAGGTGCGACCCAAAAAAACCGCCACCCGTTTAGATGACACTTGGCAACTGCCAGACGAGTACGCCCAGTGGTGCAGAGAAAACCGGCCAGACTTAAACCCGTACACAGTTGCTGACCAGTTCAAGGACTACTGGATAGCGCAGCCCGGCGCTAAAGCACGCAAGCAGGACTGGTTTGCAACTTGGCGCAACTGGTGCAGAAACCAACGCGCCATAAACAGCCAGCCCACATGGGTGCAGCAACGCACCGCGTGGCTTGATGACGTAACCGGCAAAGCCAGCACGGATTACATCGACATGGACACTGATCAACCCCAGTTGAGGATGGTGAAATGAGCCTACCAATGCCAGCAGTTGAGCGCCTATTCCAGCGCTTGGCGCTTACCTACGGCAGCCAGTTCACGCGGATGTGGGATGGCACAAGCAGCGCTGACGTTAAAACCACTTGGGCACATGAACTGGCCATGTTTGCCAACAACCTGCCGGCCATCGGCTGGGCTTTGGAAAACCTGCCAGAGCGTTGCCCGAATTTGATTCAGTTTAAGAACCTTTGCAAACAAGCCCCACGGCCAGAAACAGCCAAGCTGGACTATGCCAAAGCAGATGCGCAGGTTGTTGACAAAGAAATTGCCAAAATTGCATCACAGGCCCTACAAGCGCCTAAAAATGACCGGGGTGATGTGGACCATAAGGCATGGGCAAAAAAGCTCGCACAGCGCCATTTAGACGGTGAGGTGCTGACTAACGTGCAAATAAAACTCTACAAAGCAGCGCTTGCAGAAAACAATGACTTGTAGATCAACTTCAACCGGCGTTTACGACTGGACCTGCGTTAACTGCTGCGTGCGTGCTTTGCGCAACACCACGGGCAACCGCCAAGCAGCGCTTGCCATGTTGTGGATTATTAAACGCACGCAAGGCGCACCAGACATTGAACAACTTAAACGGCTGGCATGGCCATGATTACCTACGTGCAAAAACGCCGCGGTGAATTGGCTGGTTTAACCGAGATTGACCACCAACGTTACACCGCGTTACGCAAAAAATTAGCCAATATGGCTGAAGGGCAATGCCTACGCATCGAATACGCCACGCCACGTAACCCGCTGCATCACCGTAAGTTTTTTGCGCTGCTGGCGCTTATTGCCGAAAACAGCGAAATCTACGACACCGTTGAAAAAGCCTTACTGGCCGTAAAGCTAGTAACAGCCCATGTTGAGCCTTTTATTGACCCACGCACGGGCGAAATTTTGCAACTGCCGAAAAGCATTAGCTACGAAGCCATGAGCCAAGAGCAATTCGAGCACTTTTACCAAGCAGCGCTGGATGGAATCGTGCAGCACATTTTGCAGCATATGCCGCGTGAAAAAGCCGACAACATTGTGGAACTTATCTTAAGGGAATGGGCCTAGTGCAATCAAAAAACAAACGCCAAATGACCAGCACCGAGCGCCGCCACGTAGCAGCGGTAAAAAACCTACCGTGCAGCGTGTGTGATGCGCCACCACCTAGCGAAGCCCACGAAACCAAGCAAGGCAACTGGTTCACAGCTATAGCACTATGCGCTGACTGCCACCGCGGCAGCCACAACGGCATACACGGCCGCCGGCATATGTGGGCCGTTAAACGCATGGACGAAGATGACGCACTTAACCAAACCATTGCGAGACTGCTGCATGATTGAAATAAAGCTGCCGTGGCCACCAAAAGAACTAATGCCAAACAAAAGGCTTTACTGGGCTAAGGTTGCGCAACACAAGCGCACGCATAGAGCCGCCTGCGCGCAAGCAACCGCGGAACAATTAGAAGCAAATCCAGCAGCTTGCGCATTTAAGCGCCCACACCTGCACATGGTGTTTTACCCACCAAACCGCATTCGCCGAGACTGGGACAACCTAGTGGCCAGCATGAAAGCCGGGCTGGATGGCGTTTCTGACGCGCTAGGCATTGACGATCACCATTTCAAAATAAGCCTTGAAGTATCCACCCAGTTGGGCGGTTACGTAAACCTAACCATTACAGAGGACGCATGAAAGTTACACACGTAAAAACCGCTGACTTAATACCCTACGTCAACAATGCCCGCGTGCATAGTGAACAGCAGGTGGCGCAAATTGCCGCCAGCATAAAAGAATTTGGCTGGACCAACCCGGTGCTGATTGACGGTGATAACGGTTTGATCGCCGGGCACGGCCGCCTAGCGGCTGCACAAAAACTAGGCATGGAAAAAATTCCAGCCATACAAATGGCCGGCCTTAGCGAAGCGCAAAAAAAAGCGCTCATTTTGGCCGATAACAAATTGGCCCTTAACGCCACTTGGGACTATGACGTACTTAAGCTAGAAGTTGAGCACCTTAAAGAAATGGAGTTTGACATTGAATTAACCGGCTTTGACGAATCTGAGTTCAAAACGCATGAACCTAACTACGATTTGCTTGAAAACGAAAACGTAGACCAAGAAATTGACCAAATGGCCGCGGGCGTTAAGAAGGCCATACAGATTGAGTTCGATATTGACGATTATGACGAAGCTGCGGAAATCATTAAGTTCTGGCGTGGCCAAGGCGCTGACGTAGGGCAAATGATTCTTACCCATTTAAGGGCAGAAAAAGCCAAGCTATGAAAGTGTTTACGTTTTTCTACAATCGTTTTGAAACTGCTTCTACTAGCAAAGCGTTGCACCAAAACGGTATTCAGCACAAAGTGTTGATACACACGGACGCGGATTATGAGCGCTTTTGCAAGGGTGGAACAATCCATGGCGAACCGTTAGTAACTGGTAACGGTAAAGGGCTGGCATACCAGCGCAATTCAGCGCTAGCAATGATGAACGCAGGCGAATGGGCAGTGTTCATGTGTGATGATTTCCAAGGTATTAAATCGCTACCGTTTGAATGGATAACAAGCAACCGAAAGGAGTTGCCCATTAACCCCAGCACGCAAAATGTGTTTAGGCTAAACCAGCACAAGAAGCCTACCTTGCGTGAGATGTTTAGCCTTTTCCCTACCCTTACCGAACTGGCTGACCGCAACGGTATCCATCTAATTGGTTTTGGCCTGCACGACAACCCACGTAACCTACGCAAAAAATTCACTACACGCGGCCTAGCTGATGGCCGGTTTTGGCTAGTTAAAAAAGCAAATTATGCGTTTGACATAAAAGCACAGCTAATTGATGACGTAGCTTGGACAGCCGAAAACCTTTTACGCCACCGCAACGTGCTGGTGCTTAATTGGCTTGTGCCGTATTTTGAGCGCTACACCGCCGGTGGCTTTGGTTCTACGCAGCAACGCAAAGAATTGCGCCGCCAAGAATGCCAGTATTTGGTTAACAAGTACAACCCAGTGGTTAAGTTTGCGAAAAAACCCGGCTGGGATGCTGGAACTCACATAAAACTCTACGCCACGGATAACAACATTGCGATAGCCCGCAAAAGGAACGGCATTACATGAACACCTTACACCTTGCTAAACACGAGCACGCCGTAAAAATTGGTGACCCATGCCCCAGCATTGAACCAAACGTTACTGAAGATACCCTGTTTGTTGATAACGGCGAAGTCATAGGTTTTTACGTTAAACGCATACCTGAGCGCCTTGCACAGTTAGTTGAAATAGCTAACGCTGAACTGCGCAGCAGCCGCGTACCAAAAACGGAAATGAGCCGCGGCCCGCAAGGTAACAAGCAGCAAAAGCTAGAGCGTGCTAAAGCCGGTAAAAACTTGGTAACGCAGTACAGCACCATACTGGGTGCGGTAGCGCCTAAGCCGCATATGCGCCGCGATTACCCGACTATCTCTAGCGTGCACCAAGTAAAGACAGCGAAAACGTTTATCAAAGCCATGCTGCTGGCCTGCCGTGAAAGCGAGCAGCTTATTAAACAAATTGCGCCAAGCATATACCAACGGCAGTTAGACATAATCACACAGCAAGTGCCACCCAAATACAGGTTTGGCAACTTGTTTACCAGCAGCATTAGCAACTACAACATAGCNGCCGCATACCACCGGGACGCTGCCAACCTTGAAGGCTGCGTGAATGTGATTATCGCTAAACGCAGTGGCAGCAAGGGTGGTAACACCACCATCCCCGACTATGGCGCAACAGTAGATAGTTGCGACAACAGTATGCTGGTTTACCCAGCGTGGCGTAACGTGCACGGCGTAACACCAATACAAAAGCTAACGCCAGAAGGCTACCGCAATACGCTAGTTTTCTACCCGTTAAAAGCATTCAACAACTACTGGTAAACACCGCATGAGAAAACACTTGAAGGAACGGCTAGCACTGGCGTTAAACAGTGATGATCTTAAGTTAATCAAAACCCATTGCGACCTAGATAAGATTATCTGTAGTGGCTGGGCTAGCCGTAAGCACGCGCTAGGATGCGTGGCGTTTTGGGCCAAGTACGCGGAAAATAAACGCAGCACCACGGTGCTAACCGGCATGGCGCAGCGGGTGTGTGTATCGCAAAGCAGGCGCAAGTACCGCGGTGCGTCTAGGGTTTTGTTGCAGCAAATAAGTACGGCTGCCGTGTGCTACTGGTTAAACGACACGTGCCCAGCCTGCCATGGCCGTGGCTACCACGTTGACTACGAAAAACAAACTGCCACGCAGCACGAATGCCAAACCTGCCACGGCACACGCTTACGCACCTACCCTAGCGCTGCGCAGTGCGCCATTGAGATGGAACAGGAACGGTTTGAGCGCATCTTTGCCGATTTAATACTTGCTATTGACCAAGCCCTGCAAGATTACGTGCGTGCCAGTTTGTACACGCTTAGGTAAACAAAAACCAAAAAATATATAAACTAAGCGTATAAATGGTTGACGTTAGCGCATAACGTGATACTATCTGTATAACTAATAACGATAAGCGGCCGACTCACAACAGTGAGACTCAATGGGCGTGTTGTCTTTATTAGTTTTTTTACTTTTTTCCATATTGTCTCCTTTAGATCTTTAGCCAGCCAGCCACAAGGCTGGCTTTTTTTTGGAGTGCCATGCCTGCGCGCCCACTTTACCCGTGCACGCAACCCGGCTGCGCCGAGTTAATAC
>PR_CR_10_Liq_2_inCRDRAFT_1000326_pt1 | contig 13567 bp, 17 predicted proteins | sample PRCRCaboRojoPR_FD_10245 | JGI IMG/M metagenome (IMG submission 10245) | reverse complement strand
GTGGGGATATGGACGGTGAGGCCAGACATCACATGCGGATCACTTCTTCTTTCCGAACCCGCTCAGGCCCGGGGGCAATTGCGACCCGCCGCCGAATCCCGGCATGCCGCCGGGCAGGCCTTTGCCACCACCCAGTGCCTTGGCAGCCTCTTCTATCGCCTTCGGGTCGTTCATGTCGGGCATGCCGCCGGGCATGTCGCCGCCCTTGCCCAGCATCCCCTTCATCGCCTGCTTCAGGGCGCCGCCTTTGCCCATCTTGCCCATCTTCTTCATCATGTCGGCCATCTGCCGCTGCATCTTCAGAAGCTGGTTCAGCTCGGACACTTCCAGCCCCGCGCCCTTGGCGATCCGCTTCTTGCGGCTGGCCTGAAGGATCTGCGGGTTGGCGCGTTCCAGCTTGGTCATGGAGTTGATGAGCGCGATCTGGCGCTTGAAGACGCTTTCGTCGATGCCAGCGTTTTCCATCTGCTTGGCGGCTTTCTTCATGCCCGGCATCATGCCCATGATGCTTTCCATGCCGCCCATCTTTTGCATCTGTTCCAGCTGCATCTTCATGTCGTTCATGTTGAAGCGGCCCTTCTGGAACCGTTTCATCATGCGTTCGGCCTGTTCGGCCTCGATGGTTTCCTGCGCCTTCTCGACGAGGCTGACGATGTCGCCCATGCCAAGGATGCGGCCAGCGATCCGTTCGGCGTGGAATTCCTCGATCGCGTCCATCTTCTCGCCCAGGCCGACGAAGCGGATGGGCTTGCCCGTGACGGCGCGCATGGACAGGGCGGCNCCGCCGCGCCCGTCGCCNTCCATNCGGGTCAGGACAACGCCCGAGACGCCGATCTTGTCGTCGAATTCGGTCGCAACGTTCACCGCGTCCTGACCCGTCAGGCCGTCGACCACCAGAAGGGTCTCACGCGGGTTGGCCACGTCGCGCACCTCGGCGGCCTGTTGGATCAGTTCTTGATCGATATGCAACCGACCGGCGGTATCGAGCATATAGACGTCATAACCACCAAGGCTGGCCTGCGTCTTGGCGCGCTTGGCAATCTGCACCGGGCTTTCGCCCTTGACGATGGGCAGGGTGTCGACGCCGATCTGGACGCCGAGGATCTGCAACTGTTCCATCGCCGCGGGCCGGTTCACGTCGAGAGACGCCATCAGGACCTTCTTGCCGTCGCGCTCTTTCAGCCGCTTGGCCAGCTTGGCCGTGGTCGTGGTCTTACCCGAGCCCTGAAGACCGACCATCAGGATCGGGGCGGGCGGATTATCGACCTTGAGCTTGCCGGGGTCCTCGTCGCCGGTCAGGACATGGACCAGTTCGTCATGGACGATCTTCACGACCTGCTGGCCGGGCGTGACCGATTTCGTTACCGCCTGACCGGTGGCCTTGTCCTGCACGGCCTTGACGAAATCGCGGGCCACCGGAAGGGACACGTCCGCCTCCAACAGGGCGACGCGGACTTCGCGCAGGGCGGTCTTGACGTCATCCTCGGATAGGGCGCCCTGCTTGGTCAGGCGCTCGAAGACGCCGGACAGGCGGTCTGAAAGGCTCTCGAACATCATGCGCCTCCTTGCGGCGGTTGTCTCGTCTGTCCGGTCCATATAGGCACGAACGGCTCAATGCAGTAGCGCCCCCGTGGGCGAAACCTCGCTGACGGGGGGCGATCCCTGAAGAAACAGGGACCGGAAAGGCAACGCTCTCCGGATATGGTCGGGGCTTTAGGCGGGTTGGAATGGCGAGTCAAGCTCCGGCTGGACTTTGCCGCATTCATGCCCATCTATGGAAGAAAGCGGCTTCAATGTTCAGCCGCGCACAGGAGGCCCTATGGATAATTGGGATGAGGTCCGAACCGCCTACCAGGTGGCTCGCGTTGGAACCGTCAGCGGCGCGGCCGAGGTGTTGGGCGTGCATCATGCCACGGTGATCCGCCATATCGACGCTCTGGAGGAGCGTTTGGGGACACGGTTGTTCCAGCGCCACGCCCGCGGCTACACCCCGACCGAGGCCGGGCAGGACCTTCTGCAGGTTGCCGCCGCCACCGATGACCAGCTGACCCAGTTGGCGGGGCGGATCCGCGGCCAGGGCGAAGGGGTGACCGGCGAATTGGTCGTGACGTCTCTTGAGGCGTTTTCGCCCGAGCTGACTCCCGTGTTGGCCTCTTTCCGCGAGACCTATCCCGAGATCAGGGTCCGTTACCTGACTGGCCAGCGCCTGTTCCGTCTGGAATACGGCGAGGCCCATGTGGCGATCCGTGCCGGCAAGGCCCCTGACCAACCCGACAACGTGGTGCAGAAATTCATAAGGCAATCGGCGCACCTGGTGGCGTCCAAGGCCTACATCGCCCAGCATGGCCAGCCCGCAGGCGAAGATGATCTGGCCCAGCATTGGTTCGTCGGTCCCGATGAAAAGGGCAACCGCGCACCCTACAACCAATGGCTGGCCGAGATCGTGCCCGATAAGCGGGTGATTTTCCGCACGTCGACCACGCGCAACGTGGTGGATGCTATCCTTGCCGGAGTCGGGATCGGCTTCGTGGGGCGAGGTGAGCTGGATCGCCATGACGACCTGATCGAGGTGTTGCCATCACGAACCGAATGGGGCGGCCAATTGTGGCTTGTGACCCATGTGGACCTGCATCGCACGACCAAGGTTCAGGCATTCCTCAAGCATTTGAAAGAGGCGGCCAAGGACTGGGACACCTAGTCCGGTCGCAATTCGCCCTCGAGGAACCGCTCGAAAGCGTCCAGATCGATCTGATCGAATTGGCCGAAACTCTGCATCCAGACACTGGCCGCGCGCAGCGCGTCCGGCTCCAGCTTGCACCATTTGACGCGCCCGCGCTTTTCCTGGCTGATCAAGCCGGCGCGAGTCAGGATGCCGAGGTGCTTGGAAATCGCGGCGAGCGACATCTCGAAGGGCTCCGCCACATCGGTGACGGCCATGTCGTCTTCGAGCAGCATCATCAGGATCGTCCGTCGGGTCGGGTCGGCCAAGGCTGCAAAAACGGTATCGAGGGGCGCGCTCATGCGCCCATCAAGCGGCAATCTCGAAAAACGTCAACCGTTTGGTTGAATATGGCGCAATCTGCAATTCCTTGCCTTCGGTCGGTGCGGCAGGGTGGCGCGCCATGGTTTAATTATTATAAATCAGTGGGTTGTGCGGCGTGATGGCAGAGTTGACTCTGACACTCCCCACGCTTAGCACATCCTCAACCGAGGAAAGGGGCTGATCTTGTCCGATCATGATCCATCAGACCGCCTGCAGGCGCTGGAGGAAAAGATCGCGGCAGCCAAGACCGGCAAGGTCGAGAAGCACCATTCCGAGGAGCACTATTCGCAAGCGCAGCTTGCCTGGCGGATGGTGATCGAGCTTGTGGCCGGTCTGGGGATCGGTTTCGGCATCGGATACGGGCTGGACTACCTGCTGGGTACGACGCCTTGGTTGATGGTGCTTTTCGTTTTCTTCGGCCTCGCGGCTGGTGTCAAAACCATGATGCGGTCGGCGGAAGAGATACAAAGAACGCAGCTGTCCGAGCAGGGCGGCGAGGACGGGAAAGACAAACGCGATGGCGACTGAGACGAACGGCGGAGAAAGCAGCCTGGTCTTCCACCCGATGGACCAGTTCATTGTCGAGCCTCTTTTCGGGAACGGCCCGATCCACTGGTACACGCCCACCAACGTGACGTTGTGGATGGCACTGGCCGTCGTCGGGGTGATCCTGCTTCTGGTCGTCGGCACCCGCCGTCGGGCCATCGTGCCCAATCGCACCCAGTCGATCGCCGAGCTTGCCTACGGTTTCATCTACAAGATGGTCGAGGATGTCGCGGGCAAGGANGCCGTGGGGTTCTTCCCCTACATCATGACCCTGTTCATGTTCATCGTTTTCGCCAACTTCCTTGGGCTGGTGCCAACCGCCTTCACCACGACCTCGCATTTCGCCGTCACCGTGGTGCTTGCCCTGGCCGTCTTCCTGACCGTCACGATCGTCGGGTTCGTCAAGAACGGGTCGAAATTCCTGGGGCTGTTCTGGGTGTCCAGCGCGCCGCTCGCTCTGCGCCCGATCCTGGCCGTGATCGAGCTTATCTCGTACTTCGTGCGTCCGGTCAGCCACTCCATTCGTCTTGCCGGCAACCTGATGGCCGGACACGCGGTGATCAAGGTTTTCGCCGGCTTCGCCGCGATTGCCCTTGTCAGCCCGCTGTCGGTGCTGGCGATCACGGCGATGTACGGTCTCGAAGTCCTGGTGTCCTTCATCCAGGCCTATGTCTTCACCATTCTGACCTGCGTGTATCTGAAGGATGCGCTGCACCCGTCGCACTAAGGTCCGAACTGCACTNTCGAAACTTCCAAATCAATCGTAAGGAGAATTCTCATGGAAGGTGAACTCGCACATATCGGCGCTGGTCTGGCTGCAATCGGTTCCGGCGCTGCCGCAATCGGTGTGGGCACCGTTGCCGGCAACTTCCTGGCCGGCGCCCTGCGCAACCCGTCCGCCGCTGGCGGCCAGACGGCCACCCTGTTCATCGGCATCGCCTTCGCAGAGGCCCTGGGGATCTTCTCGTTCCTCGTCGCCCTGCTGCTGATGTTCGCCGTCTAAGCCTTACGGAACACTTTCCTTACGCGCGGGCGGCTCGGCAACGGGCCGCCCGATAGTGAGACCCAGTTCCGACGGAGGACGTCATGGCGACCGAAACAACCGGGGAAACCGCAAGCACCTGTGTCGGTGTTGATGGCTCTGCCATCGGCATGCCGCAGCTGTGTTTTGACTGGTGGCCCAACCAGATTTTCTGGCTTCTTCTCACGCTCGTCGTGATCTACTTCGTGCTGTCCCGCATCGCGCTGCCCCGCATTTCCGCGGTTCTGGCCGAACGCGCGGGCACCATAACCAATGATATCGCCGCTGCCGAAGAGCTGAAGCAGAAGGCACAAGAGGCCGAGGCCGCCTATGAAAAGGCGCTTGCCGATGCCCGTGCCGAAGCCCAGCGTATCGTCGCGGAATCGAAGGCCGAGATCCAGGCCGAGCTCGACGCGGAGATGGCCAAGGCCGACGCCGAGATTGCCGCTCGCACTGCCGAGAGCGAGAAGGCAATCGCCGAGATCCAGGCCAATGCCATGGACAGCGTCAAGGACGTGGCCAAGGACGTCGCCAAGGACATCGTTGCCGCCATGGGTGGGAAGGCCGATGCCCGCACCGTGACAGCGGCCGTCAACGCCCGGATGAAAGGGTAAGCGCCATGAAAAAACTCATGACCACCGCCGCCCTGTCGCTGGTCGCCTCTCCTGCCTTCGCGGCGTCGGGCGATTACGGCTTCTTCTCGCTCAAGAACACCGACTTCATCGTTCTTCTGGGCTTTATCGTCTTCCTTGCCGTGCTGGCCTATTTCAAGGTCCCCGGCATGATCGGCAAGATGCTGGACGACCGTGCCGAGGGCATCAAGTCCGAGCTGGACGAAGCCAAGGCCCTGCGTGAAGAGGCGCAGACCCTGCTGGCATCCTACGAGCGCAAGCAGAAAGAGGTTCAGGCCCAGGCCGATCGGATCGTCACGACCGCCAAGGAAGAGGCGACGACCGCTGCCGAGCAGGCCAAGGACGACATCAAGGCCTCTGTTGCGCGCCGTCTGGCCGCTGCCGAAGAGCAGATCGAGAGCGCCAAGGACTCGGCCGTCCGTGACGTGCAATCCAAGGCCGTCGCTGTCGCCATCGGTGCCGCGCAGGACGTGATCGCAAAGCAGACCACGGCAACCGAGGCCAACAAGCTGATTGATGAGGCGATCGCCGAGGTGGGTGCCAAGCTGCACTGACCAGACGAAGCCCGACGAAATGGAAAGGCCCGGTGCTTCATGCCCGGGCCTTTTTTCATGCTTGGTGGGTTATGAAGGGCGTGACTTCCGGGGCATCGGCTTTCAACCGGCCATCTTCATCGAAATCCGTGTCCGCGTTGAACCGCACCCTGGGCCGGTCATCCCAGCCCGCCAGCAGGCTCGGCTGGTCGGACAGCGCCTTGGACATGCGGGCTTCCATCTCGGTGCGGGCTGACCCCTTGTGGTATCCGTGCACGCCGTGAACAAAGACAGGATCCAGCACGTCGAATCCGCAATAGCGAAGCGCATACATGAATGGCCACAGCACCAGCCGGATATCCCCCTCGCGGCCATCGGGGGCTGTTTCGATCGCATCGGCGCCGGTCGTCGCACAGATGAGCACCGACTTGCCCCGGGCCAACCCCTTGTCGAACCGCTGGCTGCCCTTGTGGAGGACGCCGTTCACGAGGCACCTGTCCATCCAGCCTTTCAGGATCGCGGGCGGCCCGAACCACCAGACAGGGAAATGCAGGATCAGCCGGTCGGCCTTTTGGATCTTTCCTAGTTCGCGGACGACGTCGCCGGGCAGCTTGCCTGACTGCGCGGCGGCTTCCTGCGCCTTGAGGGCATCGAACGGCCCTTCTTGCCCATAATGACTGGCCCGTTCGACCGGGTCGAACCCGTCCTGAACCAGATGACTTTCAAGAGCATCCCGACAGGCGTTCGCGCTCGCCCGCGCCCACTGATGGGTGAAGCTGCCTGAATCGGGGTTGGCAGTGACGACAAGGGTTTGGGGCGCGGTCATTTTCCGATTTCGTGTTCGTAACGTTGACGCGCGATCCGCTCGTTGTGCTCGGCCTGTTGATGATCGGTGAGGGCCTGTTCGACGAAGGAAAGGTGGGCCTCGACCGCCGCACGGGCCGCAGTCGCATCGCGGGCCTGAAGCGCGTCATTGATCGCGCGGTGCTGGTCCAGCAGGCTCTCGCGGGTCATGCGCTGCTTGAACATGATCTGGCGGTTGTAGAAGACGCCTTCCCGAAGCAGCTGGTACATAGAGCGCATCATGTGCAGCATGATGACATTGTGGCTCGCCTCGATGATCGAAAGGTGGAAATCCGCGTCCAGCGCCGCCTCTTGCTGAGGGTTCCGCTTGCGATGGGCCNCTTCCATCTTCTGAAAGATCGTGTCGATGACCTTCAGGTCGGTCTCGGTTCCGTGGGCGGCGGCCCGCTCGGCGGCCAGTCCTTCCATGTCGCGGCGAAAAGCGATGTAATCGAAGACCGCCTCGTCATGGGTGGAAAACAGCCGCACCAGGGCATCCGAGAAGGCATTTCCAAAGACTTCGGCCACGTAGACCCCCGAACCGGCCTTGCTGGTCAGCAACCCGTTCTCCTGCAATTCGGCAAGGGCCTCGCGGAGGGACGGGCGCGAGACGCCCAACCGTTCGGAAAGTTCCCGTTCCGAAGGCAGCCGTTCACCGGGGCGCAGTATGCCGCGCAGGATCAATTTCTCGATCTGGCGAACGACCGATTGCGACAGCTTCTCGGGCTGGACGGGTTCAAATGGCATGGTGGCCTCCGCTGGCTCTGGTCAAGACATATGACCAAAGCCAGCGGGGCTCAATGGGCCGTGCGGACGGCTCCGGTTCAGGCGTTCGGCGTGATCGTGATTTCCACCCGGCGGTTCTGAGCCCGACCTTCGGGTGTCAGGTTCGTTGCGATAGGGGCATCCTCGCCCCGTCCGATCGACCGGATGCGGTTCGGTGTGACGCCGGCACCGATCAAAACCGAGCTGACCGCTTGGGCGCGACGGGCCGAAAGATCCTGATTGTAGGCAGCGCTGCCGGTGTTGTCGGTATGGCCGATCACGTTGATCGTGGTGCCCGGGTAGCGGTTGATCGAGGCCGCCAGCGTGGTCAGATCGCTGCGCAGCGCGCCGGTGAGCTGGGCGCTATCGGTAGCGAACAGGATGTCCTGCGGCAGGGTCACGATCAGCTGGTCGCCGGTGTTCACGATGGTCGCGTTGGATCCCATCTGCTGGCGCAGCTCGGCCTCCTGGCGATCCAGCTGTGCGCCGCCGATGGCACCCAACCCGCCACCGACCAGAGCGCCGACAACGGCGCCGCGGCGGCGTTCCTCGGCATTATCACCCGAGGCGATGCCCACCAGTGCGCCAAGGCCCGCCCCCACGGCAGCGCCGGTTTGCTGGTTGCGGTTGGGGTTGTTGGGGTCGGTCATCTCGGCACAGCCGGCGACGACGAACAGGGACGAGGCCACCAGGGCCGTGGTCAGCTTTGAAATCTTCATCGGTCTTCTTTCACTTTTGGGCGCGCATGCATCGCGCGTCTGTGCCATCTTATCGCGGTGCGGCCCCTGTTATCCAATATCAGCGGATCTACACGCGGTTTATCGCCGATCCTCAAGCGTCGGCGCGGGCGGATTCCCAGGCCAATATGGCGCGTTTGACCGGCAGCCCCCAGTGATACCCGCCAAGCCCGCCCGATTTGCGGATGGCACGATGGCAGGGAATGAGGAAGCTGACGGGGTTCCGGCCCACTGCACTGCCGACGGCGCGTACCGCGTTGGGATTGCCGATGGCGGTCGCGATCTCGGAATAGCTCGTCACGTGGCCCGAGGGGATCGCGAGCAACGCCTCCCAGACCTTGATCTGAAGAGGCGTGCCAATCAGGTGGAGTGGCGTCGGCTTGGCGGTATTCTCGCCAAAGGCGGCTTGCACCCACGGGCGCAGCGCGTCCGGATCTTCTACGAAATCCGCGTTGGGCCATCGCCCGGTCAGGTCGGCCATCGCGGCCTCGTCCCCTGTTTCCTCGGTAAAACCGATCCCGCAAAGGCCCTTGTCCGTGCCCATGACCAGCGCCCGGCCGAACGGGCTGTCGAACCAGCCCCAGCGTACGGTCAGGCCTGCACCGGCACGGGCATAGTCGCCTGGGCTCATGGCTTCCCAGCGAAGAAACAGGTCATGCAGGCGGCCCGAGCCGGACAGGCCCACCGCATCGGCCGTTTCCAGGGTGGTGAACCGGTCCTTGAGCAGCGCCTTGGCATGTCCCAGGGCAAGGTATTGCTGGTAGCGCTTTGGACTGACCCCAACCCACCGCGAGAACAGCCTCTGGAAATGGGCGGGCGACATTTCCATCCGCGCGGCAAGATCTTCCAGCGATAGAGGCGCGGGCGCGGCGTCGATCTCTTCGATGGCGCGGCGCATGACGTGGTAATGGTAACGGCTGTCCTGGGTCATGGTCTGATCTTAGGCCTCGCCGCTGCGGCAGGCGACCCGGTTCTTGCGCCAAACTCAGGTGTTTTTGGCTTCCTTCCCCTTGCCGCCTGCCTGCGGCTCGGCCAAAAGGGTCCGCGATGGCAAAACAGCTTGCATATCCTAAGATGCGCGCCGTGTTCGAACGCTTCCGGGCCGCCGAACCGGAACCGAAGGGCGAATTGAATCACGTCAACGCCTACACGCTGGTCGTGGCCGTGGCCCTGTCGGCGCAGGCAACCGACGCGGGGGTGAACAAGGCCACCGAAAAGCTGTTCCAGATTGCCGACACCCCCGAGAAGATGCTGGCGCTGGGCGAAGAGGGCGTGATCGAGCATATCAAGACGATCGGGCTCTATCGAAACAAGGCCAAGAACGTCATCAAGCTGTCCAAGATCCTTGTCGAGGACTATGGCGGCGAGGTTCCCAATTCCCGCGCCGCGCTGCAATCGCTGCCCGGCGTAGGGCGCAAGACCGCCAACGTGGTGCTGAACATGTGGTGGCATTACCCGGCCCAGGCGGTCGACACGCATATCTTCCGTGTCGGCAACCGCACGGGCATCTGCCCCGGCAAGGACGTCGTGGCCGTGGAACGCGCGATCGAGGACAACGTGCCGGTCGATTTCCAGCAGCATGCCCATCACTGGCTGATCCTGCACGGGCGCTATATCTGCGTGGCCCGGAAACCCAAATGCGGCGCCTGTGTCATTCGTGACCTGTGCCAGTTCGAGGACAAGACGGAATGAAGAAATACCAGGTTGTCGGCATCGGGAATGCCATGGTCGACGTGCTGACCCGCGAGGCCGAGGAGTTCCTGTCTGAGATGGGGATCGAAAAGGGCATCATGCAGCTGATCGACATGGAACGCGCGGTCCAGCTTTATGACAATGTCGGCCCCGCAGAAGAGATAAGCGGCGGATCGGCCGCGAACACCATCGCCGGGATTGCCCACTTGGGCGGGCGCTGCGCCTATGTGGGCAAGGTCAAGGACGACCAGCTGGGCCGGATCTTTGCCCATGACCTGCGGGCGCAAAAGAAACCGTGCTTGCCCCCAAGGACGCCGAGCATGAAACCGGGCGCTGCATCGTGATCGTCACGCCCGATGGCGAGCGGTCGATGAACACCTACCTCGGTGTCACCGAGTTTCTGGAACCGTCGGATATCGACCCGTCGCAGATGGCCGATACCGATTGGATCTACCTGGAAGGTTATCGCTTTGACGGCCCCGACAGCCACGCGGCCTTTGCCAAGGCGATCAATGCCTGCAAGCCCCATGGCGGCAAGGTGGCCCTGACCCTGTCCGATCCGTTCTGCGTGGAACGGCACCGCGATGCCTTTCGTCTGATGATCCGCGAGGACGTGGACCTTCTCTTTGCGAACCGGGCCGAGGTCATGTCGATGTATCAGACCGAGGATTTCGCGGCGGCGCGGGCTGCCGCGGCGGCAGATGTCGAGATCGCCATCTGCACCGACAGCGAGAATGGCGTCTATGTTCTGTCGGGCGGCGAGGAAACCCATGTGCCGGCCGTGCCCACGCAGATCGTCGATGCCACAGGGGCAGGGGATCTCTTTGCCGGCGCCTTCCTGTGGGGCCTCTGCGAGGGTCACCCATTGGAAATTTGTGCGCGGATGGGGAACGTGGCGGCCTCGGAAGTGATCAGCCACATCGGCGCCCGCGCCCAGGCGGATCTCAAGGCGCTGTTCGGCAAACACGGACTGCTCTGATCATTCCTGCCTGACATCTCGGGCATGGCGGAAGCTGGCGACAGGATCGGCCAGGTCTGTCGACGGCAGGCGCTGTTTCAGCGCCGACCATTCCAGTTTCAGCGCCTCGCGCTCCAGCCTCAGGATGTCTTTCAGGTCGCTGACCTGGACCCCACCATCACGCAGGTGACGCAGCAATTGGTGCGAATGGATGATCCGCGGGATGGCGTCCAGCGGCTCCCATGCATCGAGCATCGTCACCCGTCGCAGGTTCCATTCCGGCGGCAGCACCCAGAACCGCAGGTCAGAGGCCCAAAGCAAGCCCTTGAGCGTGATCTGATCGCGCGCCACGCCGGCCGTGTCATAGGTGGCTGACCAATCGCCGAGAAAGCGAAGCATGGGCGCGCTCTTGTTATAGAACATGACGCCGGAATTATGCTGGCAGAAGGTCGCTGGCCCATCGCCCGCCTCGATCAGTTCGGACGAGCGCCGCACATCATGGGCGATGGCCAGATCGAAGCGGTCAAGAATATCAAACCCGTCGCGCACAGGCCCCACAACCAGCGTGTCGCAATCCATGAACAAGGTGCGTTCGAAGGGGCTTGCGGCCATGGCTGCAATCTTGGCGCGCGCGCAACCGACCGGAATGGGATGCACCGCATCGAACGGGAAATCGACATGCGCCTGGTCGGTGAACAAGTGAANCGGAAGCGAAGGGTCGGTCTCGCGCAAGGTGGCCGCGCTTTGACAGGCCAAGGCGGCATATTCGGCCCCTTCGCCCACGTAGATAACCCCGTTCTTCATAGCTCGCCTCCTGCAGGAACACCGGTGAGATGTGGCGGCCAACGCGATCGTCAATGTCTTGGGGGCCGGGGCGACCTATTCGCCAAGTTTGGCGTGGACCTCGTCAAGGTCGATCTCGGCGACCGGCATCTTGTTGGACGGGTCCTCGAAATCGTATTTGAAGAGCTGGAAGTCCTTCTTGTAGATTTCNTAGACCAGATGCATCGACAGGTCGTCGAAGTAGTCTTCGACCGGGTGGGCGCGCTTGGGGCCGTGGCCCTCGGATTCATTGAAACGGGGCACCTTGTCCAGCTTGACTCCGACGGGGGTTTCGATGGCGTTCAGCACCGATTGCATCCCCTCGTTGAACTTCTCGGTCCAGAAGATGTTGTCGTAGGTGCCGCCGTTCAGGATGAAGGTGCTGACATGGCCGGACATGGCCGACCAGTGAATGTCGGGGTCCATGGGGCGGCGCCAGCGGATCGTGTCGCGCGCAAACAGAAGGAAGCGGCGGAAGCTCTTGATCTGGTCGAACTCGAAACCGTCCTCGGGGCTGCCCACCTCGATCCCGTATTTCTGGATCAGAGGGGGACGAGGTTGCCGCGATAACGCCGGCCATTGCGCTGAATGCCGCAGATCTTGTCGAAGAAGGATGACAGGATGCGCGTGTAGGGGTTGCGCACACAGGTGAAGGCATAGCTTTTATGGCCCTGCACGTTCTCGGTGATCTTGGGCTGGCTGTCTTCGAAGGCCCATTTGTGCATGCCGCTGTCGGCATCGTGGATGTCCCCATCGAAGAACTTGCCGTGGTCCGAATAGAACATGATCTGACCAATGGTCGAACACGCGCATTTCGGAACCACGCGGTAGACCACGCTTTCGCTTTCGGTCATCCAGGTGCCGGGAAACCCCATTCTTGCTGCCTCCAAAAAAACCGGCCTTGTTGTGCCTTGGCCGTTTCACGCAAAAAAGCAAAGAAACCGTGTTTATTCAATCTGTCTTCACGTTTAGACAGTTAGAACAATCCAGTCCGGAGGGGTAGACTGTTTCCAGTATGGCGCGAATTGCCTTCATATTGCTGTGTCACAAGGACCCCAAGGCGATTATCCGTCAGGCGGAGCAGCTGACGGCTGTCGGCGACTACATCTCGATCCATTTCGATGCCCGTGCACCGAAGGACGCCTACGCGATGATCCGTGATGCTCTCGCGGACAATTCCAACGTCACCTTCGCCAAGAAACGGATCAGGTGTGGTTGGGGGGAATGGTCGCTGGTCCAGGCCACGCTGCATGCGGTCGAGGCGGCGGTCGAGGCGTTTCCACGTGCCACGCATTTCTACATGGTTTCGGGCGATTGCATGGCGATCAAGTCGGCGCAATATGCCCATGCGGTGCTGGATGCCGATGATGTCGACTACATCGAAAGCTTCGATTTCTTCGAAAGCGACTGGATCAAGACCGGCATGAAGGAAGAGCGCCTGATCTACCGGCACTGGTTCAACGAACGCAATCAGAAGACGCTGTTCTACCGTTCCTGGTGGTTGCAGCGGCGATTGGGCCTGGAGCGCTCGGTGCCAGCCGATTTGCAGGTGATGATCGGCAGCCAGTGGTGGTGCCTGCGCCGGCGGACCATCGAATGGATCCTCGATTTCACCCGCAAACGGCGCGACGTGATGCGCTTTTTCCGCACCACCTGGATCCCGGACGAGACTTTTTTCCAGACACTCGTGCGCCACCTGGTGCCGGAACCCGAAATTCGCACCCGGACCCTGACCTTTCTGATGTTCACCGACTACGGGATGCCGGTGACCTTCTACAACGATCACTACGATCTGCTGCTGAGCCAGGACTACCTGTTCGCCCGCAAGATCAGCCCCGAGGCGGGACAGCTGAAAGAGCGGTTGGGGCGGCTCTATGCCTCGGACAGAACGGATTTCAAGATATCGGACGAGGGCCGCAAGCTGTTCCAGTTCCTGACGGGCCGAGGCCGGATCGGGCGACGGTTCGCGCCGCGG
>PR_CR_10_Liq_2_inCRDRAFT_1000325_pt1 | contig 13568 bp, 4 predicted proteins | sample PRCRCaboRojoPR_FD_10245 | JGI IMG/M metagenome (IMG submission 10245) | reverse complement strand
CCTGCCGTTACAGAGTGCAGGACAGGCGGGTTGAACAACCGTTACTCCTGGCTGAGCACTGGCCGGGGGCACAGCGGTAGCAAAAAAGGCACTTGTGGTAGCCGGAGCGCAGCTTTCCATCATCCATGAACCGGACGTGCCATCGCCTAGCATCATGATGCTCAGGTTAAGATTGGCTTCTTCGGCACTATTGAAAGTTGACCGGACGCGGACCGTCCAGCAAAATTCAAGATCTAAAGGTGCAGGTGCAAGGTTGCCACAGGGGCCGTCGCCAAAATTGTTACCGGGCAGCCCGTCGCTGGCGGTTGCGCCGGGGCACAGCAGCCCCCGTTTACTATCAAAAGCAAAGCCTGGCCCAAAGGTATCGTTGGTATTACAGCTTTCCCAGTTTTCGTACCAGCTCCAGCTGCCGTCCGGTGCCGTACAGGCGGTAGGCGAGGTGGTCTCCAGTGTCGTCAGGTCCCAGCCTGGCCCAAAGTCGATATCCAGCCCGTGCAGCCATTCGAGGCTAAAACCCGGTGCCCAGAGAGTAGGCGTATAGCAAAACGTGACTTCCTGTCCGGTTTCATAAGTGCCGTTCAATGGGGCGGGGTTTGCGGTGAGCTGACCGCGGCGCTCTCCACATATACTGCAGTCATTTTGAGATTTGATCTTCAGGCTGAAGCTGCCTTCCGCTCCAAAGTCTCCGGTACTCACCAATAGGTAATATTGGGTGCCGGGTTCAGTTCGGGCACTTAGCGTGGTGCCCAGTGTTCCGGGGCCTCCGCTCTGTAGCGCGACAGGGAATTTTGCATTGCAGTTGTTCCCTTCAAAAAGGACGAGCACGGGTTGTTCCAGCGCGCCGGTCATGGAAATTGTGGTTTGATTAGCCACAGCGATAAAGGAGTACCAAACATCTGCACTGTTACTGTTGAAGGTCAGGCCTTGTGCCGGTTGGCTGAGTCGCAGGGCAGGCTCTGTAGGCGTCGCTGCCAGCGTTGTGCCCGACAGCCCCGTCTCCAAAGGTGCATCATTTGGGCAGTTGACTACCTGGCCCAGGTCAAGGGGGATAGCAGTTGCGCAAAAGTCGTTTTCCGGTTGTCCAAAAGCGTTGGTGGTGACCGAAGCGACAAGGCAAAGAAGCGTAAAAAATCTTCTCATTGTCCAGACAAATAATTAGTGAGCGAATTGGAAAGGTATTGGCTAAGGCCCTGTACAGGGCTATTGCGGCGAAACCACAAGGGGCTCAATACCAGCTAAGGGGGGGCTGAATAGGGGGGCTGCATTTGTGTTCTGGATGTTTGGGTAGATTAGTTGTAATTACTCCTTAGTGTTTGTCCGGTTGTGTTCATTTGCAGGTAAGACCCGGAAGGACGGTTTTTTGCTGCCCGGTTATGGCGGGTTTTTCTCATTTGCCGGTCCATATACGCCTCTTTCAGATGGTAAGACTTTGGTTGTTAGGGTTTTGGGGATGAGAAAAAATTGGCTTTCCTGTTTGACCAGTATTATCGGGGGCAGGGTTTACCAAACGAGAAAAGGGCAACCAAACGCATCGGTTGCCCTTTCCAAAAAGGGGTCAGAAAAGCCTTACCGGCTGATGATCAGTCGTGCCTGCTCCGTCTTTTGCGGCGTGAACACCTTCAGGAAATAGGCTCCGGCAGGGAGTTGCTCCACCGGAAGGGTCCACTGTTGCCCCTCGAACTGAAGGGAGGCCACCAAATGTCCGGTAGCGCTCCACAGTTGCAGCGTTTTGATGCCTTGCAGTGGGGTGAGCACATTGGCCTCATTTGTAGCCGGGTTAGGGAACACCTTTAGCATACTAAGCCCAGAAACGTTACTGCCGGGGCGGGGAGCAGGGGCGCAGTCATCTGTAAAGACTACGGCCTGTTCGCTTGTTGTACAGCCAAAGGTATCCGTAGCCGTTAGGACAAAGGTTGCGGTTTGAGGTACGGTGCCCGTTACCGTTGAGCAGGATGAACAGTCCAGGTAATCCGCAGGCGACCAGTTTAAACTGTTGGCACCCGGGGCAGTTGCGGTCAGGTTGAAGGTGTCATTTGGGCAAACCGTCTGAAAATCAGGCGTGATTGTCACCTCCAGTTCCGGCGCTGCCACTAGCGTAAAGGCCTTAATAAACCGGCAGCCGTTACTCCGCATGAAGGCGTAGTAATTTCCTGCGTTAGCCGGTGTTATGCTGCTAAAGCTCAAACATTGATTGGTCGCGATGAAGGCATTCGGCCCAATCCAGTAGTGGACGTCTCCGTCTGGCATGCACAACTCGAAAGCCTCGCCGGGGCAAAAGGTAACCGGCTCATCCGGTATGTAGCTGCCGGGGAGCTGCTGCACGTAAACAGTATACGTAACGGTGTCTGCGCACCCACCCGCATCGGAGGCAATTAGCTGATAGGTCGTCGTCGAACCTGGGGTCGCAGCAGGAGCCGGGCAATCGGTACAACTTAAGCCCGTGGCAGGCGACCAGCTGTAGGTACTCCATTCGGGGGTATCTGCAAAATCCAGGATGACCGAAGCGCCGTTGCAAATGAAAGTATCTGCCGGCACATTGATCTCCGGGCATACCGGGGTAGTCAGGCTGCATCCTGCAGCGACCTCGTATTCGCCACAAGGGCCATCCGTCTGCACGGTAAGGAGAATCTCAACCGTATCTCCGGTGCTTAACCCCGGAATGCTAAAGCTGTTGCCTTCTAACACCCCATTCTGCCCGGAGGCTACCACCACGCTGTAACCAATATCCTGATCCAGTGCAGGCCAGGAGAAGACCAGCGTGTCCGCCACGGAAGTACAGCTAATTTGTCCCGGGGACAATTGACCGGCGACCTCAATGAGGGAGGTGTCGCTTACGGTACAGCCCTGATCTGTGTAGGTGTAAATCAGCTCGTGCAAACCCGCACCAGCTACTTCCGGGTCAAAAATCAGCCCGGTACTGTCCAGGCCGGGGCCAGACCATTGACCTTCGCCCTGATTAGTCCCACCGGCAACGTCTGCCAGCAGTGCAATCGTCCCATCGCTGATGCAAACGGATTCAGGAACGAGCGTAAAGAGGTCCAGTACACTACAATCAGGAGTCGTACAACTCGCTGTGACTGTGGTTGAGCAACCGGCGTTCTGACTGATCTCCAGGTTGATGCTTACGGTCTGTCCGGGAGCCAGGCCCATGATAGCATATTGATGGTCACTTTGGAAAAACCCTTCCGGTCCGTCCAATACGGTGACCGAGTAGGAATAATTGGTGTCCAGCGGCCAGGAAAAACGCACCGCACCCAGTCTGGATTCACAACTGATGGTTGGGGCAGTGGGTTCGGCAACCGGCGTAATGGTAAGGCTGTCTAAATTACTGCACCCGGTTGTGGTATCTGTGGCGGTGAGGTAGTATGTAGTAGTGCCAATAGGAACAGCAAGAAGACTGTCCCCCAGGGTGCCATCTCCCCATTGCAATTGTCCTGCCCCTGTGCCCGTCAGCCAGACGCTGTCCAGCCCACAGAGCGTATCCGGGCCGGCTATTTCAACCTCAGGCAAGGGGCTCACATAAACCTGAAAGGCAGGAACAGATTGGCAGCCAAAATCGAAGGGTGGCAGATAGGCTGCGTCTGCCGGTGGGCTGACGAGGGTATCCCACAACAGGGTATCAGCCCGATACAGCTCAAGCTGTACCTCATCGCCCGCACAGATCAGTACCTCAGCGGGGTTGTAGGTAAGCTGAGGGTCGGGATTCACGGTGACCCTCACGGAATCGGTATGAGTACATCCAAAAGCATCGGTTTGGGTAACGGTGTAGATTTGAGTAGTGTCAGGTGTCACCGTAATGCTGTTGGTCGTATCTCCAGTGCTCCAAAGGAAGCTTTCGCCCCCGCTCGCACCGAGCACGGCACTTTCGCCTGCACAAAGCTCCTGGTCCTGGAAAACGAAAAAGCCATTGCCGGAAGCTACCGCCACATAGGCTGACAATACCGTGCTGCAACCTTCGCTGTCTGTCACCGTCACCGTGTAGGTGGTGTTGCTGGCGGGGCTTACAGAAATCTCTTGAGTGGTGTCTCCTGTGCTCCAGTTCCAGGCCGTGCCCTGATCAACGGACAGGGTTACGGCTTCCCCCGGGCAGAGTGTGCCACCGGGCAGGACGGACAGGGTAGGGGACAAGGCGACCTGAAAGACTACATAGTCCATCCCGGTGCAGCCATTCGGGCTCACCCCTTCCACCTGATAAACAGCTCCGGCAGTTGGGGTAATGGTAATCGAATCGGCGGTAGACAAAACGGCGTCACTGCCAGCCTCCGTCCAGGTCAGGCTTTCGGCGGTGCCGGTTGAAGTCAGGGTAATGCTTTCTCCCGGGCAGATGGTCAGGGTATCCGGGCCAAGCTGTACAATTTCTATATCACTGATCGCTGGTATGGTGAAGTGGTAGGGTGCTGCCGGGCAGCCATTGACGGTAACCTCCAGGGTGTAATCACCGGGGAAAAGCGCTAGCGGGTCAGATGTGGTCCGCACGTAGCCATTCGGACCGGTCCACAGGTAAGTGATCTCTCCCGCGGCCGGCTCCACCATTGCACTAAGCGGTATGGGCTCTCCTTCAAAACAAGGTAAAGCGAAACTTGCAGTGGCTATAGGCACAATGCCAGTGTTGATCTCCACTAATTGTCGGCGGGCTTCATTACTGGCATTGTCCACAATCAGCACATCATATAAGCCCGGGCACAACCCTGAGATGGTATCCGGTCCGGGAATACTGGTGGCCAGGTATAAAAGATTGCCGCTGGTGTCAGAAAGTACGTAATCCCACGGGCCTGCTCCCGCACCTGCGAGCGCCAGGCTGCCGTCGCAGTTTTCGCCACCGCTGGCATCACCAATAGTAATCTCAGGTGCAAAATCATCCGGGCAATACAGACTGGCGCTAAACGTCTCCGTCACGGGATTGTAGCAGGCCGTTTGCCCCCACGCCCCGGAAAGGCCATCGCCCAGTAACCTTGCGCCCATATTTAGGGTGGCAGGATAGCCAAATTCTGCCGGCGGGCAATCTGCGGTAGTTATGGTCCAGCAAAACTGCAGGGTGTTGTCATTTCCCACACCGCCAATATCCGCGCAGCCGAGCCCGTCCATGCCGCGGTTGTTGCCGGGATTCCCGTCCTGAATGCCATTTTTGATCTCGTCAAAGGCAAAGCCAGGGCCAAAAGCATCGCCGGTCGCCTCGCTGAGCCAGCCGTTGTACCAGCCCCAGGCGCCGTTGTCAGAGCAGGAAACAGGAGGCTGCGGCAGGAAAGTGGCCATATCCCAGCCTTCGTCGAAGTCAAGCTCCAGTGCGTGCAGCAACTCGCTGTTTGGCGTGCTGGACCAGCGGTCAACGGTGAAGCACATCTGCACTTCCTGTCCGCCCGGATAGCTGCCGTTGACCGGAGCAGGGGAGGCTGAAAAGTAGCCATCGCGGACCAGGCTGCAGGGACTGCAATCGGTAGTGGAGGTGACCGTGAGTTGGGCAGAGCCTGCCCCGCCTGCAATAAGGAGGTAGTAGGCTTCATTTGGGCTCACGCTGGCCTGCAGGGTAGCCTCAGTTGCACCCGAAGCACACCCAATGGGCATTAGCTGCGCGCAGGTAGTTCCCCGGAGCAACACCATATGAGGCTGGTCAATGCCGGACAGCGTCAGGGTCAGGGTATTCCCCTTGGGCAGGAAGGTGACCCAGATATCGCCATTGGCAGTAGCCACATCCGGATTGGCACAGTTGCTGGCATTCAGATAAGCCGAGGGCAGGGCTTCTTCCAGGCTGAAGGCAAAGGTATCTGTTTCAATGGAAGATTCAGGACAGGTGGAAGGCAGGCTAAGTTCGATAGGCAGGGCCTGTTCACAATTGTCGAGGGGGTGCTGCGCCCAAAGCGGGCTGCACAACAAGCTGCCAAAGAGCAGCATCAGGGACCTAATCATTGTCGTCGTTTTTAGGATTATGTATTCGTGAAATCTGTTGTTGCGATCCCGCAAAAGCAAATGACCGAATGCGAAACCGATCAAAACCGAAGGCGTTCAGCCCCGGGTTTTGAAGTCCGTTCAATTTAGTTTTTGGTAAATCTAAAGATACGAATAAATGGGGAAAGGTGGTAGACTGATCAGTGATTTTCCAGGTCACAAATAGGTGGAAACTAATGGTGGACCGTTACAGTGTTCGGCTTAGGTGTCTAATAAGAAATATTACTGGAAAGCTACATCCATCACTGATGATCTATTGGCTTTTTCCCACAGTGCGGGCAGGCCGTTTCCTCTTCCTTCGACAGCTCCTCCGAAAAGCCGGAAGCGAGGATGCCGGTGGGCAGCGCAAACAGCCCGATGCCGATGACGGCGATGACTCCGCCCAGCAACTTGCCCAGGGCAGTGACCGGGTAGACATCCCCGTAGCCTACAGTGGTGAGGGTCGCGATGCCCCACCACATGGTCTCGGGTATGCTGGAGAAGGTCTCGGGCTGGGCTTCGTGCTCAGCGTAGTACATGAGGGTGGAGGCGAGCAATAAGAGTAGCGTGGTGAAAGTCAGAGAGATGCCGAGTTCTTCCCGCTTGTCCCGGAAGACGGTGCTGATGTGGTGCAGGGCTTTGGTGTAGCGGGAGATTTTGAATAGCCGCAGCAGGCGGAACAACCGTAGCGTCCGCGCAATGCGGAAGTCAAAGCCGAGCAGGGGCAGGTAAAACGGCAGTACGGCCAGCAGGTCAATCAGCGCCAGGGGTGTCAGAGCGTAACGGATGTTGCCGGTGAAGGGCTTGCGGTATTCCGGAGCGGCATTAGCAGACCAAACCCTCAGCACATATTCCACTGAGAAAATGATCACCGAAACGAGCTCGAAGTAATAGAAAAAGGCGGCATGTTGCTGGTAGATGGGCTCTACGGTTTCCAGGATCAGCGCCAGTGCATTCAAGCTGATAAGGGCGATGAGTAGCATATCTACCCACCAGCTCAGGTCTCCTTTTTCCCGGGAGACGTTTAGGATTTCATAGGTTTGCTGTTTCAGGCTCATGGATGTTGGTTTTTTGCTTTTAGTTTGCCCGGGGCTTTTCCTCCCCCATCTCTTTATGCTTTGTTGAGTTGTGTGTGCGAAGGATGAGCAGGAGGCGTATTTGCCTTTGGCGTGGTTTAATACATGCGACTTCTACGAAGTCGGTCTTCTAAGGATATGGTCAGGGCTTAGGAAGATGCGACTTCTCCGAAGTCTTCTTGCTAATACGTTGGTTGTACCCTCCATTCAATATTTTCCAAAATATCAATACGGGTCCACATCCACGCTGACCCGAACGTTGCTCAGCCCCTTGGCCTGGTTCAGGTATTCGGTAGCTTCGCGGATGCTGGCTTTGGCATAAGCCAGTTTTTTGGGGTCCTTCGGTACTTTGATCATAAAATCCAGCAGGTAGTAGCTTCGTATCCTCGACACATGCGGCACCGCCGGCCCCATGGCCCAGTCGCCCAGCCGCTTTTTCAGTACTTTTTCGAACAGCTTTGCTCCATCGTTGACCGTAGCGGGCTTGGTATGCTTGAGTGTGATGCGGATCAGGCGCACATAGGGCGGGTACTGGAACTGATTGCGCTCCATCATTTCGCGGGTGAAAAAGCCGGGGTAATCTCCTGCCAGAACTTCCCGCAGCACCGGGCTTGTGGTATTAAAGGCCTGTATGATGACCTGTCCGCGCTTGTGCTTGCGCCCGGCCCGCCCGGCCACCTGCAGCATGAGCTGAAAGGCCCGCTCTCCCGCCCGGAAATCCGGGAACTGCAACAGCTGATCGGCACTAAGCACGCCCACCACTGCGACCTTCTCAAAGTCGAGCCCCTTGGTCACCATTTGTGTGCCCACCAGGATGTCGGTACGCCCTTCCTCAAAATCGTTGATGAGCCGGGCGTGGGCATGTTTACCGCGTACCGTATCAAGGTCCATGCGGGCAATGCGTGCCTCCGGCAGATAAATCTTAAGCTCATCCTCAATTTTCTCGGTACCAAACCCCTTGATGACCAGCTTTTTGTCGCCGCAGGCCGGACAGGCCGAGGGCAGGTTGGCCTGATAGCCGCAGTAATGGCAGCGCAGGTTGTTGTGGTATTTGTGGTAGGTCAGGCTCACATCGCACTGAATACACTCCGCATGCCAGCCGCAGGTCGTGCAGCGGTAGGTTGGGGAATAGCCGCGCCGGTTTTGGAACAAAATGGCTTGCTGCCCCTGCTCCAGCGTGGTTTTCAGGGCATCGATAAGCACGGAAGTGAAGTGGGATTGCAATTTACGCTCCTTCAGTTCCTGCTTGGCATCGACAATTTTGATCTCAGGCAGTTGCAGCCCTCCGAAGCGCTCCGGCATTTCCACCAACCGGTACTTGTCCTTTTTGGTATTGGAAAAGGACTCCAGCGATGGCGTGGCAGTGCCCAGAATGACCTTTGCGCCGTGCAGATGCGCCAAAAAGACGGCCGCATCCCGGGCATTGTACCGCGGGTTGGGGTCGTATTGCTTAAAGGAGGGATCATGCTCCTCGTCGACCACAATGAGCCCCAGCTTGGAAAAAGGCAGAAACAAGGCGGAACGTGCCCCCAAAAGCACGGGCTTCCCGTTGAGTACGCTGTTCCAAAGCTCCACCCGCTCGTTGTTGTTGAGGCGGCTGTGGTAAACGGTAATGTCATCGCCAAAAACCCGTTCGAGGCGGGAAACAATCTGCGTGGTCAGGGCAATTTCCGGCAACAGGTACAGCACCTGCTCGCCCCGGTGGATGGCCTCCTGAATCAGTTCAATGTAGACCCGGGTTTTGCCGCTACCAGTCACACCGTGCAGCAATACCGGTTTGTTGTCTTCAAATCCAGCGCGTATTTCAGCCATTGCCCGGGTTTGTTGGTCAGATAGGGTACTGGCTTCTATAGTCGTTTCCTCGTACCCCCCGATCCGGCTGACCTCATGCTCATACAATTCAAAAATGCCTTTCTTTTCGATGGCCCGCAGCACGGTGCTGTCTATACCGGCTTTGTCATAAATATCTTGTTTGCGCACATGGTCCAGGCTTCTCGAAACCTGTACATAGGCCATCAGGGCTTCCACCTGACGATTAGAGCGGCTCAGTTTGGCGAAGGCCTCCTCCAGCAGCTTGGGCTGAGAAGCATAGGGCTCCTGCAAGCGGACACATCCGATGGTCTTGGGCTTGTATTTTTGTTTGAGGTCTTCCTTGAGGTAAAGAATACGCTTGTCGAGCATCCGGCGGATGAGCGGGTAGACCGTTTTGCGCTGAAGGATGCCGCGTACATCATCAATTGTAATCTCTTTCTGAATGGTCAGGGCTTCCGCAATTAGGTATTCCTGATCATTGAGGCCGCTAAAATCCTGCCCAAAGAGCGGGCTGAGGCTGAGGATGGTCTCACTGCTGAGCTTGAGGTTGGCCGGAAGGGCAGCATTCATCACTTCTCCCAGGGTACAGAGGTAATAATCCGCAATCCATCGCCAGAGCCGGACCTGTGTTTCGTTGACGATGGGCGATTCATCAATGACGGATAGCAGTAGCTTAGGCTGATAGGCAGCCGGCGGGGTATTGGTGACTTCCAGGATGAGGGCGCTGTACCGTTTGGCTTTTCCGAACTCTACTTCCACCCGTTTGCCGAATTCGGCTTCCGGTACCAGGGGTTCCGGTACTTCGTAGGTAAACGGTTTAGGCACTGCCAGCGGGAGGATAACCGTGACGTAGGTGCGCGTAGCCGGTGACGGGTGTAGTTGTTCTTCCAAAGGGATGGCGTTTGTTAAATTACGAATGTAGGAAATTGGTGTTAATCACCATACTGTAACTGAGTCATCGTCCACTTTTGTGGGCCGTTCTGCTCGAAACGGGCCCGGTAACCGGTGGGACGAGCCAGGAATTTACCATAAACAAACCCCTTTTGCCCGGTAGAGAGTTCAATACGGATCCAGGGGTGTGACTCACCGCCGATCGTTTCGGCCTCCTCCGTAATTTGCAGGAATTTGACCAGTTCGTAGGATACCGTTTTGACGATATCGCTGTTAAGGGTAGGCGCACTGCGTATACGCACACCGCTGCCTGTGATCGCGGCATACTCGGTTTTGGGTAGTGTCTCCGGCCAGGTGGCCGCGTAGTAGGGTGCCGTGAATGCCCGGCCGTTTTCGCTAAAGGTGCCCCCGGCTTTCAGCAGTTCCTCCAGGATAGGCCAGACAGGTAGGCTGTCTGCTGCGGTAGGGGTAAGCCCGTAGTGGCTCACCAGGCCCGCCACACCCGGTTCTGCTGCTCCTGAAACCCGGATGTCTTTATCGACCGCATCAAGTAGTGCAAAAACATCGTGTTGTTGCACCGCATGTAGCAGTTGTTCCCGGAAAACGAAGAAGGCGGTGTCCATTGGGGCTTGGTCAACCGGGTAAAGCTTATGGCGTTCCTGCACCTGTTTTGCGGGCAGTGTGTCGGTACGCATTGCCCGGTATTGCTGGTACAATTGGCGCAGGGAATCGGGTGGGACCTGGCTGGCTGTTTCGGCGGCCGTGTCAGCATTTGGGGAATCGCCCCCGCAACTGGTGCCCAGGATGAATAGATAAACAATGATTATCGTGCAGCCTCTCATGATGGTTGGTTTCTGTTTGTTCAGATTTGTTGCTAACTCCTAAAGTTAAAAGATCAATTGGGGATTAGGAGCATAGGGCATACAGTGATTTTAGATTAAAGGACATTCCAGGCCCCGCATATGCTGATTTTTGGGCTTTTTCTTGCAAATACGCCTGTGGAGTTCGATATTAAAGGTCTGTACAGAGGCACCTCTGACAAAACCCTGGATATGCGCAGCCCGTTAGCTACTATTCTTTCTTTCCTCTTAGTCTCCTGTTTAGGAGTACCCTTGTCAGCCCAGCAGTATAAGTTGTTTAGTTATAATGAGCTCGACGGCATGCAAAATACGCTCGTCAAAGCGACCGCTATTGATTCGTTTGGGCTCATTTGGCTGGCTACAGACGGGGGGCTTATCCGGTACGATGGCCATCAGTTTAATGCTTACTCCGATCAGATCCCCACCCCGTTTATTAAAGATATCTTACCGCTTGAAGGCCGGCTTCTTGCCTCTACGGATGAAGGGTTGTACTGGGTGGCCCCCTCACTTCAATCTGCTGTGATCAAAAAGGCTTTTCCGAATCAGTATATCCGGTTAACTAAGAAGCTGTACAGGGATGAGCAGGGCCGGGTCTGGGGCAGTAACAATACTAATGTGTTTTGTGCAGAGGGCAAAACCCTGAGGGTTATCCCATTCGGCCCAGACTACCATAGTGATGATTTTACCCTGTCGTTTAGTTTTGCTGAAGATGGACAAGGGCATCTGTACACCCTGTCCAAAAATGGGGCTTTGTTTCGGTATGATCCGGAAGCAGGCGATTTTTCAGGGCCACTTCACAAGTTTCCGGTTGGCGTCAACGCTGCTTTACAGGTACGCCGTGGGGTAATTTGGGTGGGCACTTACGGTGGCGTCTATCAAATGACCCTGGATGACAACGGGGGGCTCAGCGATGTGGAACGGCTCAACAACCTGGGGCCTATTGCCATGAAGCAGCTTCGCAACGGGCGGGTGGTCGTGGCTGTGCGTAATGACGGTGTTTTTCAATTAGATAGTAAAGGGCAGCCCAAGAGGCTTGGGCATGACTGGGAAACCAACTCTTTTTCGTCTCTGGACGAAGGGCCTACCGGTGATGTATGGGTAGGTACCGATAATGGGTTATTACTGCTGAAGCCGAAGTCTTTTGAATCGGCTTTCCCCGGACAGCTCAGCAACCACTATATCCAAAGCATCGTCCACTATGGAGGAAAAACTTACCTCTCAGATGGAGGGCAGATTTTTGTTACAGCTACAGCGCTTGGGGATGAAAACAAGCTTCACCCCTTCTTTATCCCTCCCTTTGATATCTATACCATGGCGGCAACTCCTTCCGGGTTATGGATGGCCGGAGCAGGAGGTAAGGTATTGAAGATTGGCTGGGATAAGCGCTTAAAACGGCAGTGTGATCTTTCGGGTTATGGCAGGGAGATTTTCAATATGGCTATAGACCACAAAGAGAACGTTTGGCTGTGTCAGGCGCAATCCAATGGGTTGCTATGTCTTGAGAAGAATGGGCGTATAAAGCGCTATCAGGATCAAGGCGATGGATGGCCCGATAACCCGGAGGCCATTTTCGTTAACCCTCTGGACCGGCAGTTGTACATTGGAGGGACAAGCGCAAACCAGCCGCTCTTTCGGTTTGACGAATCCCAGGGGCGCTTTTTGCCGGTCGTTGGGCAACTGGAAGTTGATCAGGAACAAGATTTTCGGGTCATTGATATCGCTTTTCATTCAGATTATGGTCTGGTTATCGGGGCCTCCCTTGGCTTATTTCGGTACAAGGAGGGGAGTTATTCCGCTATACGCCCTGAAAAAACCAATGGTATTTCTGTTTCAGCAGTTTCAATGGGTGCTGATAACGAGATTTGGTTTGCTACTGCCAATGGGTTGAACCGTCTGGAAGACAGTATTACGCTTACTTACACCACTATGCACGGGTTGCCCTCTAAGGCCATTAATTGGCGGACTCTTCAAACGGACTCGGCAGGGGTAGTATGGGTAGGCACCCCTGGTGGGCTCGCTGTGTCTGCGCAACCTATGCCGGAGAACCATACCGGTCAGCCATTGTTGCTGCAGGTAGAATCTTCCAAAGGGGTGGTATATGAAAAGGCGAGCAACCGCTTTGAAGCAGATATGGATGACTACCTTTCGGTCCGCTACCTCAGTGTAGGCTATCCTTCCACGTTGACAGAATACCGCATCCAAATAGCAGGAGGGCCGGAAGATTCCCGTACCATCTACACCCGCGATAATGAGTTGTCCTTTTCCGACCTCAGCAAGGGTGTTTCCGAGGTCACTATACAGGGGCGTCAGTCTTCAGCTCACCGCTGGAGCGAGCCTTTAACCTTTTATCTGCAAATTTCGACGGTCTGGTATAAGTCCTTGTATGGCGTTCTGGGCATACTTGCTGCTTTGGGCATAGTGGCGTTCTTCGTCAATATGATACGGCAGTCCCATTACGAACGGCAAAGCAAACGACTGAGCCAGTACAATCAGGAGCTGGAAAAGAAAGTGGAAGCCGGTCGGCAGGACTACCAAATGCTGGTCAACTACATCGGCGATAGCGTGCTGAAGGTCAATACAGAGGGCGAAGTGCTTTACACCTCACCCAGCTGGCTGGACAACTACGGGTATACTTCTGAAGAAACGGACGGGCACCGTTTGTCTTTATTCCTGCACCCGGAAGATATTGAGAAAACCATCCTGGCCCTGGAAGCTTTAAAAATAGATGATACTCAAAGTTCGTTCGAGCTGGAGCACCGTTTTAAGCACCGTAACGGAAAATGGCTTTGGGTGGAGACCAAAGGTGAGCTGGAGCCCCGCTCCGGAGAAATTGTACTGATCAGCCGTGAAATTACGGAACGCAAGATTTCCGAACAGCGCCTGCAGAGCCTGACGCAGATGCAGAAAATCCTGATGGATATTTCTTCCAAGTATATCAATCTGCCACTTGGAGAAGTCGCTTCTGCTATTAATATTTCCTTACAGCAGATGGGCGAGTTTGTGGATG
>PR_CR_10_Liq_2_inCRDRAFT_1000324_pt1 | contig 13568 bp, 8 predicted proteins | sample PRCRCaboRojoPR_FD_10245 | JGI IMG/M metagenome (IMG submission 10245) | reverse complement strand
GGCTCGTCGCGGCACGCCTCCGTCGCGAACGCGCACCGGGGTGAGAACGCGCACCCCTCCGGCAGCGCGATCAGCGATGGCGGAGAGCCGGGGATCGGCTCGAGCCGCCGGGCGGTGCGGCCGACGGCCGAGGGGATCGACGCCATCAGGCCGAGGGTGTAGGGGTTGCGCGACCCGTAGAACACGGTGTCGGTCGGTCCGGCCTCGAACAGGCGACCGCCGTACATCACCTGGATGCGGTCCGCCGTCCCGGCGACGAGCCCGAGGTCGTGGGTGACGAGCATCACCGCCGTGCCGGTCGCCTCCTGCACCGTGCGCACGACCTCCATCACCTGCGCCTGGACCGTCACGTCCAGCGCCGTCGTCGGCTCGTCGGCGATCAGCAGCTTCGGTTCGTTCGCGATCCCCATCGCGATCATCGCGCGCTGCCGCATCCCGCCGGAGAACTCGTGCGGGTAGTTGTCGATGCGCTGCTTCGGCTCGGGGATGCCGACGAGGTCGAGGAGCTCCGTCGCACGTGCGCGGGCCGCCGACTCGGTGACGTCGCGATGGGTGCGGATCGCCTCGACGATCTGGTCGCCGACGGTGAACACGGGGTTGAGCGCGGTCATCGGGTCCTGGAAGATCATCGCCAGGTCATCACCCTGCAGGTCGCGCATGCCGTCCTCGTCGAGGTCGAGCAGCGACGTCCCACGGAACCGGATCGTCCCCTCCACCCGGGCCGTGCGGGGCAGCAGCCGCATGATCGCGAGCGCAGCGACCGTCTTGCCCGACCCGGACTCGCCGACGACCGCGAGCGTCTCGCCCTCGGCGACAGTGAAGCTGAGTCCCTGCACGGCCCGCACGTCACCGTCGTCGGTGCGGAACGTGACGCGCAGGTCGTCGACCTCGAGCAGCGGCGTGGTCATGACTTCCTCGAGGTCGGGTCGAGGGCGTCGCGCAGGCCGTCGCCGATGAAGTTCGCGCACAGCGTGATCGTGACGATGAACCCACCGGGGATGAGCGCCGCCGACGGCTTCGTCTGCAGCGCCCCCTTCGACTCGGCGATCAGGTTCCCCAGCGTCGGGACCGGTGGCCGGACCCCGAGGCCGAGGAAGCCGAGGGTCGACTCGAGGATGATCGCGATGCCGATCAGCAGGGTCGCGTTGACCACGATCGGACCGAACACGTTCGGCAGGATGTGGCGGAACATGATCCGGCGGGTCGATGCGCCGGCGGCGCGGGCGGCGAGCACGAACTCCTGGTCGCGGAACTGCAGGAACGAACCGCGCACGATGCGGGCGATGAGCGGCCACGACAGCAGCGCGATGACGATGGCGATCGCGTTCGGGCCCGAGCCGTAGCGGGCGGCGAGCACGATGAGGATGATCAGCGAGGGGACGATCAGGAACAGGTTGATGACCTGGTCGATCGCCGCGCCGAGGCGACCGCCGAAGTAGCCGGACAGCGCCCCGATGACCGTGCCGATGGCCGTGGTCAGCACCGCGATGAGCAGGGCGATGCGCAGCGAGTAGCGGCCGCCGATGAACGTGCGGACCATCAGGTCACGTCCGATGGGGTCGGTGCCGAACGGGTGCGCGAGCGACGGGCCCTGGTTCAGTGCGGAGAAGTCCTGGTCGCTGAACGCGTAGGGCGACAGCCACGGGCCGACGACGAAGGCGGTCGTCATCAGCGCCAGCAGGACGAGGGCGATCATCGCGAGGCGGTGCCGGCGGAAGCGGTCCCACGCCTGCCGGCCGAACGACCGGGAGACCGTCGTCAGACCCTCGCGGGCGTCGAGCGTCGCGTCACTCATAGCGGATCCGTGGGTCCAGCAGACCGTAGGCGAGGTCCGCGACGAGGTTGAAGACGATCACGAGCAGCGACGTCAGCATCACGATCGCCATCGTCAGGTTCAGGTCGAGCTGCGTCACCGCCGAGATGAACAGCGGACCGAGCCCGGGCCACGCGAAGATCGTCTCGGTCACGACGGACCCGCCGAGCAGCGCGGCGAAGTCGATCGCCCAGATGGTCGCCATCGGGATGAGGGCGTTGCGCAGGCCGTGGCGCAGGATGACCTTGCGGTTCGGGAGCCCCTTCGCCCGTGCGGTGCGGATGTAGTCCGAGTTGATGACCTCGAGCATCGCCGCACGCTGGAAGCGCGACTCCGAGGCGGTGATGACGAGGACGAGCGTGATCACGGGCAGCACATGGCTGCGCAGCATCGGGAGGAACCCGTCGAGCTCCACCGTGCGCATGCCGGTGACGAAGAACGGTCGCCAGCCGAACGCGTCCAGCATCCAGATCATGATGGTCTGCAGCAGCAGGGCGAACACGAACGTCGGGAGGGAGATGCCGAGGAACGACAGTCCCGTGACCGCGTAGTCGAGCCGCGAGTACTGGTTCACCGCCGAGTACACGCCCAGGGTGATCGCGATCGTCACGATGATGAGGAACGCGGGGATCGCGAGCCGCGCCGAGTTCGCCGCCCGCTCGAGCACGAGCTCACCGGCGTCGATGCTGCCGAAGCTCACCGCCGGCCCGAAGTCGCCCTGGACGGCGTTGACGACCCAGTTGACGTACCGCTCCGGGATCGGCTTGTCGAGGTCGTAGAGGTCGATGATGCGGTCGAACGCCTGCTGGTCGCACTGGGTGCAGGTGGCGAGCTTCGCCAGCGGGTCACCGGAGATGGAGACGAGCACGTAGACGACGAACGTGCCGATGAGCAGCAGCGGGATGGTCGCCAGCACCCGCCGGACCGCATATGCCAGCACCCGCGGCTCCCCCTGCCGGCCCCACCCCCGTAGTAGGGCCGCCGGAAGGTAGCGGAGCGCCGTCCCGACGGTGCCGGGGCGTACGCTCGCGGGGCTCCCGGACGCACGTGGCGGTTCCCGGAGGTCGAGGGGACGGCATGGTGGCGACGACGGCGCGGCGCGCGCGCCACACGCCCGACTCGGCCCTCGGGGTGCTGCGCGCCGGACTCTCCCTGCTCGCGTCCTTCGTCCGCCAGCAGCGGGCGTCCTTCGCGCTCGCGCTCACCGGTGCCACCCTGTTCGCCGCCGCGATCATCGCGTCGTCGTTCGTCATCGGACGCATCGTCGAGGACGTCATCACCCCCGCCCTCGCCGACGGTGACGACCCGGAAGGTCGCCTGCTCCTCGCCGTCGCGCTGCTGCTCGGCGTCGCGCTCGCCAAGGCCGTCGGCATCGTCCTGCGGCGCACCGCCGCCGGTTGGATGCAGTTCCGCACCCGGCAGCGCGTCCGCCGTGAGCTCGTCGACGCCGAGCTCGCCCTGACGCTGCGCTGGTACTCGCGCCGCAGTGTCGGGGACCTGCTGTCGGTGTCGGACAACGACACCGAACGGGCGACCGGCATCCTCGCCCCGCTCCCGTTCGCGACCGGCGTGCTGCTGCTGCTCGTCGGCGCGTCCGCCGTCATCGTCGTCACCGACCCGCTCCTCGGCCTGCTCGCGGTCCTGCAGCTCGCCGTCGTCGTCACCATCGACCTCGGAGGGAGCTGGCGGGCCTACCGGGCGATGGAGGACGTGCAGCGCCGCCGCGGCACCGTCGCCCGCGTCGCGCACGAGTCGTTCGACGGCGCCGTGACGGTCCGTGCGCTCGGGCGTGAGGACGACGAGACCGCCCGGTTCGCGACCGCCGCCGACGAGCTGCGGGACGCGCTCGTCGTCCTCGGTCGGACCTGGACGGGGTTCCGCACCGCGACGGAGGCGGTCCCCAACGTCGGCACCGTCGTCATCCTCGCGCTCGGCATGCTGCAGGTGCTCGACGGACGGCTGGCCGTCGGAGAGCTCGTCGCCGTGTCCTACCTCCTCTCGCTGCTGACCGTCCCGATCCGCCTCATCGGGTACCTGCTGTGGGACGTGGCGAACGGGCTCGCGGCGTGGCAGCGCATCGAGGACGTGCTCGAGGCCGACGACGTCGTCACCCACGGGTCCGCCGCGCCGCGCACCGCCGGACCGGCCGACGTCGGGATGGACGCGGTGTCCTTCGCCTACGCCGACGGCGCCCCCGTGCTCAGCGACGTGACGTTCACGATCCCGCCCGGCCGCACCGTCGCCGTCGTCGGCCCGACCGGCTCCGGGAAGTCGACCGTCGCCCTGCTCCTCGCCCGGCTGTGGGACCCGGAGGGTGGTGCGGTGCGGCTCGACGGCCGGGACCTGCGCGAGCTCGCACCCGGTGCCGTCCCCGCCGAGGTCGCCTACGTGCCGCAGGAGGCGTTCCTGTTCGACGGCACGATCGCCGACAACGTCGCGCTCGACGTGCCCGCCATCACCCGCGGTGACGTGCTCGAGGCGCTCACCGTCGCGGGCGCGGACGACGTCGTCGCCGCGCTGCCCGACGGGGTCGAGACGCGGGTCGGGGAGCGGGGCGCGGCCCTGTCGGGTGGCCAGCGGCAGCGGGTCGCCCTCGCCCGTGCGCTCGCCCGCCGGCCACGCCTGCTCGTGCTCGACGACGCGACGTCCGCCGTCGACCCGTCCGTCGAGGCCGGCATCATGGCGCGGCTGCGCTCCGCGGAGCTGCCGTCGACCGTCGTCGTCGTCGCCTACCGGCGCGGCACGATCGTGCTGGCCGACGAGGTCGTCTACGTCGAGGACGGTCGGATCGTCGCCCACGGCACCCACGAGGAGCTGCTCGCCGAGGTCCCGGGCTACGCGACGCTCCTGCAGGCCTACGAGGACGATCGTGCCCGACGCGCCGGCGACGTCGCCGGGGGCGGCACGGCGTGAGCACGACCGTCGACGCCACCGCCCCCGCCACCCACGGCGGCCGTTCCGTCGTCCGGGACCTGCTGCGCGCCGCCCGCGTCGCGCCGTCGCTGACGCGCGGGTTCCGCCTCACCGCGCTGCTCGCCGTCGTCGGGACCGCCGGACACCTGCTCGTGCCCCTCACCGTCCAGCAGCTCGTCGACCGGGTCCTCGAGGGCGGCGCGCCCGTCCGCGAGGAGATCCTCATCGTCGGTGCGGTCGCGGTCGCCGCGGCCGTCATCGCCGGGTTCGCGTCCTGGCGGGCGATGTTCCGGCTCGTCCGCGCCGCCGCTGACGGGCTCGCCGAACTGCGCGTCGCCGCGTTCCGCCAGCTGCACCGCTTCTCCGTGGTCGAGACCGGCGGGGACCGGCGCGGCGCGCTCGTCGCCCGCGTCACGAGCGACGTCGAGACCATCACGCAGTTCGTCGAGTGGGGTGGGGTCGGCATCCTCGTCGGGGTCGCCCAGGTCGTGCTGGTGCTCGTCGTGATGCTCGTCCTCGACCCCCTGCTCGCCGTCCTCGTCGTCGCCGCGGCCATCGCCTACGCGCTGCTGCTCAACGTGTTCCAGCGGGTGCTCGGCCGCGCCCACGACCGGGTCCGGGCCCGCAACGCCGAGACGCTGTCGGCGATGGGCGAGGTCGTCGCCGGCCTTCCCGTCGTGCGCGCCTACGGGGCCGAGGCGCGCGCCCGCAGCCGCGCCGGGTCGGCCCTCGACGTGCAGTTCCGCGCGGAGTTCCGGGTCGGGCGGCTCGGCGCCGTCCTGTTCTCGAGCGCCGAGGTGTTCGCGGCGGCGGTCACCGCGATGGTGGTCGTCGTCGGCGTGGTGACGGGGGCGGGCGGACGGCTCAGTCCCGGGACGCTCGTCGCGTTCCTGTTCCTCGTGACGCTGTTCATCGAGCCGGTCCAGATGCTCGTCGAGATCCTCGACCACGCCCAGTCGGCCGCTGCGGGCGTGCGCCGCATCCTCGGCGTCCTCGACACCCCCGACGCCGTCCCGGAGCCGGCACGTCCGACCCCGCTGCCGCCCGGCCCGCTCGGCGTGCGGTTCGACCGGGTCGCGTACGCCTATCCGTCGGGGCCGCGGGTGCTGCACGACCTCGACGTGGAGGTCGCACCGGGCGAACGTGTCGCGGTGGTCGGCCGGACCGGGTCGGGCAAGTCGACGTTCGTGCGGCTGGTGACCCGCCTCGTCGACCCCGACGAGGGGCGTGTCCTCGTCGGCGGTGTCCCGCTGACCAGCGTCGCGCGCACCGACCTGCGGCAGCGGGTCGCCTACGTCCCGCAGGACGGGTTCCTCCTCGACGGCACCGTCGGCGACAACGTCGCCTTCGCCGCCCCCGGCACGACGCCGGCGCGGCTGCGCGCCGCGTTCGACGAGCTCGGCCTCACCGGCTGGCTGGACGCGCTGCCCGCCGGCCTCGACACGCCCGTGGGGGAGCGGGGCGGCCGGCTGTCGGCGGGTGAGCGGCAGCTCGTCGCGCTGACGCGCGCCTGGCTCGTCGACCCCGACCTGCTCGTGCTCGACGAGGCGACCAGCGCCGTCGACGCCGCCCTCGAGGTCCGCCTGCGCCGCGCCATCGAGCAGGTCACCGCCGGCCGGACCAGCCTGACCGTCGCCCACCGGCTCTCCACCGCCGAGGCCGCCGGGCGGGTGCTCGTGTTCGCCGACGGACGGCTGGTGGAGGACGGGACCCACGCGGAGCTGCTCGCCGCGGGCGGCCCGTACACGGCCCTGCACGCCGACTGGGAGGCCGGGACGGCCGGCTGAGCCGGCTGCGGCCGGGGCGGACCCGGCGGCGGTACCGCCTTGACCGCTACGACGGCGGCAGTAGGCTCCGCCGACCCCCACGGCACCGCGTCCCGGTGCCGTGCGCGAGCGTGCCGAAGCAGGGGAGCGCCCCCACCCGGGGGCGGTCGACGCTGGGGTTCGGACAACAGGAGAAGCCACGTGCACAAGCTGCGATTCGGACGGCGCTCGTTCGCCGTCCTGGGCGCCACCGCACTGATCCTCGCCGCCTGTGGCGCCGAGGACGAGGCCGCGGAGCCCGCCGCCCCGACCACGGAGGAGGAGACGGCCGCCGAGGAGACCCCCGCGGGGCTCTACGACGACTGCGCCTCCCAGACCGGCGAGCTCGTGTGGGCACACGAGCAGGAGCCGCCGGACATGCACCTCGACGACCCGGCCAACAACCTGACCGTCACCGCCTGGATCCGCCAGGCGATGTGGGAGGGCCTGTACGGGATCTCCGAGGCCGGCGCCTACACGCCGGAGCTGCTGGCCGGACCGGCCACCGTCACCGAGAACGCTGACGGCACCGTCACCATCGCCTACACGCTGCGCGACGGGCTGACCTGGTCCGACGGCACGCCGCTGACCTCCGCCGACGTCAAGCACACCTACGACGTCATCATGGAGGGCTTCGACCGGGAGACCGGCGAGGGCGGCGTCTACCTGATCGGCAGCCGTCTCGGCGTCCGTGACATCGTCCCGGACAGCTGGGAGCTCACCAGCGACACCGAGTTCTCCTTCACGATGGAGGCGTTCTTCGCCGGCTGGCCCGGCATGTTCGTCGAGATCATGCCGGCGCACGCGATCGCGGACGCCGCCGCCGCCAACGAGCAGCTGCGGGAGTGGCAGCTCGCCGACGGCTCCGGCCCGCTGCCGTCCTCCGGCCCGATGGTCTTCGGTGAGTGGAACCGCGGCGTGACGATGGGCCTCGTGCGCAACGACGCCTACCACGGTGCGCACCCGGACAACGACGACATCGCCAACAAGGGTGTCGCCTGCGCCGCGTCCGTCCGCATCACGTTCGTCGCCGACACCGACGCGCAGATCAACGCGCTGCAGGCCGGCGAGGCGGACTTCATCATGACGCAGCCGCAGCTGCAGTTCGGGGAGGCGTTCGCCGACGACCCGGACTTCACGCTGGCCGCGTCGCCGGGGCCGGTCTTCGAGCACTGGGGGCTGAACACCTTCGGCCGTCACGTCAGCGACCCGGACGTCCGTGAGGCGCTCGCCTACGCGATGGACAAGTCGCGCGTGATGGAGGCGCTCTACACGCCGCTGTTCGGCGACTCGCTGCCGGCCGAGGGCCTCGGCAACACCTACTGGCTGTCCAACAGCCCGTACTACGTCGACAACGCGGGGAACGCCGGCTACGGCCAGGGTGACATCGCGGCGTCGGACGCCCTCCTCGAGGGTGCGGGCTACACGAAGGGCGCCGACGGCATCTACGAGCACCCGGAGCGCGGTCGTCTGACGCTGCGCGTCGGCACGACGGGCGGCAACGTCCTGCGTGAGCTCCAGCAGCAGATCCTGCAGGAGCAGCTCAGCGAGGCCGGCTTCGAGATCGAGATCGACAACACGCCGGGCGCCGCGTACTTCGGCGTCCCGTTCGGCGAGGACCACATCGCCTGCGTCGTCAGCCAGGGTGCTGAGGGCAACTGCGAGACCTGGGAGATCACCCAGTTCGCGTGGGTCGGTGGTCCGTGGCCGGGTGGCCAGACGGGTGCGTACCTCACGCCCGCCGATGCCGGCACGAACAACACGTACGGCTACGCGAACGCGGAGTTCGACGAGTTCGTCTCGGGCTGCGACTCGATCGTCGACGACGCCGAGCGAGCCGCCTGCTACAACGAGGCGGACCTCTACGTCACGACCCGCACGAAGGACCCGAACGGGCTCTTCATGCTGCCGCTGACGCAGAAGCCGTCGTTCTACACCTACTCGAACCGTCGTCTCGAGGCCGGCGCCATCGCGCCGGACGCGAACAACGCCGGTCCGCTGGTGTACGTCGTGGACTTCAAGCCGCGCAGCTGAGTCCTCGACCGGAGCGATCCGGAACGCGTGCGGGGGGCCTGCGGGCCCCCCGCACCGCGTCCGGGCCCGGACGCCCCACCGACGGGGCCGTCGGCGGCCGGCAGGGGGTGCCGCGCCGCCACCGGTCGTCTAGCGTCGCGGCATGGCCACCGTGTTCACGCGCATCATCGACGGGGAGATCCCGGGCCGCTTCGTGTGGCGCGACGACACGGTCGTCGCCTTCCTCACCATCGAGCCGATCCGACCCGGCCACGTGCTCGTCGTCCCCCGGGCGGAGGTCGACCACTGGGTCGACCTCGACGCGACGACGTGGGGGCACGTCGCGGAGGTCGCCCGTGTCGTCGGCCTCGCCGTGCGTGACGCGATGGGGGCGACGCGCGTCGGGCAGATGATCGCCGGCTTCGAGGTGCCGCACGTGCACGTGCACGTCTTCCCCGCCGAGGACCTCGGTGACCTCTCGTTCGCCGGCGTCGACCGCTCGCCCGACCCGGCCGCACTCGACGACGCGGCGGTCCGCATCCGTGCGGCGCTGCGGGCCATGGGGCGCGCCGAGGTCGCGGAGGGCTGAGCTCGCTGCCGCGTCGGCCCCTGCCCTGCGGCGGTGCGGACCCGGCCGGGGCGCAGCCGTTCCGGGGCTCAGCCGGGCCGTGGTGTCAGCAGCTGGTCCACCGGCGCCCGGTCATCGACCAGGAGCGGTGCGTCGCCGACGAGCGCGTCGAGCGCGGCACCGGCCACGACCACGTCGTCGCGACCGCGTGCACGGTTGCGCGCCTCGATCGCGGCGAGCGGCAGGGGGGCGGGGGACGCGATGACGACGTGGTTGCCGCCCAGCCCGTCCCCGCGCGCGAGCACCGCGACGTGGGCGAAGACGTCCGCGAGCGTGGCCACCTCCGCGCGCAGCAGGTCGCGGGACCCGTGGTCGATGAGGTTGAGGACGTAGACGCCGTCGGGCGCCATCAGCGCCGCGAGGTCGGCGGCGAACTCGCGCGTCGTCAGGTGCCAGGGGACCGCGACGCCGCCGAACGCGTCGCCGATGACGAGGTCGAAGGGTCCGACCCCGCCGTCGTCGGCGGCCTCGCGGGTGAGTGCGGTGACGGCACGCCGCGCGTCGCCGGTCCGGACGGTCACGTCGTCGCCCGGCGTGAAGCCGAGCCGCCGCTCGGCGACCGCCACGACCGCCGGGTCGAGCTCCAGCACCAGCTGCGTCGAGCCCGGATGCGTCGCGCGCAGGTAGCGGGGCATGGTGAGCCCACCCGCCCCGATGTGGAGCGCCCGTAGCGGTGCGCCGTCCGGCGCGACGGCGCCGATCACGTCGCCGTACCACGCGGTGTAGCCGAACGACAGCACCGTCGGGTCGGTCGGGTCGACGTGGCTGTGTGGCAGCGTGTCCAGCCACAGCACCCGGCCGGTGTCGCTGCGCGGATCGTCACGCACCGCGATGCAGTAGTAGGCGGACTCCTCCTCGCACGGGCCGCCCGTCCCCAGCGACGCACCGATGGCGAGCGCGGCGACGACGATGGGGGCGATGCCGAGCAGCGGCGTGGACCCGTCCGCGCCGAGACGGCCGAGCCCCCGCTCGTCACGTCCGCGGGCCAGACCGATCGCGACGACGACACCGCCGAGGACGAGCAGGACGGCGAGCACCCGGATCGTCGCCCGTGTCGGGAACAGCGCGACGAGCACGAACCCGGTCAGGAACGTCCCGGCGATCCCTCCGAACGTCGAGATGGCCGAGAGGCGGCCGACGACGCTGCCGGTGCGCTCCAGCGCGTCGAGCTGCAGCTTGATGACCACCGGCGTCACCGCGGACAGCACCGCCGCGGGCACGAGCACCGCGAGCGTCGCCAGGATGACCGCGGTCGCCGGTCCGGTCCCACGCAGCCCCGCACCGAGCACGTCGACGATGGGGACGGTGAACGCGGCGAGCCCGCCGCCGGCGACGAGCAGCGGGGCGAGCAGCCGCCGCGGGGCCGTGCGGTCCGCCGCCCGGCCCCCGAGCCACGTGCCCAGCGCGATGCCGGTGAGCACGACCCCGATGATCGCCGTGTACGTCTCGATCGTGTTGCCCACGTAGGGGATGAGCAGGCGGGCCGCGAGCAGCTCGAGCACGAGCACGGCCGCCGACGACAGGAACACGAGGAGGGAGGCGAGCGGCGACGGCATGGTGGGGGAGGGTAGGCGAGTAGCGTCGGCGGCCACGCGTGAGACCGACGACGACGGAGGGCCGCCGGTGGCCGAGTACGTGTACGTGATGAAGGGCCTGTCGAAGACGGTGCCCGGCGGCAAGCAGGTCCTCGACGACATCTGGCTGTCGTTCCTGCCCGGCGCGAAGATCGGCGTGATCGGCCCCAACGGGGCCGGCAAGTCCACGCTCATGCGCATCATGGCCGGCGTCGACACCGAGTTCGACGGCGAGGCGTGGCCCGGCAAGGGCGTGCGCGTCGGCTACCTGCCCCAGGAGCCCGAGCTCGACGAGACCCGCACCGTGCGCGAGAACGTCATGGACGCGCTCGGCGAGCAGCTCGCCCTCGTCGAGGAGTTCAACACGCTCACGATGCAGCTCGCCGAGCCGATGGACGACGACGCGATGCAGAAGGTGTACGACCGCATGGCCGTCGTCCAGGACGCGATCGACGCGACCGACGCGTGGGACGTCGAGCGGACCGCCGAGATCGCCATGGACGCGCTGCGCGTGCCCGACGGTGACGCCGACGTCCGCACCCTCTCGGGTGGGGAGCGGCGGCGCGTCGCGCTGTGCCGGCTATTGCTCACCCGCCCGGACCTGCTCCTGCTCGACGAGCCGACGAACCACCTCGACGCCGACACGGTCGCGTGGCTCCAGCGCCACCTCAACGACTACCCGGGCACGGTCATCGCGATCACCCACGACCGCTACTTCCTCGACGAGGTCGCCGGCTGGATCCTCGAGGTCGACCGCGGGCGCGGCTACCCCTACGAGGGGAACTACTCGGGCTGGCTCGAGCAGAAGCGCGCCCGGCTCGCGCAGGAGGAGAAGGAGGAGTCCTCGCGCCAGAAGCAGCTCGCCGAGGAGGCCGAGTACGTCAAGCAGACGCCGCAGGGGCGCCGCACCCGCGCCCGCGCCCGCGTGGCCGCCTACGAGACGCTGCTCAACGCCGAACGTCCCAAGCAGGTCACCAAGCCGGTGATCATGATCCCGCCGGGGCCGCGGCTCGGGGACGTCGTCGTCGACGCCGAGGCGATCGCGAAGGGCTTCGGCGACCGCCTGCTGTACGAGGACCTGTCGTTCACGCTCCCGCCGGGTGCCATCGTCGGCATCATCGGTCCCAACGGGGCGGGGAAGACGACCCTGTTCCGCATGATCGCCACCGCCGCCGGCGTCGCGCAGGGCGACGACGTCGTCACCCCCGACGAGGGCACGCTCAAGGTCGGCGACACGGTCGTGCTCAGCTACGTCGACCAGTCGCGCGCCGGCCTCGATGCCGAGCGCAGCGTGTTCGAGGAGATCACCGGCGGCGGGGACTGGGTGCAGCTCGGCCGGACCGAGATGGCGTCACGGGCGTACTGCGCCGCGTTCGGCTTCGTCGGCTCCGAGCAGCAGAAGCCGGTCGGCTCGTGCTCCGGTGGGGAGCGCAACCGCATCCAGCTCGCGAAGCTGCTGCAGGAGGAGGCGAACCTGCTGCTGCTCGACGAGCCGACCAACGACCTCGACGTCGACACGCTGCGCTCGCTGGAGGAGGCGGTGCTCGACTTCGCCGGCTGCGTCGTCGTCACCTCCCACGACCGCTGGTTCCTCGACCGNGTNGCNACCCACATCCTCGCGTTCGAGGGCGACTCGGAGGTCACCTGGTTCCCCGGCGGCTACTCCGAGTACGTCGAGGACCTCCGCCGCCGCAAGGGCGACGACGCGCTCAACCCCACCCGCGTGCGCTACAAGCCGCTGACGCGGCGCTGAACCGGCCCGCGGGTCGGCCTCCGGGTCGGCCCCGGGCCGGCCCGATCCGCCCCGACGGCCGCACCGAACCGCGCGGGGGTCAGGAGACGGCATGCACGTGCTCGTGCTGGGCGCCACCGGCTACGTCGGCGGCAGGGTCGTCCCCGAGCTGCTCGCCGCCGGGCACACCGTGCGCTGCGCGGTCCGCCTGCCCGCGAAGCTCGACGGCCGCGCGTGGCGTGACCGCGTCGAGGTCGTCCGCGGGGACGTCACCGACCGGGCGACGATGGACGCGGCCTGCGCGGACGTCGACGCGATCCTGTTCCTCGTCCACGCCATGGACGGCACCCCCGACTTCGCCGAGCGGGAGGCCGCCGGCGCCCGCACCGTCCGCGACGCGGCGGCGCAGGCCGGCGTGGGCCGCATCGTCTACCTCGGTGGCCTCGGACGTGAGGACGACCGTCTGTCGGAGCACCTCCGGTCCCGCCACGAGGTCGGGCGCATCATGGCGTCCGGCCCGGTCCCCGTCACCGAGCTGCGCGCCGGTGTCGTCATCGGCTCCGGCAGCGTGTCCTTCGAGATGCTCCGGCACCTCACCGAGGTCCTCCCCGTCATGACGACCCCGCGCTGGGTCGCGACCCGCACCCAGCCGATCGCGGTGCGGGACGTGCTCCGCATGCTCGTCGGCGTCCTCGACGTCGACGAGACGAAGGGTCGGGTGCTCGAGATCGGCGGGCCCGACGTGCTGACCTACGCCGAGATGATGCAGCGCTACGCCGCGATCGCCGGCCTGCGCCGCCGCCTCATCATCCGCGTGCCCGTCCTCTCCCCGCGGCTGTCGTCGCTGTGGGTCGGCCTGGTCACCCCGCTGCCGACCGGTGTCGCCCGGCCGCTCGTCGACAGCCTCGTCAACGAGGTCGTCGTCACCGACGACACGGCGCACCGGCTCGTGCCGTTCGAGCGCATCACGTTCGACGACGCCGTCCGGCTCGCGCTCCGGAAGGTCCAGGACCTCGACGTCGCCACCACGTGGGCGTCCGCCGGCGGGATCGACCGCGCTCCCGACGACCTCGCGGCGACGCCGAACCCC
>PR_CR_10_Liq_2_inCRDRAFT_1000322_pt1 | contig 13615 bp, 8 predicted proteins | sample PRCRCaboRojoPR_FD_10245 | JGI IMG/M metagenome (IMG submission 10245) | reverse complement strand
ATGCATCCGCGATGTTGATGAAATTGGTGCAATGGACTTGGGTGTGCAGGCCCTGGCAACCCATCCCATGAAAACAGAGAAACGTGGGATCGGGGATATCAATGTCCCCGTGACAATTGCTGGCCACACGATTCATCCAGGTGATTGGATGGTGTGCGACAATAATGGCATTGTTGTCTCGCCAGTGCCCTTGGATTCATAACCAATAAAAAAGCCCCCGCGTGTCAGACACGCGGGGGCTTTCAGTGTGACCCCAACGATTAGCTGACGTCTGCCATCGGAATCTTCGCCGTATCTGCTTTGGCTTGGAACTCGGCAATCTCATGGAAATTCATGTACCGGTAGATATTCGACGCCATTGAGTCGATTTCTGTGGCGTATTCCATGTATTCCTCGACCGTTGGAAGTTTCCCAATGATGGATGCAACTGCCGCAAGCTCTGCACTGGCCAAATAGACGTTGGCGCCATTACCCAGTCGATTTGGGAAGTTCCGAGTTGAGGTCGATACCACTGTGGCATTGTCAGCAACTCGGGCTTGGTTCCCCATACACAGCGAGCATCCCGGCATTTCGGTGCGTGCACCGGCCTTTCCATAAATCGCGTAGTACCCTTCTTCCATCAATTGGTGCTCATCCATACGAGTCGGCGGCGCAATCCACAGACGTGTTGGAATGGATCCCACTTTTTGGAGGAGCTCACCGGCTGCGCGGTAGTGCCCGATATTGGTCATGCACGAGCCAATAAACACCTCATCAATGGGTGTGTTTTGAACTTCAGACAGTGGTCTCACGTCGTCTGGATCATTTGGGCACGCCAACAGCGGTTCTTTGATCTCGTGAAGATCAATTTCAATCACTTCGGCATATTCGGCGTCTGCATCGGCCTGCATCAGCTCTGGATTGGCAAGCCAGTCCTCCATTGCTTTGATGCGTCGACCGATGGTGCGCGCATCGCCATAGCCATCAGCAATCATCCATTTCAACAGCGTGATGTTGGATGTCAGATATTCGGCAATCGATGATTCATCGAGCTTGATCGTGCAGCCACCGGCTGAGCGCTCAGCTGAGGCATCGGAGAGTTCAAACGCTTGTTCGACTGTCAGTGTCGGCAGTCCTTCAATCTCAAGGATTCGGCCTGAGAAGCAATTTTTCTTGCCTTCTTTACCCACTGTGAGCAGTCCGCGTTGAATGGCGGCGTAGGGGATGGCGTTGACCAGATCACGCAGTGTGATCCCGGGTTGCATTTCGCCTTTGAAACGAACCAAAACCGATTCCGGCATGTCGAGTGGCATGACACCGGTGGCCGCAGCGAAGGCCACAAGACCTGAGCCACCAGGGAATGAGATGCCAATCGGGAAGCGAGTGTGAGAGTCGCCGCCGGTTCCGACGGTGTCTGGCAGCAACATCCGGTTGAGCCAAGAGTGAATGATGCCGTCTCCTGGCCGGAGCGAAACCCCACCACGATTCATGATGAAATCTGGCAGTGTATGCTGGGTCTCAACATCCACAGGTTTTGGATAGGCCGCTGTGTGACAGAAGGACTGCATGGTCAGATCAGCCTGAAAGCCAAGGCATGCAAGTTCTTTCAGTTCATCGCGGGTCATTGGCCCCGTGGTGTCCTGTGAACCGACAGTGGTCATCCGAGGCTCGCAGTAGGTGCCGGGGCGGATTCCGTCGACGCCACATGCTTTGCCAACCATTTTTTGTGCCAGTGTGAAGCCTTTGTTGGATTCAACAGGTGGTTTCGGAACACGGAACACATCGGTCGGACCCATTCCGAGCGCTTCTCGCGCCCGTGTTGTCAGGCCTCGGCCGACGATCAAAGGAATGCGGCCTCCGGCGCGGACTTCGTCCAAGATCACATCACTTTTCAGTGCAAATTCGCTGATGACCGTGCCTGCATCGTTCACAATTTGACCGGCATAGGGCTTGATGGTGATGACATCACCGGTGTTCATCTGCGTCACGTCACACTCAATCGGCAACGCGCCTGCGTCTTCCATGGTATTAAAGAAGATCGGGGCGATTTTTCCGCCGATGCAGAAACCGCCCGCGCGCTTGTTCGGGACGTACGGGATGTCGTCTCCCATGTGCCAAAGCACTGAGTTCGTCGCTGATTTCCGGGACGACCCAGTGCCGACCACGTCGCCTACATAGGCCAAGGGGTGGCCTTTCTGCTTCAACTCCTCAATGGTCTCAAGCGGACGCTCCATCCGCGCTTTCAGCATGGCTTGCGCATGGAGTGGAATGTCCGGCCGACTCCAGGCGTCGACGGCAGGCGAGAGATCGTCGGTATTGGTTTCACCTGGGACCTTATAGACCGTCACAGTGATGGATTCTGCAAGCTCAGGTTTCTTTAAAAACCACTCGGCATTTGCCCAGGATTCCATCACCTCTTGAGCCAGTGGGTTGCCTGCTTTGCGTTTGTCTTCGACGTCATGGAACGCATCAAACATGAGCAGCGTATCTTTTAAGGCAGTCGCGGCCACAGCACCCACGTCCGCATCATCTAGCAAGTCAACCAGGGGCGGAATGTTGTATCCGCCAAGCATGGTGCCAAGTAAACGTGTCGCCTCCTCACGTGAGATGAGGCCACAGTCTGTATCACCCTTTGCCACATCGGCTAAAAAGGCTGCTTTTACATAGGCGGCCTCATCGACCCCCGCCGGAACTCGATTGGTCAATAGATCGAGTAAAAAGGCGTCTTCGCCAGCCGGTGGATTTTTCAGTAGTTTGATCAGTTCAGCAACTTGATCGGCGTTGAGGGGCTTTGGAACGATGCCTTCAGCGGCGCGTTCTTTGACATGTTGACGGTAGTGTTCAAGCACAGCGTGAGTCCTTGCTTTGGTTGACATGAGCGCGGTGGGCGATCCTTTTGAGATCAGTTCACTGCGCGCCGGATGTATAATCTTAACAAAAATTGCTCTGGCCGACGTCGATACTTGGTCGCAGGCCAGAGTGGTGTTTGCAGTGCAATACGTTAGCTTTCAATGGGGAACGCAGGTAGGGTCGCTTTCGTCATTTGACGGAGGCAGCGAATGACCTGACACGAATAGCCGTATTCATTGTCATACCAGACATAGACCACGCACGTGTTGTTGCCTGCAGCGATGGTGGCTAATCCGTCGACAACACCTGCGGCGCGCGAGCCGACAAAGTCTGAACTGACCGCTTCAGGTGAGTTTGAGTAATCAATTTGTTTCTGCAGACGCGAGTGAATGGCCATGTGACGGAGATAATCGTTGAGTTCGTCCTTTTCTACATTGGTGTTGAGGTTCAATTTTAAAATCGCCATCGACACGTTCGGGGTCGGAACTCGGATTGCATTACCGGTCAGCTTCCCTTTCAGTTGTGGCAGGGCTTTGGCCACCGCCTTGGCGGCACCGGTTTCAGTGATCACCATGTTCAATGCCGCGGCACGCCCGCGGCGGTCCCCTGAGTGGAAGTTGTCGATCAGATTCTGGTCATTGGTATAGCTGTGTACGGTCTCAACGTGTCCATGCTGAACCCCATATTTTTCATCAATCGCTGCCAACACCGGCGTGATGGCGTTGGTCGTGCAACTGGCCGCTGAGATGATCGTGTCCTGATCGGTGATTTCATGATGGTTTACACCGTGCACGATGTTCTTCAAATCACCCTTGCCCGGTGCTGTTAATAGCACACGACTGACGCCTGGACATTTCAGGTGCAGGGACAGGCCGTCGCGGTCACGCCACTTGCCCGTGTTGTCAACGACCAATGCCTGGTCGATTCCATAGGCTTTATAATCCACATCCGCTGGATTTGATGCGTAGATCACTTGGATGCGTTGTCCGTTGGCGATGATGGTATTGCTGTCATGATCGACCGTAATGGTGCCATCGAAGGAACCATGGACTGAATCGCGACGCAGTAAACTTGCGCGTTTCATCAGGTCGTTGTCCCCGTTTTCCCGCACGACGATCGCGCGCAGCCGGATGGCCTCCTTGGATCCGGATTTGGCAATGATTTCGCGCGCCAACAGGCGACCGATGCGACCGAATCCGTACAGTACGATGTCTGTCTTTTCTTTATCAGTGGTGTTCGAGCTAAGCGCACCATTGAGCTCTTCTAAAACGTATGCTCGAAGAGAACGATCTTGGCCGAAACGTCTAAAATTCACAGCCAGTTTGCCAATATCAATGTGACATGGAGAAAGGTCAAGATCCTTGATTTCTTCAAGGACTGCTTGCGCTTCAAGGACAGAGAGTTCTTCGTTTTCAACTTGGCGGGCGAACCGGCAACACTTCACGATATTCATGACGGTGCGGTTATTCAGTAGTCGTCCGAAGATCGATGTTTCAACAGCCTTGTCCCGATACATCCGACCGATGACAGGCATCATCTCTTCCGCGGCTGCGATTTTTCCGTTCCAATCATCCATGGATTCGTTCATTAATTCCAATGACACCGGCGTTCCTCCCTTCAAAAACCTTTTTATTTTGAGGCCCGGCGTTACGGGAAATCAACTAAATTTGCCATTTCGTTACTTTTATGACCATATTATAATTTTTGGTCATATTTATACATGATGCATCGCACGATTGTTTTTTTAGAGCGGTGCCTCAACGGTCTGATTTTGACTTAAACAGATCTGGATTTTCATGCAAGCACACCGGACTCCAACCCCCTGTATCGGTTTATGTTCGACAACCTATGGGGATTCCGTATGCCGAGGCTGTAAACGGTTCGCGCATGAAATTGTTGATTGGAATCGGTACGAGGAACCTCAAAAACAAGCGGTTGTGGCGCGGCTGGCGCAACTGATTGCTGAGGTTGTCGATCGTTATCTCTTGGTCATTGATGCAGATGCCTTGGAGGCTGCCCTTCAAAGCGCAGGGTTCCGCTATCGCAGGGATGCCAGCAGCGCCTGGTGGGCCTATGACTTATTTCGTCAGACCAAGGGGCGGATCGGGCAGTTGACCCTTTGCGGTCTTCGTAAACTCCCTGAGGCGGACCATCTTGAATGTCCTGAAATCTGGGAGATCATGAATCAGGAATTCTTGGCGATCTCCGAAGGCCATTACGAGCGGTTTTTTAGACAACCGTTGGCCTTCGACGACTGAGCACGGCGCACGCGTGCAGAGTACGGTAAACTCTTCGCCCACTTGAGGAGGTGCCTGTGCAATACCCCACGATTTCATCCACACTCGGCCACACCCCGCTGGTTCAATTGACACGCCTGTCGTCTGATCTCCCAGACAGTGTGAAAGTGCTGTGTAAGATGGAGGGCAATAACCCTGCGGGATCCGTGAAGGATCGCCCGGCATTTTATATGGTGTCTGGGGCACTGGAGCGCGGTGAAATACAGATCGGTGATCGCCTGATCGAGGCAACCAGTGGCAATACAGGCATTGCCTTGGCCATGGTCGGTGCCATCCTTGGCTTTCGGATGACCCTGATCATGCCGGATAACCTATCGGATGAGCGAAAGCGTGCGATGACCGCCTATGGAGCTGAACTCATCCTGGTCAGCGAGTCGCAAGGGATGGAAGGTGCGCGTGATTTAGCCTTGGCCATGGAGGCGCGCGGGGAAGGTCGCGTTTTAAACCAGTTTGCCAATCCCGATTGTCCACGCGCACACTTTGAAACCACAGGTCCTGAGATCTGGGACCAAACCCAGGGCGAAGTGACTCATTTCGTCAGTGCAATGGGAACAACAGGGACCATTATGGGTGTTTCGCGATATCTCAAGTCACAAAACGAGGCGATACAAATCGTTGGACTGCAACCGAGTGAGGGCTCAAAAATTGCTGGAATCCGCCGTTGGCCTGAAGCCTATCGACCTGAAATTTTTGATCCTCAGCGCGTTGATGTCACTCTCGATATCAGCCAGGCCGATGCCGAAGAGATGTCTCGGCAGTTGGCTGTGCAGGAGGGCATTTTTTGTGGCGCCAGTGCAGGTGGTGCCGTCTTCGGTGCACTGCAGGTAGCGGCCCAGCTGACTCATGGTATCGTGGTTTGCATCATTTGCGATCGTGGCGATCGGTATCTGTCGACTGATCTGTTCCCGCGATGAGTGACCGTAAACGGCGTCGTCCAGCACGTCGCAAACAAACTCCGGACTTTCCGATCCAGGTGAGTCGTCTATCTCATGAGGGCCGTGGCATCGCGTCATGGGGAGAGCGGATGTTATTTGTCGATGGTGCGTTGCCCGGTGAATTGGTCGAGGTGCGTCTGACGCAAAAGTCGTCGAAAATTGCTGAGGCGGTGACGACGCGGGTGCATCGCCCAGCAGACAATCGGCATACGCCATCCTGCCCCCATGCCTCGACCTGTGGCGGGTGTTCACTGCAGCACATGCCGCATACGGACCAAATCGCACACAAACAGGCCACGCTTCAGTCACTGATGGTGCAAGAAGGGGTGGATTTGACAGATGCTGTTCAGCTACCTCCACTGCTCGGTCCGCTCTCGGGGTATCGTCGACGTGCTCGACTCGGCGTGCGTTGGGTTCATGCCAAACAGCGTGTATTGGTTGGATTTCGGGAAAAGGCCAGTAACTTCATCGCCGATATTGATGCCTGCGAGGTGCTCGATCGACGGATCGGCGGTGACTTGCATCGATTAGAAACTGTCATTGCAGCAACCTCTTGCCCAGATCGAATTCCGCAAATTGAAGTCGCTGCCGGTGACGACACCTTGGCAATCATCGTGCGTCACCTTGAGCCCTTGAGTGCGGAGGATCATGCACGTTTTGTAGACCTCGGGGAGACCACCGGATGGCATATGTATTTGCAACCCAAAGGGCCAGATTCCGTGCACCGAATTTGGCCCTTGACTGGACGCTCAGGACTCACGTATCGCCTTGGAGAACTGGGCCTTGAGTATCAATTTGAGGTGACAGACTTCACGCAAATCAATGCACAGATCAACCGCCAGATGATTCTGAAGGCGCTTTCTTTGCTTGAATTCAATGGATCAGAACGCGTTCTCGATTTGTTTTGTGGATTGGGGAACTTTACCTTGGCGCTTGCAACGCGTGCGGGCTCAGTGACGGGTGTTGAAGTGTCTCAGACCATGGTGGATCGCGTGCTGCAAAATGCACGTCATAATGTATTGGATAATATAGCGGCGCATGCATTTGACTTAACAGAGTCACTGGCTGATCAGTCATGGGCGAATGCACCCTATGACATTGTGGTGGTTGATCCGCCGCGCTCCGGGGCCAAAGAGGTGCTTGAAATGTTGCCACTGAATGGTGTGACACAATTGCTCTACGTGTCATGCAATCCAGCGACCTTGGCGCGTGATGCAGCCATTTTGCACGCGCGCGGGATGAAAATGATTGAGTATGGCGTGATGGATATGTTTCCTCAGACAGCACACGTGGAATCCATGGCTCGATTTGTTCAAGTGAAGTCCGATGGTTAAATCACGCGAGCTGCACCCAATCCAACTCGACGCTGATTTATCCTCAGAAAACTGGCCAAAACGTTTTGCCAAGCAGGCAGGATTGAAGTCGAGTAAGCAACTCGCTAAAGCGGTCGAACTCATCGAGTTACTCGAGTCTCAAGATGAAAATGCCAAGCATTGGCGGGGTCCGGATGCCCACCGATTTGGTCTTGAGATGGCCGATATTTTATCAACCATGCCGATCGATGAGGATGCGCTGGTCGCAGCTGTATTGTATCGATCCGTTCGGATCGGCCGACTGGCACTTCGTGATGTGCGAGACCGCTTTGGTAAAAAGCCAGCCAAGTTAATTGAGGGTGTGCAGCAGATGGCGATTATCAGCCAAGCGCGCCAGGACACCCACAAGCAGTTTTTGGGCGCCGCTGAGACCCAGGCGGATGCGGTGAGGCGCATGCTGGTTGCCGTGATCGATGATGTCCGTGTTGCACTGATCAAGCTTGCCGAGCGCACCGCCGCACTCCGGGCTGCCAAAACAGCCGATGCACCACGTCGTATCAAGGTGGCGCGGGAAGTGGCAGAAGTCTACGCGCCGCTCGCCCATCGGCTGGGCATCGGGCACTTGAAATGGGAGCTTGAGGATCTGAGTTTTCGGTATCTGCATGAAGCCGATTACAAACAGATCGCGAAGGCGCTCGCAGAGCGACGCGAGGATCGTGAGCGCTACATTGAGGAATTGGTGACACAGATTGGACGCACCTTGAAGCGTGAGGGGATCAAGGCCGATCTGACGTGGCGAGCAAAACACATCTATTCGATTTGGCGGAAAATGCAGCGTAAGCAGGTGGATTTTTCGCAAATTTATGANGTTCGAGCGATTCGGGTGTTGGTGAAAAGNATTCAGGATTGCTANGCCGTCTTGGGANTGATTCATGGNTCGTATCAGAGCATCCCTCATGAATTCGATGATTATGTGGCCTCACCCAAACCCAATGGGTATCGCTCANTACACACCGCGGTGATCGGNCCTCAAGGCAAAGTTGTCGAAGTCCAGATCCGAACCACGCAAATGCACGAAGAGGCAGAATATGGCGTCTGTGCTCATTATCGGTATAAGGGCACCGATGCTGAGGGTGATTCTCGACAAGCAGCCTATGAGGAAAAAATTGGCTGGTTGCGGCAGGTGCTTGATTGGCATGACGAGGTTGGAGATTTACTTGAATTGTCTGATGCGCTCCGTCAAGACGTGCTTGAGGATCGCATTTACGTGTTCACACGAGACGGNCATGTNGTGGATTTGCCAGCCGGATCGACGCCGCTAGATTTTGCCTACAAAGTGCACACCGAGATCGGGCATTCCTGTCGGGGTGCGAAGGTCAATCGTAAGATTGTGCCACTGACCTATCGACTGAAAGTCGGTGACCAAGTGGATATTCTCAGGCAAACGGAGCCGCGTCCCAGTCGAGATTGGCTCAATCAGTCACTGGGGTATCTCAAGACGTCTCGCGCACGTGCAAAAGTGCAATCCTGGTTCAAGCAACTGGATCGTGAGCAAAATGTGTCGGCTGGCAAGCAACTGATTGATGCCGAAATCAAGCGCCTGGCTTTGGGCGCTGTCGACTTATTGCCTGTGGCTGAGGTGTTGAATTTGCAAGCCGTTGAGGATCTGTATGCAGCGGTCGGCGCCGGTGATGTGCGCGTGTCCCAGGTGGTCGGTGCAGTCAGTCGATTATCAGGTGCGACACAGCGCGAAGGTGCAACACAGCGCGAACTGGATCTTGAGCCACGACAGGCGTCCCCACATACACGGACAGAAGGCATTCAAATTCGAGGTGTCGGAAAGCTGCTGACGCAAATTGCCACCTGTTGCCATCCGGTACCCGGAGATTCCATCGTCGGATTTATCACAAAAAATCGAGGCGTCAGTATTCATCGAGACGACTGCACTAACCTTCTGTCTCTGCAAGAAGAGCAACCTGAGCGGATCATTGAGGTGCAGTGGGGGCACGAGCAACGAGAGACCTATCCTGTGGAGGTCGAAATCACAGCCTATGATCGCCATGGTTTATTGCGTGATATCACCTCTGTTTTTGCCAACGAGGGTGTCAATGTCACCGGAATGCAGACGCGCACGGATGCTTCATCGAACACGGCGCGCTTACAACTCTCGATTGAGGTCACTGATCTCACGCAGTTGTCTCATGTGCTTGATCGGGTCCAGGGGATTCATAACATCATGCAGGCGAAACGGATTCGGGCGATATGACAGCGTATAAGCTCGACGATTTATTGCATTTGATGGCCTGTCTGCGTGATCCAGTCCATGGATGTCCGTGGGATATTGCGCAGGACTTCAAAGATATTGTGCCTTTCACACTCGAGGAGGCTTATGAGGTTGCCGATGCAATTGAGCGCGACGACCTCGAGGCTCTGCCCGGTGAGCTTGGGGATCTGTTATTTCAAGCGGTATTCTATGCACAGATCGCGAAAGACCGGGATCTGTTCTCTTTTGACGATGTTGTGCATCACATCACTCAAAAACTGCTTGCAAGGCACCCGCACGTGTTTCCCGATGGAACGCTTCAAAGTTTTGGCCAAGCTGCAGACCAGTCCGTCGATTCCGTCAAAGAAACATGGGAAAAGACCAAAGCTGAGGAGCGAGCCTCTCGTGGCCAGTTGGGCCTGTTTGATGATGTCCCTCGGGTGCTTCCAGCAACAACGCGCGCCCACAAAATTCAAAAACGCGCTGCCCGCATTGGCTATGACTGGTCCGATGTCCAGGGTGTCTTCGACAAGGTCCGCGAGGAGTCACGTGAACTCCAAGAGGCGCTTGCCGACTCTGATTCGGCAGCTGTACGCGAAGAGTTTGGTGATTTGCTCTTTACAATGGTCAGCCTTGGCAGGCATCTTGGTCTTGATAGTGAGCAAATGCTCAGAGCTGCCACACAGAAATTTGAAACACGAATGATGCGTGTGATCGCCATGGCAGATGCTGAAGGGATTGCCCTGTCGGAGGCCTCAAACACAGTCAAGGAACGACTCTGGGATCGAGCGAAAATACGCTGATCCAAGTAATACGATATGGAATTACACCCCTCATTACGTGAGAACGTCCGATTGCTCGGCGAGCAACTTGGAGACATCATGGTTGCCGATCGAGGTGCTGCATTTCTCGATACGGTTGAGCAACTGCGGGCACTCTCCAAGGCAGTCCATCAGGGTGACGTCAACGCCCGCACTCAGTTAATCGAGGCTGTCTCTAAACTCGAGGGCGAGACCCTGATCGCTGTTGCGCGTGCTTTCACACAATTTTTGAATCTCTCAAATATCGCCGAACAGCATCATCGCGTGCGCAAACATCGCGGGGATTTCGGTGAGAGTGATCCCTACCTCGATGAGACGGCGATTCCCGCGTTGTTAAAACGCCTCGTCGAGCAGAATTTACCAACCGAGACGTTGCATCAGACGTTAGCTGAGATGCAAATTGACCTTGTATTGACCGCTCATCCAACGGAATCAATGCGTCGGACACTGATTCAGAAGTATGAAAAGATTGCAGATTGTCTGTCTGAGTTTGATGGCGGTGCTCTGTCTGAACGTCGAGAAACCCACATCAAGCGAAGATTGAAGCGATTGGTCAGCGAGTGTTGGCATACCAATGAGATGCGTGCCACCCGACCAACGCCTGTGGATGAGGCCAAATGGGGTTTCGCCATGATTGAAAACTCGCTTTGGCAGGCTGTCCCGGATTATCTACGGGACCTCAGTCATCAAATTCAACAGGTCACAGGCCAAGAATTGGCGCCGGACATTGCGCCAATTCGGTTGTGCTCTTGGATGGGCGGCGATCGAGACGGTAATCCGCATGTGACTCATGCGGTGACACGTGAGGTGATCGCGCTTGCTCGGTGGGCCGCTGCCGATTTGTATCAACGCGATTTGGCGATGCTGACCGCTGATTTATCGATGTCTCGAGGCACTGAAGCACTCATGGCTGAGGCGGGTGCAGGCGAGATTGAACCCTATCGAGTCATCCTAAAACGTCTCCGCGCAGAGTTGGCGCAATTGCAGCGACAGATTGAAGCGGATCTTGCTGGAGAGTCTGTTGAGTGCCCGAGCACCCTAAAGACCACTGATGATTTGTTGCGTCCCATGCGCCTGATCTGGGATTCACTGCATGCTTGCGGCATGGGTGAGATCGCAGACGGCTACTTATTGGATACCCTCAGACGTATTGCAACCTTTGGCCTGAACCTCGTGACGCTTGATATCCGTCAAGAGTCCAGCCGGCATACCGAGGCACTTTCAGAACTGACAGATGCGCTGGGTCTGGGCCACTATGCCGACTGGGACGAGTCCACCCGGATCTCGTTTTTAAAGCAGGAGCTTGCGAATCCTCGACCGTTGATCCCACTTGATTTCGTCGGTTCAGACTCCGTGCGCGAAGTGATCTCGACCTGCCATGTCCTAGCATCCACGGATCCAGGTGCTCTGGGCTCGTATGTCATTTCAATGGCGCAACATGCATCCGATGTGTTGGCTGTGATGCTATTGCAAAAAGCATCTGGGATAACCAAGCCGCTCCCCGTGTCTCCGTTATTTGAGACCTTGGATGATCTTGAGCGCGCACCAGCGGTTCTCAACACCTTGCTGTCGGATCCAGAGTATGTTCAAGCGATTGGTGGTGTGCAGCATGTCATGATCGGGTATTCCGACTCTGCAAAAGACGCAGGGACTCTGGGCGCTGCCTGGGCGCAATATCGAGCGCAACACGCACTGACTGAAGTGGCCAAGGCGCATAATGTGAAACTGATCCTATTTCATGGGCGTGGAGGCACGGTCGGGCGAGGCGGTGGGCCCGCACATCGAGCAATCCTTGCACAACCTCCGGGCTCTGTAGCAAATGCCATCCGGGTCACTGAGCAGGGTGAGATGATTCGCTGGAAATACGGGCTACCAGATTTGGCAGCACAAACACTGACGTCCTATGTGCATGCGGTGATGCAGGCCACCTTGATGCCTGATCCTGAGCCAGATCCCAAGTGGCTTCACGCCATTGAGCAACTTGCATCAATGGCCGTTCCCAGTTACCGCGCGGTGGTTCAGGAAGACCCTGAGTTCATTGCCTATTTTCGTCACGTAACACCCTGGGGGCCTTGGCAAAGTTGCCACTTGGTTCGCGACCGGCCACACGAAAGGCTGATGGTGGAATCGAGAGTCTCCGAGCAATTCCATGGATTTTTGCGTGGATGCAAATGCGTCTGATGCTGCCTGCGTGGCTTGGGACGGATGCTGCCTTTCGTCAGCACATCGAAGACGATGGGCTCGCCACATTGCGGGAGATGTATGCAAACTGGCCGTTTTTTACGGTCTATGTGGACATGCTAGAAATGGTGTTGGCAAAAAGCGATGCCGATGTGGCGCTGCACTATGAACGGGTGCTGGCAGATGCGGAGTTGCCGCTTGGTCAGCGGCTTCGAAGTCGCTTGAAGATTGCCATTGAGTCGATTCTTGAGATTAAGGATATCAGCGGGCTGTTAGAAAACGATCCAGCCATTGCGCGTGCGCTCGCGGTCCGGCATCCCTACCTTGAACCCCTGCATGTGTTGCAGGCTGAACTCTTGCGTCGCGATCGCGATTTACCCTCTGATCCTCGTGTTGAGTACGCGTTGCAGTCCTCTGTCGCAGGCATCGCCGCCGGTATGCGAAATACCGGGTGATTGCACCATTGGGTAACTTGCTTCGATAGACCAAAAACCGCTAGGGTTTGGGCATTCAATAAATAAGGAGTGCAAACGCACATGCGAGTCATCTTATTGGGCGCCCCGGGTGCCGGTAAAGGCACACAGGCCCAGTATATTTGCGGTGAGTTTGGGATTCCGCAAATCTCCACTGGCGATATGTTGCGCGCTGCCGTAAAAGCGCAAACACCGCTGGGTATCGCTGCAAAACAGGTGATGGATGCAGGCCAACTGGTCTCTGATGACATCATTATTGGACTGGTCAAGGAGCGGATTGCTGAGCCGGATTGCGCCAATGGATGTCTGTTTGATGGCTTCCCGCGCACCATTCCTCAGGCAGAGGCATTACGGGACTCAGGAGTGACGATTGATCACGTCATCGAGGTTGCTGTTGATGATGCCGCCATCATTGAGCGGATGGCCGGCCGGCGTGTACATCTGGCTTCTGGACGGACGTATCATGTGGTGTATAACCCGCCACAGGTGCAAGATATTGACGA
>PR_CR_10_Liq_2_inCRDRAFT_1000320_pt1 | contig 13624 bp, 12 predicted proteins | sample PRCRCaboRojoPR_FD_10245 | JGI IMG/M metagenome (IMG submission 10245) | reverse complement strand
ACTTGACAGACCACTAGGCATTTGTCGAAATTCCATCCTGAATAATCGGGAAATTGCCAGCAAAACTATCGAAGGCCGTATCTTGAGTTGGAAATCAGAACACCCAATTCATGATACGGTCTTTACTATTACAAAGTTGGCAGGCACAGGTGCGCTCGCCCTTTTGGGAACGTGGCCTTGTGGTCAATATTCTACTGGGGCTCCTGGCGCTCTATCTGCTGGCCAATTTCCTCTTCGCAGGCTACTTTCTGGATGTCATCCTTGAGAACTCGGTTCCCGACGAGCATCCCATCGCGGCATTGAGCGGTATCTTCTTTTATACCTGGATCGCCGGGCTGCTCTTCCGATTCCTGATGCAGAGCTTCCCGGTGATTGATATACAGCCCTACTTGCTGTTGCCGGTCAAGCGCAGCAAGCTTTTTCATTACCTGCTGTTCCGCTCGGTGTTCAATGTCATCAACCTCTTTCCGCTGGTCTTCATTTTACCCTTTACCTTCAAGGTCGTGTCTACGGAATATGGGGCGGTGGCGCAGTTGGCGTGGATTGTGAGCGTGATGTGCCTGGCGCTGTTCAACAACTTTGTGGGCTTTTACCTCAAGCGGCAGTTCAATATGAGCCCGTTTGCCATACTGGGGGCCTTCGTGCTGCTGTGCGGCATCGCCTACCTGGATACGCAGGAGTGGCTGCCGCTGTCAGATGCTTTCGCGAATACTTTTATGGCGATACTCGCCAATCCGGTGCTGTCGCTCATCCCGGTCGCTCTGGTGGTGCTGGCTTATCAACTGCCGTTCCGGGCCTTGCGCTCCAATGCCTACCTGGATACAGTGGAAGGCCGGAAAGGCCGGGTGGAAAGCACGCAGGGCATTGCGGCCCTGCGCCGGCTGGGCACGGCCGGGCAATTTGTACAAATGGAGCTGTTGCAAATCGCCCGCAACAAACGGCCGAAAACGATGCTGCTGATGGCGGTGCTCATCCTGTTCTACCCCTTCTTTTCTCTGGAATACCTGGAAAACGGGGAATCCTTCAGTATGGTGTTTCTGTTCACCCTCATGGCTACTACTTTTCCTATGGCCACATACGGGCAATTCTTAATCGCCTGGGAGAGCAGCTTCTTCAATATGCTGATGGCCCGCCGCGTACCGCTGATGGAGTACATGAAGGGCAAGTACTACCTTTTTACCCTCTTCAACGTAGCCGCATTTTGTGTGTGCCTGCTGTACGGCCTGGCAGATATCCGCATGATCCCGATTGTGGTGGTCTCCTTCCTGGTCAATATGGGGATTACCGCTTACATTATTCTTTTCCTGAGTACCTATAACAGCCGACCGGTGAATCCGGAGAAGAGTGCGTTTATGAACTGGGAAGGCATAGGGGCGTCACAGTTTCTACTGGTGCTGCCGGCGTTTTTCCTGCCGGTGGTCATTCATTTGCTGTTGCGGTGGATACTGGGCTGGCAATGGGGCCTGGCGGTGCTCGGTATGATAGGCATAGTGGGCCTATTGCTCCACCGCCCCATTATGCAGGCGATTGTCCGGCAACTGGGCCGGCGTAAATATGATTTGATTGACGCTTACAAACAAGAAGTATAAATGATACATCTGGAACAACTCAGCAAGAAATACGGTGACAAAGTCGCCCTGGATATTGAACAACTGGATATCTCCGCCGGCGAGCGCTTCGGATTGGTGGGCAATAACGGCGCAGGCAAAACCACCCTGTTCAGCCTCCTCCTCGACCTCATCCGCCCCACTACGGGCACGGTCTGGTCAAAGGAGACGGCCGTGAGCAACTCCGATACCTGGAAGGATTACACTGGTGCCTTTATTGACGAAAGCTTCCTGATTGGCTATCAGACGCCGGAGGAGTACTTCAACTTTGTGGGGCAGCTGTACGGCATGAACCCCTCGGATGTGAAGCTCTTCCTGGAGCGTTTCACAGAGTTTTTCAATGGGGAAATTCTGGACAGTGGCAAGTACATCCGCAATATGTCTAAGGGCAACAAAAAGAAAATCGGTATTGCGGCGGCCTTACTGGGCAGCCCTGAGCTGATCATTCTTGACGAGCCCTTTGCCAACCTGGACCCCAGCTCCCAAATCCGGTTGAAAAACCTCATCCGCGAGTTGCCGCCGGAGCTAACGGTGCTGATTTCCAGCCATGACCTGGCGCACGTCACGGAGGTCTGTCAGCGCATCGTACTGCTGGAAGACGGCGAAGTTATACGCGATATCAAAGATGCGCCTGAACGGACGCTGGAGGAGCTGGAGGCGTACTTTGCAGGAGAGGAGCCGGTAGGCTAACCTTTCTCCGGCACCGGCTGCACCTCATCCGCATAGGTGCCCTGCTTGTTTTCCCGCAGCACAAACCGGACTGCCATGCCCCGCTTAACGGGTTGCAGCAAATTGCGGCGGTGCACATAGAACTCTTCGCGTGTCTCTGGCACCCGGATATAGCCATAGCCTTTGTCCTGCAGAAAAAACTGTACCACGCCGGTCATCATAGGTTGGAAATCTTTACTTTTGACAAAAGTAAACAATACACCATGAAGTTCTCCACGCCCATCCCCGTAACAGAGCTGGCTGAGCGCCTGGGCGCCGAGCTCATCGGCGATCAATCCCTGCAGGCTACCGGCATTAATGAAATCCATCAGGTACAGCCGGGCGACATCACTTTTGTGGATGTACGCAAGTACTTCAGCAAAGCGCTCAACTCTGCCGCTACGATCATTCTGGTCAACGAGCACGCCAAGTGCCCCGAGGGCAAAGCACTGCTGCTGTGTGAAAACCCCTTCGAGGCTTACAATCAGCTGGTGCTGTCAGAGCGACCGGTGCAGCCTATGACTGCGGCCATTAGCGAGACGGCGGAAATCCACCCCACGGCCATCATTGAGCCTAATGTGGTTATCGGGCATCACGTGAAAATTGGGGCGCGCACCTTCGTACAGTCCAATGTAACCATCAGCGAGCACACCCATATCGGCGCGCAGGTAGAGATTCAGTCCGGCTCCGTCATTGGCTCGGATGCCTTCTACTTTAAGAAAACGGAGGCTGGCTATCAGCCCTGGCGCTCCGGTGGCCGGGTCATCATCGAAGACCGGGTGCGGATTGGCGCCGGTTGTACCATCAACAAAGGCGTCTCCGGCGATACCATCATCGGCGAGGGCACCAAGCTCGACTGTCAGGTGCATATCGGGCACGATGTGGTGATCGGCAAGCACTGCCTGTTTGCCGCGCAAGTGGGCATAGGGGGGAATACCAAAGTGGAAGACGAGGTGGTGCTCTACGGGCAGGTCGGCATTGCCCAAAACCTGGTCATTGGCCAAAAGGCGGTCATCCTCGCCAAGTCGGGCGTTTCCAAAAACCTGGAGGGAGAGAAAGCCTACTTCGGCTATCCGGCCAAGGAGGCGCGCATGGCGTACCGGGAGCTGGCAGCGCTGCGGCATTTGCCGGAGTTTTATAGCGATTATTATAGTAAATAGGCTCATTTATTTGTTTGATCTTCGGAGAAAAATTTATTGGAAGCGGAAAAAGAGTATTGGACTGATATGGAAGAAAACAATCAAATCATCATCTATAATACCGCCGATGGCAAAGCCTCCGTTTCCCTATTCGCCAAAGACGGGAACGTTTGGATGAATCAAAAGCAACTGGCGGAGCTTTTTGACACCTCCAAGCAAAATATCGGGCAACATATAGCTAACATCCTGAAAGAAGGGGAGTTGGACGAGCATTCAGTTGTAAAGAATTACTTTACAACTGCCTCCGATGGCAAACAATACGAAGTCACTTTTTACGCCCTCGATATGATTCTGGCCATCGGCTTTCGGGTGCGGAGCAAAAGAGGCACCCAATTCAGAATATGGGCCAATAAAAACCTGAAAGAGTATATGGTCAAAGGCTTCGTAATGGATGACGAACGCCTCAAGAACCCCGACGGCCGGCCGGACTATTTTGACGAGCTGCTGGACCGCATCCGCGACATCCGGGCTTCTGAAAAACGCTTCTATCAAAAAGTACGCGACCTCTTTGCCCTGAGCAGCGACTATGACCCCTCCGACAAGGCCACCCAGATGTTTTTTGCCGAAACCCAAAACAAACTACTCTACGCCGTCACCGGAAAAACCGCCGCCGAAACCATCGTATCCAGGGCGGATGATCAGGCGCCCAACATGGGCCTGACCTCCTGGAAAGGCAGCATCGTGAGAAAGGGGGATATCATCATTGCCAAAAACTACCTCAGCCACGATGAAATCGACACCCTGAACCGCCTGGTAGTCATCTTCCTGGAAAGCGCCGAGCTACGCGCGAAAAACCGGCAGGATCTGACCATGGATTTTTGGCGAAACAACGTGGACCGCATCCTCGAATTTCAAGATCAAGCCGTGCTGGACCATAAGGGCAGCATCTCCAAGGCGGAGATGGAAAAGCGGGTGAAAGCCCTGTACGAACAATTTGATCAGCGGCGCAAAATAGCCGATGCCCGGGCCGCCGATGCCCAGGACCTGGAAGCGCTTAAGGCCTTGGAGGAAGAAATCAAAAAGAAGAAGGGATGAAACATTACAATACCTACAGTTGCAAATAAGCTACACCGCCTTCTCCATACCCGCAATAGCCTGCGTGGCCCGCTCGTAGACCGTTTCCATTTTGCCGGCATCTGCCTGTCCGGCAAACAGTGCCATTTCGCAGTTCTGCACGATGCTCATCACGGTGTCGATTAAGCTTTCGTCCAAATCCAACTCCTGCAGGCGCTGGCGCAGGGAGCTCTTGCTCATGGATGAACGGGGGATTTGCAATTTATCGCCTACGTAGCCCAAAATGGCTTTAGACACTTCATCGTAAAACGCCCGGCTGTCGCCTGCCTTTAGATGGGATTTCGCCAGGCTCAGGCGTTCCTGCGCCACGCCCCGGGCAGCTTGCATACGCCGCTCATTCGGGTCGATATCATCTTGTCTGGCCCGGTGCCTGCGCCAGCCCAATAGCCCGCCAAACAGCAGCAAGGGTGCCGCCAGCAGCCCCCAAAACAGCGCACTTCCTAAAAAAGGCGTACGGGTTGGAGTCAGCCTGGGGTTGAGCATCAGTGGGCCTATGTCTTCGGTTTCGTTTAGGCTTGCTGTTGCCCGGCCCGGCTGTCCGGTACCCTGCTTCACATATATCGAAAAGGACTGATCCGCAAGAGTGACGTATTTCGCACTGTCGGGCGAGAAGTAAGTGAATTTGGGCGTGAACTCGTAATCGCCGGGTACCTTGGGCAGGAGCAGGTATTCAAAAATCTTTTTTCCTTCGATAGACGCATTGAGTTCCAGATTGGTTTCTTCCACGACTTTGGGCTCGTATACCTCGAAGCCTTCCGGCAGGTCGAGTTTGGGGGCTTCCACCCTTTTGATGTCCCCGGAGCCCCGAACGGTTAGGATGAAGGTGAGGGCATCGTCAGTGGTCGCAGTTTTTGAGCTGAGGTCGGGGCGGATTTTATAGTCACCTACGGCTCCGGTGAAGCTTTCCGGCGCACCGGCGGGCAAGGGCAGCACTTCGATGTTGACGGTCTCGGTAGCCGCCGGATAGGGCCGCACTTCGGGTGTGAAGAAAAAGCTGCGGCTGCGTTTGGCGCCTTCCTTGACCACGCCCAGTTGAACATTCATAGGCTCGATGGTCAGCTGCCCGGTCTGTTGTGGGAAGAGGGCGATACGTTTGAGTACTTTCGTGGTGTACTGCACGCCATTAATGACTTCCCGCATTACTCTGCCGTTGAAGCGGCGCACGTCCTGGGCGAAAAAGCCCTGGTAACCGGACTCTTCCAGAATGTTGAAGCTTTCCACATCAAGCGTGGTATAGAGCTTGTAATCCAGCAGAATCTGCTGGCCCACGTAGGCGGTTTCTGTAGAAGGCTCTGCGCGGATGAAGACCTGTTCTGCTGCTTCGGGATCGCCCTTTCGCCCCTTAACGACCTCTATCGTCAGCGGTTTGGTCCGCAGGATGGTGCGGTTCACGTTTATGCTCGCGCTGCCAATAGTAAGGGTTCCGGTGCGCCTTGGCTTCAGGGTGTAAGAATAGGCCTGCATACGGCTTACCTGCCCGTTGATCATGGACGTACTGATCGCCCGGCTGGGCCCGGAAACCACCAGGAAGCCTTCAAAAGACGGAGGTGAAAACTGCCCGCCCTGCGCATTGGAAAGCGTGAAGGTGACCTCAAAATAGCTGTTTTCCAATACGCGGCGGGCATCGGTAGTGGCCTCAAATGTAGTTTGTGCGCTCAGGGCACCTGCTGACAGGAGTATCGCTAAACACGCGGTAACATACATTCGGATCATAGCCATGGCAGATAGGATTTACAATTTAAAAGTTTTGCGTTTCTTGCCCGGCTGCCCTTCCTGCTCACCTTCCGGCAGCTCGTAAGGCTGCAACTGATGAAATTCGCGCATCAGGCTGTCGAGGTTGAAGGAGTCGCCGAAGCCCGGCATCATGAAATCCTCCATGTTGAAGTTTTCAAAGCCAGGGAAACTGAAATCCCCAAAACCGCGCATATCAAAACCCTCAAAGCCCGGCATACTGAATTGCAACATCGGCTGCTGCCCGGGTGCAGGCCCTTGCTGAATGCCATCCGGGTTTGAGACGACCGTGATTTCGAGTGGGGCCGTCTCCAGATACTGATCACCTACCTTGATACTGGCCGGCTCGATGTAGTAATTGCCAATATCCTCGGGCATCAGGTGGAAAGTGTAGGTGAGCCGCTGTGTGGTGCGCCCGTTGACCATGCTCATGCTGGAGGCGTAATTGGGCCCGCTCACTACGCTAAAGCCATTGAAGTAGGGCGCCTGAAAGTCCTGCCCCTGTCCGTTTTCGAGAATGAAGCGGACCTGCAGCATATTGCCCATGAGCAGAGAGTCGGTGTTGACTTCAACGGTGAAGCGCACCTCACTTTGCTGAGCGCGGAGCATGGAAAGGCTCAGCAATGCCAATGTAACAAAGAGTACCTTTTTCATGATTCCAATGGTTTTTATTTACAATGACAACGTTTCCGGCCAAAGGGTTGTTACCAGTCCTTTTCCTTTTTCACGGGTTGCCCTTTTTCGGCTTTGCGCAGTTTTTCGAGTACCTGTAGTTCCTCCTCTTCTATGATGCGCAACAGGCGGCGGGCTTCCTCTTCAGAGAGTTCCCGCTTTTCCATATTTTGTTGCTGGTCGCTTTCCCCCTGTTGTTGCTCGGAGGCTTGCTGTTCGCTCGGGTTTTGGTCTTCGCCTTCCGATTGTTGTTCCTCTTGCTGCTGTTGGTTTTGTTGCTGCTGCTGCTCGTCCTGGTTTTGCTGTTGATTGTTCTGCTGCTGTTGCTGCTGGTCCTGTTGTTCCTGGTCCTCGTTCTGCTCGTTGTTTTGCTGTTGCTGGTTTTGTTGTTGCTGTTGTTGCATCTTCAGCTGCCGCTGCGCCTGAGCGAGGTTGTACTGTGTGGACCGGTCGCCGGGGCGTTCCCGGAGTGCATTTTTGAAAGCTTCCACGCTTTTTTCGTATTCCTGGGCTTCAAAGTGGGCATTGCCCATGTTGTGGTAGGCCTGCGCCCGTACCTCGGCCTTGTCAGCATTTTCGATCACATGCTCATAGCGCCGTACTGCTTCGTCGTAGCGCCCCTGTTGGTAGATGGCATTGCCCAAATTATAGTGGCCCCGGGCTGTACTGTTGGCTTCCAGAGACTTCCGGTAAGCCTCTTCTGCACCCGCATAGGCTTCTTCCTTGTAGGCCTCATTGCCTTCGCGCAGCAGCCGGTGTACCGACTGCGCAGACAGGGTGGCTTGCGCCAAAAAGAGCGCAATCGTTATCGCAGTAAGCCGTCTCATTGTGTTACGCATTTTCTCCAAATAAATTTTGATTTCTGCCTTTGCCGCTGCTCCGGTACGGCATCAGGAATTCCAATACCAGCAGTAGTATAGCGATGCCGACAAACCACTGAAAAGAACTTTCAAACTCCGAAAAGCTACGTTGCTCAAAGGCGCGCTTTTCCATCTTGTCGATGCGTTCCTTCAGGGCATTGACTACGGCATCGCTTCCCGCAGAGAGGTTGAAATAACTGCCATTGCCGGCTTTGGCGATGTCCCGGAGGACCGCTTCATTAAGGCGGGAGCGCACCGGGTTGCCCTGTTGGTCGCGCTTGTACATCTCCCGCCCGTTTTGCCGGATGGTAATGAAGCTTCCTTCGGTGGTGCCTACTCCCACGGTGTAGAGAATGAGCCCTTCCTCTGCAGCAGCTTCAGCAGCAGCCAGGGCTTCCTCTTCGTGATTTTCGCCATCTGTAATGATAATTAACGCCTTGTGGCTCTTGTTGTTGTCTTCAAAAGACTCCCCCGCCAGCTCAATGGCTTCCGCAATCGCGGTGCCCTGATTGCCGATCATATCGGGGCTGGCCGACCGCAGGGATAGCTGAATGGCGTTGTAGTCGGTGGTAATTGGTGATTGCAGGAAGGCGCTCCCGGCAAAGACGACCATGCCAAGGCGTTCGGCCCTCAGCCCTTCCACCAGTTCCTGCCCAAAGCGCCGTGCCCGCTCCAGCCGGCTGGGAGTGATGTCGGTGGCGAGCATGCTCTGGGAGAGGTCAAAGGCAATGATAATATCGACACTCTTGCGCTTGTACTTTTGCAGTTTGGCCCCGTACTGTGGATTAGCCCAGCCAACGGCAAGCAAGGCTACNGCGAGCATCAGCAGCCCGAATTTCAGGTACTGCCGGTAACGGGAGACNTGTGGCATNANCTGCTCCATAAGGCTGTGGTTGCCAAAACGCCCGATGGCCCGNTTNCTGGCCGTCCATGCNGCCCAAAAGAACAGGCCCAGCAGCGGCAGCAGCAGCAGTGCGTATAAATGTTCGGGATGTTCGAGTTGTAGCATGCCTTGGTTGTTTTGCCAAAAAATGGGCTTTACGGGATCGTGCGCAGTACGGTATACCGCAGCAGGGCTTCCACCAGCAATATAACGAGCCCCCAGAAAACGAAGGGGTGGAAAGCCTCGTTGTAGCGCTTGATCACCGTCACTTCAATTTTGCTTTTTTCCAGTTGGTCAATCTGATCGTAAATCTGCTGCAGGCTTTCCGCAGAAGTGGCCCGGAAATAGGCGCCCTGTGTCATTTCTGCAATATCCCGCAGCAGGACTTCGTCAATTTCCACCCGGGCCCGCCCGAAGATGTAGCGGCCATCGCTGCGGCGGCTGATGGGTGTCAGGGCGTCGCCGGTGGAGCCTACCCCGATAGTATAGACTTTGATGCCGAGTTTCTGGGCGATTTGGGCGGCCATCTCCGGCTGTATGTACCCTGCGTTATTGACGCCATCGGTTAGAAGGATAGCGATTTTGCTCTCGGCTTCGCTGCTTTCCAGGTGGCGCACGGCCGTAGCGAGCCCCATGCCAATAGCTGTACCGTCCTGTAATTCCCCGCATTCGAGCTCTCCCAAAAAGCCTTTCAGGATGCGGTGGTCAACGGTAAGCGGGCACTTGGTGAAGGCCTCGCCGGCAAAAATGGCCAGCCCGATCCGGTCGTACGGGCGCTTATCAACGAAGTCGCTGGCCACCGCTTTGCTGACTTCCAGGCGGTTGGGCTCAAAATCTTGCGCGAGCATACTGCTGGAGAGGTCGATGGCAAGCATAATGTCCACGCCCTCCGCGTTTACCTCCTCCTCTTTCAGGACTTCCTGGGGCTGGGCCATGGCGATCACAAGCGACGTAAAAGCCAGCGCTCTGAATACCGGCAGCAGCCCTCTCAATCTGCCCCGCCACGACTGCATGCCCTGCACACTCGCCAGGCTGGGCATACGCAGCGTCGCGTAGTGCTGCCGGCGCTTACGCAAATAGTACCAGCCTACTGCAGGCAACAGCAGCAGGAGGAGGAAAAACTCCGGATTGACAAATTCTATGTTGGGGCTGAATATGCTCATGATGCTTCCTTGTCGTCCTCCGCTTTTTCGTAGGTCTCAATGGTGCCACTCTCGTAAATGGCGGCCATCAGCCGGGGGTTATCAGTATCGCGAACGAACTGCCGCAGCCGCTCCATAGCTTCTTCGTGGAAGGTTACTTCCGGTTCTGCTTTCGCAAACTTGACCAGGTCGGCGGTTTGCAGCAGCCTGCGCAGGGTCTGTACCTGTTCGGCGGAAAGCGCGTGGCCCTCCAGGTGCTGTACGATGGTGTCGGTGGTCGACTCCAGGGCCCGGATGCCGTACCGGCGCTCCAGGTAAAAGCGAGCCTGATAGGTCAGTTCACTGTGGTAGCCTTTGATGTCGCCCTGTTGCCAGCGTTTTTCTGCTTCCAGGGCGTTGAGGCGCTCCATCATCAGGGCGCGCAGGGTGGTGCGGCGGGGCGGTTTGGGCGGTGCTGAAGCAGCCTTTCGGTTTTGCCGGAAAAAGTAGATCAGTAAACCGATGATGAGTAGGGCGGCAATGCCCACCAGGTACGGGGCATAATCCCGTAACGTCATCGGCTCCTCAATAATATCCTTGATAGGCATTAGGCGGGTGGTATCGCTGGCCACATCCATGGTGCGGATCAGAATGGATGCGTTGTCGCTTTGTATTTGTTCCTGTTGCCCGTTCGTGGTGTAGGTCAGGGTGACGGGAGGGATGGTGTAGCGGCCTTCTTCCCAGAAGATCAGCTTCAGGTCCAGGGTGCTGATGGAGCTGTTGCCTTCGCCTGCTTTATCGAGGCGTTTGGCGTCCAGGACTTCCATGTTGTCCTGGTTTTCCAGTGCCTGGTAGTCGAAGGCATCAATGGTGGTGCCTGCTTCGGCCACCGCTACAATCTGCAAGGGAACAGCTTCGCCAAACAGGGCGGTTTCCTGTTCGAGGACTACCAAAATGCTAGGTTGAGCCCATACCGGAGCAGACCAGCCCAGGAGCAGGAAGGTCAGAAGGGGCAGCCAGTGATTTCGGTGTCGGTTGATCATAAATTTCCCTGCGTTTTTAGGTCAGGAGCGCTGTTGGAAAAACTGGTGCAGCGCATCTACGTATGATTCGTTGGTTCGGATATTGACCACGGAAGCCCCGCTTTTCCGGAACGTCTGGGTGAAGTAGTCCAGGTGGTTCTGATGCCAGCGGGCGTACTCCTCCCTTAGCCGTTGGGAAGAGGTGTCAATCCAGCGTATGGCTCCGCTTTCGGCGTCCTGTGCCCGGATCAGCCCCACATTCGGCAGGTTTTCCTCCCGGGGGTCGATGATATTCACACCGATGACGTCGTGGCGTCGGGCAGCCACCCGCAGTGCCTGTTCGTACTCCATCGACAGGAAGTCGGAAATAATAAAGCAGATGCTCCGCTTTTTGACCAGGTTGTTGAAATACTCCAGGGTAGCGCCAATCTCTGTACCTTTGCCTTTGGGCTCAAAATTGATGAGCTCCCGGATGATGCGCAGGATGTGCTGCTTGCCTTTCTTGGGCGGAATGAACAACTCCACCTCATTGGCGAAGAAAGCCACGCCCACTTTATCGTTGTTGTTGATAGCGGAAAAGGCCAGCACGGCGCAAATTTCCGTGATGATTTCGTTTTTGAGCTGATTGACGGTGCCGAAGAAGGAGGAAGGGCTCATATCGATCAGCAGCATCACGGTCAGTTCCCGCTCTTCCTCAAAGATTTTGACGTGAGGGGTGCCGGTGCGTGCGGTTACGTTCCAGTCGATATTGCGTACATCGTCCCCGTATTGGTAGTCTCGAACCTCACTGAAAGACATGCCCCGCCCCTTGAAAGCCGAGTGGTACTCTCCGGAAAAGAGATGCCGGCTCAGCCCCCGGGTCTTGATTTCAATCTTGCGGACTTTCTTCAGCAGTTCGCTGGTTTCCATGATTTAGGGTACTTCTACGGTATCGAGAATTTTGTTGATCAGGTCCTCCTGTGTGATGTTTTCAGCCTCCGCTTCGTAAGTCAGTCCGAGGCGGTGGCGCATGACATCCAGGCATACATTGCGCACATCCTCCGGGATAACGTAGCCCCGGCGGTTGAGAAAAGCCTGGGCTTTGGCAGCCAGGGCCAGGTTGATGCTTGCCCGGGGCGAGCCTCCGTAGCTGATCAGGGGCTTCAGGCGGCCCAGCTGATAGCTGTCGGGCTCACGGGTGGCAAAAACGATATCGAGGATGTAGCGCTCGATTTTCTCATCCATGTAAATCTTGCGCACAGATTGCCGCGCCTTCAGTATTTCCTCCGGCTTTACGACCGGGCTGACTTTGCCGAAGGTATCACTGCCCAGTACCCGCCGGATGATCTCGCGTTCCTCCTCCTTGTTGGGGTAGGAAATCTTCACCTTGAGCATGAAACGGTCGACCTGCGCCTCGGGCAGGGGGTACGTCCCTTCCTGCTCGATGGGGTTTTGGGTGGCCAGTACGAGAAAAGGCTCCTCCAGGCTGAAGGTCTGATTGCCGATCGTGACCTGCCGCTCCTGCATGGCTTCGAGCAGGGCACTCTGCACTTTGGCAGGCGCCCGGTTGATCTCATCAGCCAGCACAAAATTGGCAAAGACCGGGCCTTTACGCACGGTGAACTCGTTTTGCTGCGGATTGTAAATCATGGTACCGATGATATCGGCAGGCAGCAGGTCGGGCGTAAACTGAATACGGCTGAACCGGGCATCAATAGCCTGAGAAAGGGTCTTAATCGCCAGTGTTTTGGCCAGCCCCGGCAAGCCTTCCAGGAGGACATGCCCTTTGGTGAGCAGCCCCAGGAGCAGGCGGTTCAGCATATGCTTCTGCCCCACGATTACCTGCGCGGTTTCCTGGTTCAGGCGGTCTACAAAAGCGCTGTCCAGGTAAATTTGCTGATTGAGGGCTTCAATGTCTACTGATTGCATGGTCATTTCGTTGTTCAGGTCTGCAAAGTTGCTAATTTTTTCACACAATAGGGCAGGGTGTTTGGGTCCTTGCCCTAAATTCGCAACATCAGCCACTTAATACAATTACTTAAGCGAAAAGGCTCAATTTTGTCCGGCAAATAATACTTTTTTAACATTAAACATTCCACTATGCTTTCCAGATTGACGCTACTGCTTGCACTTTTGGCTTTTGGCATCGTTGCGTACGCTCAGGATACCACAGCCGTGCCGGTAAGTACTCCGGTTGCGGCCATCAAAGACCTGCGCAGCGGCACACTGATTATCCGCCTGCCGTCCAATCAGCGTAAAATGACAGCCCTGCAGGACGCGCTGGAAAATGACGACAATACGAACCGGCGGGCCAAATGGCTGGAAAAAGAACTGGCGGCCACCCGGGAAGAGACCCGGACTTTCAACAACAATATGTACCGGGCGTTCCGGGAGTCCTATAACTTTTCGGATATCCGGTTTACCTATGACTACTTTACGCCCGAGCTTAAAGCCGGTAATTTTCAGGGGCACCTGCTGAATGCAGACCTGCAGCCGGACGAGAGCATTACGCTGGAGCAAAAACCAGCATTCATCCTCAGCTTTGGCAGGACCAGCAAGGACTACTCCGATGGGGTGGAAGCAATGGTTATACTGGGGAAGCAGCTGAAAAGTCCGCCTCCGCCTTTTCCCTACTATCAGCGTTTGAATGACTTTCAGAAATTCTGGGGCAGCATTTTTCCAAGGGAGGACCAGGATGAGTATGATGCACTGCGCCTTGTGGGCAAGCTGAATGATAAACTGTACAAGTACTTTTACCGGAACGCCGG
>PR_CR_10_Liq_2_inCRDRAFT_1000317_pt1 | contig 13702 bp, 12 predicted proteins | sample PRCRCaboRojoPR_FD_10245 | JGI IMG/M metagenome (IMG submission 10245) | reverse complement strand
GTTTATCGAGCAGAATGATGCCGCTGATATCGCGGCCTTTTTTGCGTGCCATCGTTGAGCGGATCAGTGACTGCTGCTATCTGTACCGTCGCCGGAAACCGCCTGGTCGATGAGCTGGTTCAGCCGGGCACCGCGGTCAAATACGGGATCGTAGTGAAACCTAAGCGCCGGGACCGTGCGCAAATGCAATCGTCGCGAGAGCTGCCGGCGGAGAAAGCCGCTCGCCCCATTCAGGGCTTCGGCCATTGCTCGCGAGGTTGTTTCATCCATGCCCAGCCCCGTGACATAGACTTCGGCATGGGCAAAATCGCGGCTGATCCGGACTTCGGAGACTGTCACCGACCCCACCCGCGGGTCACGCACCTCATCACGTATCAGCTCGGCAAGTTCCCTTTGCACCTGATCGGCAACCCGCCTGGCCCGCGAGAAATCCTTCGGCATGATCGACGGCCTAGAGCGAGCGCTGAATGGTCACGCGCTCATAACACTCGATCTGATCGCCCGCGCGAACATCGTTGTAGTTGCGCACACCGATACCACATTCGGTACCGGACTGGACCTCGTTGACGTCATCCTTGAACCGGCGCAGCGACTCGAGCTCACCCTCAAACACCACCACGTTATCGCGCAGTACGCGAATGGGATTGCTGCGACGGACCACGCCCTCGACCACCAGGCAGCCGGCAATCTGTCCGAGCTGGGAAGAACGGAAGACCTCGCGCACTTCGGCCATGCCGATAATCTGCTCCTGCGTCTCAGGCTCGAGCATGCCGCTGATGGCATTGCGCAGCTGATCAATCGCATCGTAAATGATGCTGTAGTAATGCAGCTCCACCTCATTTTCCTGGGCAAGACGTCTGGCCTTGGCATCGGCGCGGACGTTAAAGCCGATTAAAAGCGCATTCGACGCCATCGCCAGGTTGACGTCCGATTCGTTGATCGCGCCAACGCCCGTGGCGACGGCGACGATTCGGACCTCCTCATTGGAGAGATTGGTCAGCGACTGGGTAAGCGCCTCGACCGAACCCTGCACATCACCCTTGATGACGAGATTGACGGTTTTAACCGCCTGGTCTTCCATCTGCGAGAAAAGCTCTTCCATTTTTGCGGCTTTTTGTGCCTGCAGCCGCTTGTCACGGCTTTTCTCACGACGATGATCGGCGAGCTCACGAGCGCGTTTTTCATCCTCGACCACCAGCACTTCATCGCCGGCTTCAGGCAGCCCAGAGAGCCCCAGCACCACTGCCGGTGTTGAGGGGCCGGCCTCTTTAATCCGCTCGCCCCGCTCATCAAGCAGGGCGCGCACACGGCCGAACTCGCTGCCGGAGATGATGGTATCGCCCTGGCGCAGGATGCCGTTCTGCACCAGCACCGTCGCCACCGGGCCGCGACCGCGATCCAGGCTCGACTCAACCACAATCCCGGAAGCCGGACACTCACGCACGGCCTTGAGCTCAAGCAGCTCTGCCTGCAGGGCAACCGCCTCGAGCAGTTCATCCACGCCCTGGCCATTCAGGGCCGAGCAGTTAATGAACTGGGTNTCACCACCCCATTCCTCGGGAATNACTTCCTGCGCNGCAAGCTCATTTTTCACCCGATCCGGATCGGCATCCTCACGGTCAATTTTGTTGACCGCGACGACAATCGGCACACCAGCGGCNCGGGCGTGCTTGACCGCCTCTTCCGTCTGCGGCATGACACCGTCGTCCGCCGCGACCACCAGAATGACCACATCCGTGACCTGAGCGCCACGGGCTCGCATGGCCGTAAAGGCCTCATGCCCCGGGGTATCCAGGAAGGTCAGATCGCCTTTTTCGGTGCCCACTCGATAGGCACCGATATGCTGGGTAATGCCGCCGGCTTCGCCAGCCGCCACCTTGGCGCGTCGAATGAAATCAAGCAGCGTTGTCTTGCCGTGGTCAACATGACCCATGATGGTCACCACCGGCGGGCGCGGTTCTTCCTTGCCTTCCGGTGCTGCCATCTGACCGAGGAGCTCTTCCTCAAGATCATCTTCGCGCACGGCATGCGGCCGATGACCGAGCTCTTCGACCAGCAGAATGGCGGTATCCTGATCAATGGCCTGATTGATCGTCGCCATGACGCCCTGCTTCATCATCTCCTTGATGAGATCAGCGGCTTTCACACTCATGCGCTGGGCAAGCTCGCCCACGGTAATGCTCTCGGGAACCTGCACATCCCGGATCACCGGTGCGGTGGGCTTTTCAAATTCCTGCTGCAGCGCTGAACTGGCTGCCCCGGCAGGCCCGCGACGGGCACCGGCGTCGGCTTTCTTGCGCGCCTTGCCCTTGCCGCGTGCCGCTTTTCTTGCGGCGCGTTCCTCGGCTTCACGCTCACGCTTGGCTTCCGCCTCGAGTCGCTTGCGCTCTTTTTCATCTTCAATTTCTTTTTTGCGGGCCGCCTCGGAATCGGCCTTCTGCTGCTCGGCCTCTACATCCGCAATGCTCGGTGCTTCCTGCGCTTGCGCCTCATCAGCGCGTCTCCGCCTGGGACTCGGCTTCGGCCTCGACTGCTTGCTGTTCGGCCGCCGCCGCGCGCTCGACTTCGCGTGCCTCGGCTTTTTCAGCTTCGGCTTGCTCAGCAGCACGACGTGCCTCGGCGGCCGCCTGCAGATCCTTTTGCAGAGCTCTTTCTATAAGCGGTACTTCCTGCTCGGCAGCCTCCGCTTCAACCACACTGCGTTTGACGTAGGTGCGCTTTTTTCTCACCTCGACACTGACGGTGCGCCCGCTACTGGCACCGGCGCGGGGGCCGCGCGCAGTGCGCTTCTCACCACCGCCGGATGGCATACGCAGCTCACTGTGGCTGCGGCGCTTCAGGGTGATCTGCGATGGACCCCCCTCCTCGCCAGCGTCCTCTCGGCGTCCATCCGCACGACGAATATGCTCAAGCAGCGCGGCTTTATCGGCCTCACTGAACTCGGCATCCGGATCGTCGTTGGCAATACCCGCCTCGCGCAACTGCAGGAGCAGGCGATCGAGGGCAACGCCCGCCTGTTCGGCAAAATCTCTGATCGTGCTCTGCGACATAATCAATCCTCCGTCCCGGATCCTCCGGGCTTACGCCTGGTTATCCGCCTCTTCGGCGAACCAGGGCTCTCGGGCCTTCATAATAAGCGCAGCGGCGCGCTCTGCATCCAGCCCTTCAATCTCTATCAAATCGTCTACGGACTGCTCAGCCAGGTCCTCCATGGTCCGGATTCCCTGGGCAGCCAGTCGCCGTGCCGTCTCCTCGTCCATACCTTCCATGCCGAGCAGGTCCTCTGCCGGTGCCTGGGCTGAAGCGAGTTCAGCCTCGCGCTCGGCAAGAACATCCCGCGCCCGCTGACGCAGGGCATTGACGATGTCTTCATCAAACCCTTCGACTTCGAGCAGTTCAGCGATGGGCACATAGGCCACTTCTTCCAGACTTGAGAAGCCCTCTTCAACGAGCAGTGCGGCCATATCCTCTTCGACGTTCAGCTCGCGCATGAACATCTCAACCAGTTCCACCGCTTCGGCTTCGCTCTTCGCCTCGGCCTCCTCGGCGGTCATTACGTTGAGCTCCCAGCCGGTCAACTCGCTGGCAAGGCGCACGTTCTGGCCGCCTCGGCCAATTGCCTGGGAGAGCTGATCCTCAGCCACGGCGATATCCATGCTGTGACGGTCCTCGTCCACCACGATGGACTCCACTTCGGCAGGCGCCATGGCATTAATCACGAACTGCGCGGGATTGTCATTCCAGAGAATGATATCGATGCGCTCGCCCGAGAGCTCATTGGAGACCGCCTGGACACGCGACCCGCGCATGCCGACACAGGCGCCGACAGGATCGATGCGGCTGTCGAGTGCATTCACGGCAATTTTCGCGCGCATGCCCGGATCCCGTGCGGCACCCAGGATATCGAGCAGCTCCTGGCCGACTTCCGGGACCTCCAGCTTGAAAAGCTCGACGAGAAATTCCGGGGCCGAGCGGCTGGCAAAAAGCTGCGGGCCACGGGTCTCCTCGCGCACCTCGCGCAACCATGCCCGCAGACGATCGCCCAGTCGCACGGCCTCACGCGGAATCATTTCCTCGCGCGGGATGAAAGCCTCGGCGTTGCCGCCAAGATCCAGATAGACATTGCCACGCTCGGCGCGTTTGACGATGCCGGTGACCAATTCACCGACCCGGTCACGATAGGCCTCAACAACCTGAGCCCGCTCTGCCTCGCGCACCTTCTGCACGATGACCTGCTTGGCGGCCTGGGCGGCGATACGACCGAATTCCACGGACTCCATGGGCTCTTCGATAAAATCACCGACATTCAGCGCCGGGTCCTGTTGTCTGGCCTCATCCAGTGGGATCTGTTGATCCGGCAGTTCGATTTCGGCGTCGTTATCGACAACCTCCCAGCGCCGGAATGTCTCGTAATCACCCGTGTTGCGATCGACCGCCACGCGTGCGGCAATCTCGCCTTCGTGCTTTTTCTGAGTCGCCGACGCCAGAGCGGCCTCAAGGGCTTCGAAAATCACTTCCTGCTCAACGCCTTTTTCATTGGCGATCGCATCGACAACCAGCAGAATTTCCTTACTCATCGTCTACCATTCTCCTAATGGGGTTGCACCCCGAGCCTCAGGGCTCAAGCTCCACATGCGCACGATCCACTTCGAGCAAGGGCACACGGACCTGCTCACCCTCTTCGTCAATCAGTACCTCACCATCCTCGAGCCCCAAAAGGGTCCCGCGATGCTTGCGCCGTCCGTTGAAAAGACCACGCAGTCGAATCCGAATCTGTTCACCGGCAAAGCGGGTGTAATCGGCGGGCTTGAACAGAGGCCGATCCAGCCCCGGCGAGGAGACCTCGAGCATGTACTCACCGGCAATCGGCTCTTCCACATCCAGCACCCCACTGACCTGATGACTGACGCGGGCGCAGTCATCCACATCCACGCCATCGGGCTGATCAATATAGATGCGCAGCAACGCCTGCCCACTCGCCGGATGATATTCAATACCGACAAGCTCATATCCGAGGCCCTCGACCACCGGCTCTAATAACGTTGTCACACGCTCAGGTGCTTTCATGCTGTCCACACCGGGCTTTACCCGAACAAAAAATGGGCCCAGGGCCCATTTCCGTCACCGGCCGCATTAATGCGCCGGCAAAAAAAAAGGCCGCAAGCGGCCTTCCCGAAATGCCTATTTGGTAGCGGGGGCAGGATTTGAACCTGCGACCTTCGGGTTATGAGCCCGACGAGCTACCGGACTGCTCCACCCCGCAACCGACATTCACTAGGATAGGGGTGGAAGGCTTTTTTTTCAAGGGCTCAGCGACGATGACGCTTGAGCAGACGACGCCGCAAATCATGACGGTAGACAAACCCGGGCAGCGCGAAGACAGCAAACAATGACAGGGCGATCACCCAGAACTCCCAGCCCTGCGCCATGAGCTCTCCCTGGGTGCGGTATTCAAGCCCGGCGCCAATCAACCCAACCAGCCCGAACAGCACCAACCACTCCAGTAATCGCACCCATTCGGATTTTTTTCCGCTCCGCGGCTTATGAACAAACGCGATTCTCTCGCTGGTCCACGGCAGATTCGCCGCGAGCACGGCAATCAGCAACATCAGGGCATGGCAAGGCCTGTGGTCATCGGCCCTAGAGACCAAAGGCAGCGCGGCAGAGTGCGATGAGCGTATCGGGGAAGAGCCCCAAGAGCAGAATCAACGCACCATTGGCAGCAACCACGACGCGCGGGCCACGACTGCTGACAAGCGGTTGCGGATTTTCAACGCGCTCGAAATAGACCGCTTTCAACACACGCAGGTAGTAGAACGCGCCGATAACGGCAAACAGCACAGCGAGCACTGCAAGCCAGACCAGACCGGCTTCGACCAGCGCCTGCAACACGAGCCATTTGGCGTAAAAACCGACCGTACCGGGGATGCCGGTCATGGAGAACATCAGCAGCAGCATGACCAGAGCATACCCGCTGTGCCGATCGTTTAGCCCATTCAGATCTTCAATCTGCTCGGCCTCAAAGCCCTTGTGCGAGAGCAGGATAATCATGCCAAACGCGCCGGCCGCCATGATGCCGTAGCTGATCGCATAGAAGAGCGCCGCCGAGTAGCCTTCCTCACTGCCGGCCACCAGACCAAGGAACAGAAAACCAATATGCGAGACCGTTGAGTAGGCCAGCATGCGCTTGAAGTTGGTCTGCACCAGCGCGAAAAGATTACCGGCAGCCAGGGAACCGACCGCAAGAATGATCGCCATGACCTGCCACTGTGCCTGAAGATCACCCAGCCCCTCGGCCAGCAGTCTCAGAAAGAGCGCGAGCGCTGCAATCTTGGGCGCACTCCCCAGAAAAGCGGTTACGGCTGTCGGTGCACCCTGATACACATCCGGCACCCACATATGGAATGGCGCAGCACCGAATTTGAACGCCACACCAACCAGCGCAAATGTCATACCAAAAGCCAGCAGCAGCGCGTTTTCGCCGCCCGATGCTGCCAGCATGATCTCACCGATGAGCAGGCTGCCGGTCGCCCCGTAAATCATGGACATGCCGTAGAGCAGCATGCCGGAGGCAAGCGCACCGAGGATGAAGTACTTCATCGCTGCTTCAGAGCCAACCCGGTTGTCACGATCCAGGGCGACCATGGCGTAAAGGCTCAACGAAAGCAGCTCAAGGCCGATATAGAGGACAAGCAGGCTGCTCGCCGAGGCCATGACGAACATCCCGAGTGTTGCAATCAGCGCGAGCAGATAGAACTCGCCCTTGAGCAGCCCCCGATCGCGCAGATAATCCCGACTGTATGCCAGTGTAAGCGCAGCCAATGCCGCCGATGCGGCCTTCAACAGCGCCGCGAGCGAATCGCTGACCACCATGCCGTTGAATGTTGTCTGCCCGCTGTCACCCCAGTGCGTGTAGAAGGCCAGCCAGACACCCGCCAGCAGACTCAGTTGAGTGAGCCAGAAGGCAAACCGCGCCTCACCGCTGCGGTCAAACAGATCGGCCACCAGGACGACACAGACCATCACCCCGAGCCAGATCTCCGGGGCAGCCAGTGCAAATTGAGGCATCTCGAAATTCATCATCGTCCCTGTATCCGTTCTAGAGAATCGGCACCACAAGCCGGAAGAGCGCATCAAGCGACGGCGTCATGACATCAATCAGTGGCGCCGGATACACACCGAAGAAAATCACCACCACGGCGAGCGTCCCGAGCAGCAGGCGCTCTCGCGCCGTGATGTCGGTCAGTGCCTCGACCTGCTCATTGCGCACTTCGCCATAGACCACCCGTTTGATCATCCACAGACTGTAGGCTGCACCCAGAATCAATGTCAGGGCGGCAATCGCGGCATACCAGAAACCGGCCTGGAAGCTCGCCAGAATGACCATGAACTCGCCAACGAACCCGGAGGTACCGGGCAGGCCGGCATTCGCCATCGCGAACAGGACAAAAAACGCCGCGAAAACCGGCATGCGGTTGGCGACACCGCCGTAGTCGGCAATACGTCGTGTGTGCATGCGATCGTAGAGCACCCCGACACAAAGGAACATGGCCGCGGAGACGAAGCCATGGGAGATCATCTGCACCATGCCGCCCTCAAGCGCCAGCAACGCACCGTCGCGGCTGCCGCTGCCACCGAGGATCCGGAAGATCAGGAAGAACCCGAGCGTCACAAAACCCATATGGGCAATGGATGAATAGGCAATGAGTTTCTTTAAATCTTCCTGGACCATCGCCACCAGGCCGATGTAGACGACAGCGATCAGCGACAACCCGATCAAAAGCCAATCAGCGCCATGCTCGCCTCAGGCGTAATCGGCAGACTGAAGCGCAGAAAACCATAACCACCGATTTTCAGCGTGATGGCCGCAAGGATGACCGAACCGCCAGTGGGCGCCTCAACATGCGCATCCGGCAGCCAGGTATGCACCGGAAACATTGGCACCTTGACCGCAAACGCCGCCAGAAACGCCAGGAACAGCAGCGTCTGCGTAGCCAGCGGCAGCTGCAGGCCGTAGAAGTCCTGAATGGCAAAACTGCCTGCCTCGGTGCGCAGATAAATCAGCGCAATCAGCATCATGACCGAGCCAAGGAAGGTATAAAGAAAGAACTTCAGCGTTGCATAAATGCGATTGGGGCCACCCCAGATACCGATGATCAAGAACATCGGTATCAGCATCGCCTCAAAGAAAACATAGAACAGAATGGCGTCCAGGGCGCTGAACACCCCGATCATGATGCCTTCCATAATTAAAAAGGCAGCCAGATACTGCGCTGGCTTGTAACGCACGACCTCCCATGCCGCGCCCACCACCAGCACAGTGGCGAACGCCGTGAGTACGATCAGCGGCATGGAGATGCCATCGACACCCAGGTAGTAATCAATGCCGAAAGCCTCAATCCAGGTGACGCGCTCGACAAACTGCATGCTTGCCGTGCCACGCTCGAAACCAAACCAAAGCCCGAGCGAAGCCACCATCACCGCGGCGGCAACCGCAAGCGCCAGCCAGCGTGCCCGGTCTGCATCCTCACGACCCACGGCCAGAATGCCCACTCCCCCGGCAATTGGCAGCCAGATCAAAAGGCTTAACAAGGGCAAACCATGCAACATGCTCAGAACCATCCCCGCCAGCTACCCACAAAGATCGTCAGCAGCACGAGCAGGCCCACGATCATTGCAAAGGCATAGTGATACAGATATCCGGACTGCAATCCGCGCAGTACCGAAGCGATACGGCCAACCGTCCTGGCAGTGCCGTTAACCACCAGCCCGTCAATAAAGCTTTGATCCCCCCCGCGCCAGAGCACCGAGCCAAGCCAGCGGCCACCACCGGCAAACCCCTTGCTGTAGACCTCGTCAAACCCGTACTTCTGCTCGAGTACGCGAATGACCGGTGCGAACCGTTGATTGATGGCGGGCAACAGTCCCGGATTGCGCAGATACAGATACCAGGCCGTTACCGCCCCGGCGACAGCCAGCCAGAAAGCCGGATTGACCGCGGCATGAAGTCCGAAGGCGAATGGCCCATGGAAGCTCTCGGCCTTGATGGCAAGCACGTCGTTGGCCGGCAGCACCTGAATGGCGTTGCCAAAGAATCCGCCAAAGACCATGGCGTCGATGGTGAGATAGCCGATGACAACGGACGGCACGGCAAGTGCAATAAGCGGCCACTCCATAACCGGTAGCACATAGCGCGGCAGATGCGAGATATGCGCCTTGGCATGCGGGTCAATGCGCTCTTCGCCCCAGAAGACCAGGAAGTAGAGCCGGAAACTGTAAAGCGCGGTAATGAACACACCGAGCAGCACGGCGATATAAGCAAAGCCGGCACCGAATCGATCGGATAGCGCAACCGCCTCGATAATGACGTCCTTGGAGTAATAACCGGAGAAAAACGGTGTTCCCACCAGCGCCAGCGTACCGAGCAGCATGGTGACATGGGTGATCGGCAGATACCGGCGCAGATTGCCCATCCGGCGCATATCCTGCTCATGGTGCAGGGCCACGATAACGGCACCGGCACCCAGGAAGAGCAGCGCCTTGAAAAACGCATGCGTCATCACATGGAAGACGGCCGCGGCGTACGCCGATGCCCCAAGGGCGACGAACATGTAACCAAGCTGTGAGAGTGTCGAGTAGGCAATCACCCGCTTGATGTCGTTCTGTACCAGGCCGACCAGCCCCATGAAAAGCGCGGTAATCGCACCGAGGATCAGCACCACCGAGAGCGCGGCATCGGAGAGCTCGAACAGCGGTGACATGCGCGCCACCAGAAAAATGCCGGCAGTCACCATGGTCGCGGCGTGAATGAGCGCNGAGATGGGGGTGGGGCCTTCCATCGAATCCGGCAGCCAGACATGCAGNGGCACCTGCGCCGATTTACCCATGGCACCGATGAAAAGCAGGATCGCCGCGACGGTCGCCACAAGGGCTTCCGTACCAAAGAGCTGCATGGTCATCGCCGGTGCGGCGTCGGCGGCTGCGAATACCTCTGCGTAATCAAGGCTGCCGTAGTACATCAGTACCGCGGCGATACCCAGCAGGAAACCGAAATCACCAACCCGATTGACCAGGAAGGCCTTGAGATTGGCGAATATGGCCGTTTCCTTGCGGTACCAGAAACCAATGAGCAGGTAGGAAACCAGTCCGACCGCTTCCCAGCCAAAGAACAGCTGGAGGAAATTGTTGGCCATGACCAGCATCAGCATGGAGAAGGTGAACAGATTGATATAGCTGAAAAAACGCTGATAGCCGGCATCATCATGCATGTAGCCGATGGTGTAGACATGCACCGCCAACGAGACACTGGTCACCACCACCATCATGAGCGCAGTCAGCCGGTCAACCAGAAAACCGACCTCGAGGTTGATACCCCCGGCAACCGCCCACTGATAAATGGTCTCATTGAACACCGGCGCTCCACCCCAGACATGCTGATAGAGCACCCAGAGCGAAAGCGCTGCTGAAAGGCCGACGGCCGCCACGGTCACTCGATGGGCATTGGCGCGGCCAATGCGACTGCCGGCGAGACCGGCAACGGCAGCGCCAAACAGCGGGGCAAGTACGATAAGCAGGTAAATCGTCTTCATGGCCTACCCCTTCATCATGTCCAGATCGCCGACATTGATGGTGCGGCGATTGCGGAAAAGCACGACGAGAATGGCAAGGCCGATGGCCGATTCAGCAGCCGCCACGGTGAGGATGAAGAACACAAACACCTGACCGTGGATATCACCGAGGAAATGCGAGAAGGCGATGAAGTTGAAGTTCACCGCCAGCAGAATGAGCTCGATGGACATCAGCAGAACAATCGCATTCTTGCGATTGAGAAATATTCCCGCCATGCCGATTGAGAACAGCAGCGCGCTTAATATCAGATAATCGGAGAGCGCTAACATGAATGCCCCGGTTTTATTTATGAATCGTTATTACGTTCGCTCGGCATGCGCACCATGCGCAGGCGATCTTCCTTGCGCGTGCGGACCTGTGCCGAGATATCCTGATGCTTGGTCCCGCCGCGGCGACGATGCGTGAGCATGATCGCAGCAATCATCGCGAGCAGCAGAACAATGGCGGCCAGCTCAAACGGATACACATACACCGTGTAGAGCACACTGCCGAGCATTCGGATGTTGTTTCCGCCGTCCTCGCCGAGACTGCCGGCCGCCTCTCCGGCAAACCCTGGCAGGTCCACCTGGCTTGCCCCAATGACCAGCAGCATTTCAAGCAGCATGACCACGCCGACAAGCGCCCCGAGCGGCAGGTATCGCGCAAACCCCTCACGCAGCACCGCCACATTGATATCGAGCATCATGACGACGAACAAAAAGAGCACCATCACGGCACCCACGTACACCAGAACCAGTGCGATACCGAGAAACTCCGCTTCAACCAGCAGCCAGAGAGCGGCACTGGTGAAAAAGGCGAGCACCAGCGACAGCGCGGAGTGAACAGGGTTACGCGCCGTAATCACCAACGTCGCTGCGAGCAGCAGGATCGCGGCGAATACATAAAAAATGACTTTCTCGATCACAAGGTGCCCCTGATGCGCTCTTTTCTTAACGGTACGGTGCGTCGGCAGCCCGATCCTCGGCCAACTGCGCCTCGTACCGCTCCCCTACTGCCAGCAGATCCTGCTTGTGCATGATCTGCTCGCCCCGCTGTTCAAAATGATATTCATGAATGCGGGTCTCGACGATGGAATCCACCGGACAGGATTCTTCACAAAATCCGCAATAAATACATTTAAACAGATCAATATCGTAGCGCGTTGTCCGGCGCGTGCCGTCATCCCGCGGTTCGGATTCAATGGTTATGGCAAGCGCCGGGCAGACGGCCTCGCAGAGTTTGCAGGCAATGCAGCGCTCCTCGCCGTTGGGATAGCGACGCAGCGCGTGCAGACCACGGAATCGCGGGGACTGCGGGGCTTTTTCTTCGGGATACTCAAGCGTGTATTTGGCATCAAAGAGGTGCTTGCCGGTGAGCCGCATCCCCTTGATGAGCTCACTGAGCATAAAGGTACCGAAGAACTCCTTGACTGATTGCATGCAGGCGACCCTCTACCTCAGAACCACGGCCCGAATCCGGTGAGAATCATCACCGAGAGCACGATAAGCCAGACCACGGTTACCGGAATCAATACTTTCCAGCCCAATCGCATGATCTGGTCATAGCGATAGCGCGGGAATGTGGCCCGGAACCAGATGAACAAGAACAGGAAAAGACAGGTTTTAAGAACAAACCAGACAATCCCCGGCACCCACTCAAACGCCGGCCCGAGCAGCGGCAGACCATGGAAGGGCGAATACCAGCCACCCAGAAACATAATGGCAGCCAGCCCGGAGATCAGGATCATGTTGGCATATTCGGCCAGGAAGAAGATGGCGAATGCCATGCCGGAGTACTCGACATGGAAGCCCGCCACGATCTCCGATTCGCCCTCGGCCACATCAAATGGCAATCGGTTGGTTTCGGCAACACCGGAGATCCAGTAGACCACGAACAGTGGCAGGAGCGGCAGCCAGAACCAATTCCAGATCGGGCCCTGCTGTGCCTGGACAATCTCGCCGAGGTTGAGACTGCCGGCTGACATCAGTACGCCCACCAGCGCAAAACCCATGGCGATCTCGTAGGAGACAACCTGAGCGCCAGCGCGCATCGCACCCAACAGGGCATATTTGGAGTTGGATGCCCAACCGGCAAGAATAATGCCGTAGACACCCATGGAGGTCATGGCAAGGACGTACAGAAGACCCGCGTTGATATCCGCGATGACCAGTCCTTCGCTAAGCGGCAGAACCGCCCAGGCCGCGAGCGCCGGCATGATCGAGAGCATCGGTGCGATCACGAACAACGCCCGGTTGGCGTTCTGCGGCAGCACCACCTCTTTCATCAGGAGCTTGAGCGCATCCGCGATGGGCTGCAGAAGACCGTGCCAACCCACACGATTGGGCCCCCGGCGCAGCTGCATGGCGCTGATGATCTTGCGCTCGGCGTAAGTCATGTAGGCCACGGCGATAAAAAGCGGTATCACCAGCGCGACAATCTTGGTCACGGTCCAGGCCAGTTCGATCATGGCATCCATCAATCGACCTCCGCGGCGGCGAGGCTCGCCGGACCCATCAGCGCACCAAGCGCTTCACTACCGCTAACACCGGCGTCCATCCAGAAACTACCGGCCGGCACCGCGTCATCAATCGCCACGGGCCGCTTGCGCTGAACGCCGGCCTGGGTGATCTCGACCTGATCACCATCGCTCACACCAAGCTCTCCGGCATCGGATGAGTTCAGCACAACCACGGCCGGTGCCGCATGTTCGCTCTCCTGCAGCGAGGCGGCATGCCGGCTCAGCGGGTCCACATTGAACATCGCCGGATAGCTGACCCGAAGCATGCCTTCGATCCTGGCCGGAGCCACAGCCTGCGTGGCAGCAAGGTTTGCCACCGTTGTTTCTTGACTGATGGCCTTGATCTCGTGATGAATTTCATCCGGGGCGTTGTACTCAAAGCCATCGAGTTCCAGTACATTGGCAAGCACCCGCAGCAGCCGCCAGGCGGGCCTCGCCTCACCCTGCGGCTGAGCCACTCCAGCAAAGGTCTGCCAAAAGCCTTCGGCGTTGACGAACGTCCCGGCGGTCTCACCCAGCGCGGCCATCGGTAACAGAATATCGGCCTGTTCGCGCAGCATCGGGGAATCGTGTGTC
>PR_CR_10_Liq_2_inCRDRAFT_1000316_pt1 | contig 13718 bp, 11 predicted proteins | sample PRCRCaboRojoPR_FD_10245 | JGI IMG/M metagenome (IMG submission 10245) | reverse complement strand
TTCGCCGATGCCTACCTACACTCCTACGATCAACGGGAAATGGCTCGGCACCATGCCCGCTACCGGAAACTGATGGCACACTGGCACACAGAATTCCCGGGGCGCATTATTGATGTGAGCTACGAAGACACTGCCCGAGACCTTGAGCCCAATGCGCGTCGCTTGATTGAGGCCCTCAAGCTGCCCTGGGAAGATGCCTGCCTGCATTTCCACAGTTCCAATAAAGGTGTTGCCACCGCCAGTGCGGTGCAGGTTCGAGAACCCGCACACACCCGCTCCATCGGTCGCTGGCGACAATACGAAAGCCAACTTCAGCCTATGGCGGAAGAACTCAATGCCCAGGGAATTCCTGTGGAGCAGTGAACCTACGGGAATTTGTGACATTTAGGTGTCAATACCCTATACAAGGTGTTCTCACACTTGCTACTTTCCAGATCGCACCCCTGCACCAAACGCATCAGCGCACACCCGGCACACGAGCACGCCACTAGCGTTGCCACGAGACCAGAGCAACAGCATAAGCAGGGTGCTGTCCCTTTTCCCTTGGCCGAGGAGTTAACGCATGAGCCACCGCTATTCCCCCACTTTCCGCAAGCTGGCATTGCCCATTGCGGTAGCCACTCTCACAACGGGCACTAACGCCCGAGCTCAAATGCTTGAAGAAGTAGTGGTTACCGCTACCAAGCGTGAAACCAGCGTCATGGATGTGCCATTGGCTATCACGGCCCTGTCTGGGGACTTTGTGCTGGGCACCAACCTAAACGATGTGAAAGACCTCATTTCCTACACCCCGGGTGTCAGTGGTAACTCCCAGGACTCCTACATCGATGCGGTCAGTGTGCGCGGGGTCCGTACCCAGGACTTCGGCGTAGGTGGCGATCCCTCCTCAGGCTTCTTCAAAAATGACCTCTATGAAGGCCGCAACGGCGCCGTGGTCACCAGCCTTTACGATATCGATCGCGCGGAAATTTTGCGCGGCCCCCAGGGCTTCCTATTTGGTCGGAACGCCATTGCCGGTGCCTTCAGCGTATACACCACTAAAGCGGCTATCGACAGTACCGATGGCTACATCGACATCGATGTCGGTCAGCGAGGCCATGCGGTTGGCGAGGGTGCCATCAACATTCCACTTGGGGAAAACCTAGCAACACGCTTGTCGGGTTACTATTCAAAAGAAGACGGCTTTGCCTATAACGTTGCCACCAACCGCGATGAGATCGAGCACGACAAATGGGCGCTGCGCTGGTCAACTAAATTTGAAACCGAGCGTTTAACCATCGACACGGTTGTTGAGTACGAGGAGCGGGAGCAATCGGGCTCAATGTATCGCGCGATCGACACGGGTGACATTTGGGAGACCTTCGATACCTACATCGTCGATGACACGACCCTCGGTGGTACTAACGAAGAACTGGATTCAGACCTGAGCGTGGGCGACCAAGACGACGCCGATATTCTCACCCTGGGCATGTTTATTAAGTACGACCTCGGGTTTGCCACGCTAACCTCTAACACCGGCTACAAAGACCACGACTACTTCTATAAGGAAGATTACGACGGTACGCCGCTGGTCGTGAGTAATTTCCAGTTCGACCAAAGCGGCGAGTACCTCCAGCAGGAATTCCGCTTAACATCGAATAGTGACGGTCCTCTGGGCTGGTACGCAGGCGCTAGTTATTACCGTGAGGAGCTGGATGCCGAGTTCCGCAACATCGGCTCTGAAGACCTCATGTGCCAGTATTACGGAAACTATGTAGCTTATGAAAATAACGTAGACTATTTTTCAGGTTGCAGTGATTACTATGCATTCTATGACTACGAATTCACTGCTTCAGCAGACGGCAATTTAACTGAGATTGGTCGTATTAGAGGTAAATACACCGGCTATGCAGCCTACGTGAACGTCGATATGGACGTCACTGACCGATTGAATTTGGAGCTTGGTGTCCGCTACACCGAAGATGAAAAGGCCTTCAGTACTTGGGTTCCCGCACCCGAGAGTGATTTAGGCCCCTACTTCACCTACGGCTTCTCTACCGACGGCTATATTACCGATACCCGCAGCTGGGATGATGTCACCACTCGGGCACTGGCCACTTATGCCATTAACGATGACGCCATATTCTTTGCCAGCTACACAGAAGGCTTTAAATCTGGCGGTTTTGGAAGCTTCTGGGTAGAAGACCCTACGACAAAGGCAATTCCTGCTTTCGGACAAGAGGTTTCGCAAGCTGACGGCTTCCTTCCAGGGTCATTTAAGCCTGAAACTGTGGACTCCTATGAATTGGGTTTCAAAACTAGCTTCCTAGAAGGAAATGGCAACTTTGACCTGACTCTCTTTAGCTACACCTACGAAAATATGCAGGTCATCAACTATGAATTTATTGAGGAAATTGAAAACTTTGCTGGCCGAGTGAGCAACGTGGGTCAGACCGACGGTCAGGGGATTGAGGCCTCGGTTACCGTAGCGCTCAACGACAACTGGACCCTGTACTTGGCTGGCGGCTATCTCGATACAGAAGCAACAGGCATTCAAAAAATCTGCGGTTTAGAAGATGACAACGGTTGTGAAGGGCGTCGCTTGTTCTGGGCGCCGGAAGTGACTGCCGCGGGCAAGCTCGATGCACGCTTCCCAGTTCAGGGGGGCAGCATTACCGGCAACTTCGAGATGTTCTATGAAAGCGAGCGCGGTGGCGGCTGGGAAGACAACCCCGAGGGCTATATCGATGCCTTCGCCATTGCGAATCTGCGCATTGGCTTTGAGTCGGATAACAACTGGTACGTGCGCGCCTACGCCGAAAACCTATTCGATGAGTTCACCTGGGATGGCTATAACGCCAACGGCGGTCTGGTGCCGTCACACTTCTTTGGCCCCATGCGACCCCGAACCTTGGGTGTCATGGCGGGCATGAGCTGGGACTAACCCCGGCGGCCTATTAACCTCACCTTGACGCCGGCTTATGCCGGCGTTTTTGTGAGTACAGAAAAGCAAGCCTGCCCGAAAGGGGTAATGCCCAAAGGCGGGGGTTATGAAAGGATTGCATACTCAACGTTGTTTATCGTACAGATGCCGCCCCAAAGGAGATTGGTCGTGACCGCAACACTCGATACCGCAACCCTGAAGCAACTAGATCAGGCCCATCACTTCCATCCATTCACCGATTTCCACGACTACGCCGCCCACGGTGGTCGCATCATTAGCCGCGCGGAGCATGTGTACATCTACGACTCGGACGGCAATCGCATTCAAGATGCCATGTCGGGTTTGTGGTGCTGTAATTTGGGCTACAGCCAATCGCACATTAAAGAAGCGGTAGCCGCGCAGCTTAATGAGCTGCCCTTTTACAATAATTTCTTCAAGTGNTCGAATCAGCCNGCCGTGGAGCTTGCCAGCAAGCTNTGTCAATTATCGGCAGAACGATTTCAACATGTGTTNTTTACCAACTCGGGGTCGGAAGCCAATGACACCCAAATCAAGTTGGTACACCGCTATTTTGATTTGCTGGGTAANCCCAACAAAAAACACATTATCAGCCGTAAAAACGCNTATCACGGCTCGACGATTGCAGCGAGTTCACTTGGCGGCATGAGTGCAATGCATCAGCAAACCATGGGGCTCAACTACATTCATCACATTAACCAACCCCACTGGTTTGAAAATGGTGGTGAGCTGAGTGAACACGACTACGGCTTATTAGCGGCGCGAGAACTCGAGACGGCTATCGATACCCTAGGGGAAGACCAAGTGGCGGCCTTTATCGCCGAACCGATTCAGGGCGCAGGGGGTGTGATTATTCCCCCCGACAGTTATTGGCCTGAGGTACGACGCATTCTGGAAGAGCGCGATATTCTGTTTATTTCCGATGAGGTGATTTGCGGATTTGGTCGAACGGGTAATTGGTTCGGCTGTGACACCTACGGTACCAGCCCCGATTTAATTACCTTCGCCAAAGGGGTGACCAACGGCTATATGCCCCTTGGAGGAAGCTTAATCAGCGATAAGGTGGCCGACGTGCTGCTGGCCCAGGGGGGTGAATTTGCCCATGGCTTAACCTACTCTGGGCACCCTGCCTCCTGTGCAGCGGGCTTAGCCACCATGGCACTCTACGAAAACACCGATATTCTTGAGAAAAGCAGCCAAACCTTGGCGCCTTACTTCGCATCGCGACTGCAAGAACTGGTGGAGCACCCCATTGTTGGACAAGTGCGTTGTAAAGGGCTGGTGGCTGCGGTTGAACTGGTGCGCGATAAGCAGGCGCGCATACGACTCGCCCCTGACTCGGCGGCAGCGGTGTTCTGTCGCGATCAAGCCATTTCGGCCGGGCTTATGGTTCGACAAACCGGTGATGCCATGATCATGTCACCCCCTTATGTCACCGAACTTGGGGAAGTTGATCAACTGATCAACACCCTGAGCATGGCATTAGACAAGACCGCCAAAGAGTTTGGCATGAGCTGCTAGCCCCAGCGGGGTGATGATCTATCGCCCCACCCTGCCCGTATTCATGGAGTGAACACACTCCGTCAATACTGGCATCAAGCGCGCTCCCGGGGACTTGTTGAAAAGACCTGGTTTAACGCTATTTGGTTTCAAATCACTTGGCTGGTGTGTGTATTGGGACGCGACCCCTTCACGCCACTGGTGGTGGCGCTCATCGCGCTGCACTTCACCTTGGTGGCGTCGCCGCGACAAGAGGCCGCGGAGTTAGCCCCCATCGTGGCACTTGGGGTGGTGGTTGACAGCCTACTGAGCGCCCTTGGTGTATTCGACTTTGGCGCCCAGTTGGTCCCCATTTGGCTGTGCTTGTTGTGGGTGGCATTTGCCACCACCCTAACCCGAGCCTTCGCATTTCTGGGAAAGCGATACTGGTTGGCGGCTTTAGTCGGTGGTGTTGCGGTACCCTTCAACTACGGTGCAGGGGCCGGATTTGGTGCGGTGTCATTACCCCTCGATACCACAACAACGGCTCTCGTGCTGATGGTTGTTTGGGCGCTGCTACTTCCGGTTTTGTTTCGCTTGTCCCGGGCCCAAAGCGAGCGGCGCTGCCATTAGCTAGTGTAATCTTCAAACGAGTTGAGAGTTTCAAGGGAGCAACCGATGGTGTCGTTACGCTTACTGAGTATCATCCTGTGTCTTGTCGCTACCAGCGCATCGTCTAACAGCTTCGGCAATTCCCAACAGAGTGCGCCGGTGGCGTTAGAAAAATGCGGTGAAGCGCGGCTAACGGTCATGTTCTGGGATGTGTATGACTCCACCCTGTATGCGCCTCAAGGGGAGTATCGCCCTGGTGTCAGACCGCTACGCCTAGAAATACGCTATTTGCGTAACATCAAAGCTAAAGACCTGGTGAAACAGACACGTAAAGAATGGCAAGCCCAAGGGGTGATGACCCCGGAACACGACCAGTGGCTAGCTGAACTCGGCACGTTTTGGCCCGACGTCGCGGACAACGACACCATCACATTAGATTTGGATGCGGCCGGTGCAGCCACGTTCAGCTTCAATGGCGAAGTGGTGGGACAAATCGCCGATGCACAATTTGGCGAAGACTTTGCGGGCATTTGGCTCGCCCCCTCCACAACACGCCCCGAACTGCGAGCAGCGCTTATAGGCGCCGAGGGTGAAGCAGAGGGCTGAGGCGGTCAGCACACACCAACTCACGAGGCTTTTGCAATGGCGCTACCGTGGTCCTGGGATTCGACCAGGCGACGGTGTAACGCAGTCACAGCGGTTGTGTAGTCTGCCTCGTCGATCACAAAGCGCATATCAATTTGACGGCGACTTTGGTGCACCGCGGAAATACTGACGCCGGCTCCCGATAGGGCGGCGGCGGTATCTGCCAGCAGACCACGCAGAGCAAGATCACTACCAATGGCTGAGACCAATGCCACACGTTGGGTAGTAACGGTTGCCGACGGGAAGCTTTGCTCCATGTCGCGAATGATGCGCTTCAAACGCTTCAAACTACAGGCAACGTAATGAGTGATGGTATTGGCGTTTACATCCTTCGATATCACTCTTGCCCCGTGGCGCTCTAACAGTCCCAGAAGCCTCTGATCCCGCGCACCCATCTGCCCCACCATATCTTGGTCGAAATGCTCAATGGCGTGCACACCGCGGCGTCCCGCCACAATCTCGACGCAGGGGGCTGGGCTAACGTAGTCCGCTGTAATCAAGGTGCCAGCATGATCAGGCTCAAAGGTGTTTTTTATACGCAGGGGGATTCCCCGCTCTCGCAATCCCCTGGCTGCCTGAGGGTGAATGGCTTCCATACCTAGCGCCGATAACTGATCGGCCACGTCGTAGTTGGTGCGACCAATCGGCACAACCTGCTCCACGCCCACAATTCGTGGATCGGCAGAGCTGAGGTGATATTCCTTGTGGATGATGGCCTCGCAGGCCCCCGTTATTACCGCGATACGACTGAAGGTCATCTCGCTGTAGCCACGGTCAAACTGTGAGAGCAATCCCTGCTCACTGCGGGCGTAGCCGGTAACAATAGGCACACAGGCGCTTATCTCGAGATCCTGAAAGGCGCGATAGATGCGCTCATCAAGCGTCAGATCCTTCGGGTCCGACCAACCCGTCAAGTCAACGAGCTTGGCTGGAATGCCATCGCGCTGTAGGCAACGAACCAAGTTCCAAGCACTATGGGCCTCTCCTAAACTGGCGAGCAGTTCACGCACCGCCGACAGCTGTGTCTCCAAACTGAAGTGGCCGTGTCGACACAAGGTCTCGAGGTTGGCGAGGCAATCTCTTACCGTATCGACCTTATCCCCAATGGTTTTGTTCGCCAGACGCCGGGTTAATGCATCGTCGAATAGCGAGTCGTTGATGGCATAAAAATGCTGTTGTAGCGCTGCTAGCGCATCTCGCCAACACCCATCACCGCCCTCATCCTCTGACTCCCGGAACAGGGCGTAGACCCCCGCATCACCAGACTTTTTATGCTCAAGCAGTCGGTCGGTAACGCCTCCATAAGCAGAGACCACAAAGATACGTCCAAGGGCGCTCTCGGGGCCGCCACCCGCCAGTACAATATTGTCACGGACGGCCCGGTAGTCCGACATAGAGGTGCCGCCAATTTTCTCAACCGTATGGCTACCCGTCGGTGAGGGATGGGGCGATTCAGCTGCTGTTATTGGCGGCATCAGTTTGTCTCTCCCGACGTGGTCTCAGGTAAGTCATAGGCACCTTCCGCGTTATGCACCTCTTGACCGGTGACAGGCGGGTTGAACACGCAGGCAAACTGGCAATCGGTATCGGCGCTCAAGATATGCTCGTCATGCTCGTTCAACGCATACAGTGTGCCGGGGCTAATGGCGTGGGTGCTGTTATCCGCTAGNCACAGAATACTGCCATGTCCAGACAGGCAATAGACCGACTCTAAATGATGCTTGTAGTGCATCCTGAAGCGTTTACCCGCATAGATGGTCGTGATGTGAAAGGAGAAGCCCATACCATCATCGCGAAGCAATAAGCGGGTGCTTTCCCAATTGCCTTGGGGGTCGATGACCCGGCGCTCGCTGGATTTGGCAGTGGCTAGATCTCTTATGATCATTGGCTTTGGTCTCCAAGGGTTCGAGTGGGCAGCCTATAAATTGAAACAGGTTCCTTGTGGACCTAGGCTGCTCGTAAACAAGACGTGTCATGGCGACGCGTCACGTCAGCAAAGGCACGATCGAGAATATCGAGACCCTGATCGAGGGCGGCATCGCCGATGGTCAATGGGCAGAGGGTTTTCACGACCTCGTCATTAGCGCCGCTGGTTTCAATGATGAGTCCCTCCTGAAAAGCACGCGCCGTTACCTGTTGTGCTAGTTCACCATCTGGGCAAGCGATGCCGCGCATCATGCCGCGGCCCCGAAGCTCGAGTGCGCCATCGAAATAGCGTTCATTAATATCCCTAAGCTTGCGCTCGATCACACCACCCTTGCGTTGCACCGAGGTGGTAAGTAGCTCATCGCGCCAGAAATGATCGAGGGCTGCTCGCGCCGTGACAAAAGCTAGATTGTTGCCGCGAAAAGTGCCGTTATGCTCGCCAGGGGCCCACTGATCGAGCTCGGGACGCAGCAGCACCACGGCCATGGGCTGACCATAACCGGACAGAGATTTAGAGAGAGTAACGATATCGGGGGTGATGCCCGCAGCTTCAAAACTAAAGAAATCTCCGGTTCGACCGCAGCCCGCTTGAATATCATCGACAATCAGCAGCACATCGTTACGTTTACAAACCGCAGCCAAGTTACGCAGCCACTCATTGGATGCCGCGTTGATGCCCCCTTCGCCCTGAACACACTCCACTAATACCGCCGCAGGGTGGTCAATACCGCTGGAGCCATCGGTAAGGACTTTCTCGAGATACTCGGTGGTATCAATACCATCGCCCAAGTAACCATCAAAGGGCAAGCGGGCAATACCCGCAAGGCAGGTACCCGCCGCACCCCGGTGATGCTGATTGCCCGTGGCCGCCAACGCACCCACCGTGCAACCATGAAAACCGTTGGTAAAGCTAACAATCGTCTCTCGGCCCGTGACTTTGCGGGCGATTTTGAGGGCGGCCTCGACCGCATTGGTACCGGTGGGACCCGTAAATTGCACAACATAATCGAGATGTCTGGGTGCCAGAATACGATCGCGCAGTGCCGTAAGAAAATCCGCTTTAGCCCGGGTATGTAGATCGAGCCCGTGGCTTATACCGTCCTCTGCGATGTAATCAATCAGCGCGCATTTCAGGAGCGGGTGGTTATGCCCATAGTTGAGGGCGCCGGCACCTGCCAAGAAATCAAGGTACTGACGGCCAGACTCGTCAAATAACCACTCCCCCTGAGCCCGGTGAAAGACCTTGGAAAAGGCTCGGGAATAGCTGCGTACTTCAGACTCCATGTCAGTGAATACGGTCATTGTGAACACTCCTTGGGTAATGACTCGGGTGAATGAAAAGTGGCCGTTGTACCGACGGTGCCGGGTGGTGCATCGAAGGGTCCCAGCACTACCCGATATTCGCTGTCGCATACACCCGCCAAATGACGCTCTCTGTCGAACAACTTGTGCTGATTAAGGGGGGCGGCTAGTTCACGCGCCAACCCTTTAAACAGAGACCAGGACCCGGTGTTCGATAAGGTGATCGTGGTTTCTAACTGGACGACCCCGCGAGACCTGACGCGGTCAAGCAGATGGCTCAACATGGCGTGGGCGAGTCCTTGACCTCGGTAATCGGGATGGACCGCCACCTGCCATACGAACAGGGTGTCAGCTGCACTGGGTAGACAATAGCCCGTGATCGCACCCATCAGCGTCTGCGCCGTCGTCGCGACGATACTGGTGTCGGCAAAATGGTGGCATTGCAGAAGGTTGCAGTAGCGAGAATTCGTATCGAGTGGTGGACACTGTGCGATGAGCTCGTGGACACGTGGACCATCTTCTAGGGTGGGCGCCCGTAAAACAGCGGGGGCCGGTACAGCAGACATTGGCTTCCTATTACTTTGTACTCAAATTAATTTGAGCGCATGGTAGTGATCGAAATGGAGAACTTCAAGGAATTTATGGATATTTTTCTGCTTAAACGCGCCTTTAGGCCGCTAAAATTCCAGCAAATGCTATGGGCAACAAGGTCTTAATAGGATTTTTAGTTAGAAAGCAAATTAATTTTGGCGCTCAAACAGCACCGCGCTGCAATTGCGCCAGCGCAGCTGGTGCTGATTCGGCCATCAGCAAACTGACCAACTCGGGTAGCCCGGGATCCTCAAGCAATGTGCAAGGGCGAACCACTTGCGCAATTTTTGATCGCCTGCGCAGAAAGTCATGGATGTCCACAATCATTTCTCGCCTCGCGGTCAGTCGGAGTTCCGCTCGGGTGTAATCGGCACATTGAACGACCTGAGCCGCCTCGGCCGGATCCTGAACAATGGCAGCGAGCAACTCAAAGGCATCGCTGCCGTAACGGCGCCAATAACGCAGGGAAAGTGGCTCCGGAGCGCCTGGGGGCGTCAACGTATCTAGCTCCATCGCGGCGGCTTCGGCCAGAAACCGCGCGTACTGCGCGGGCTCCGGCTCACCGTACCACCGGGCGCTGGCCCCGGGCTTTGCCAGCCCCCATCGGGCCATCAGCGATGCAACCTCTTCACCCACGTTGATGCAGTCGGTGAGTTTGCCGCCGAAAATACTCAATACCCGACGCTCATCGTCGATATCAATTTCGTGCTTGCGCGAGAGCTGAGTCCAGTCAGCGTGTTCTACCTCGCCCGCCAGGGCCAGCGGACGCACCCCAACCCGCTCGGCGATAATGTCCTCGGTGGTCAGGGGCCTGGGGAGCTTTAGCAAACGGTTGGCATTGGCCAAAACAAAATCCCGATCCTCGGGGGTGACCGTTACCGACGGTGCGTCAACACGGGTATCGGTGGTGCCAATGCAGGTCTTTGGGCCCATGGGAATCACAAAGAACAGGCGACCATCGCTGGCAAAGAAAGTGAGCACCTTATTGAGCTCGGTAACCCGATCGACAATCAAATGAATACCCTTCGACAGGGCATGGTGATGCTGGGTCTCTATACCTAATTGCCGGTTCAACAAATCGGCATTAGGGCCGGCGGCATTCACTATTGATCTTGCATAAACCGTAAGTGATCGATTACTAACTAAGTCCAGTAGTCGCACTGACCACCGCCCCTCGCTAGCGCGCCAGGTGAGACCCTCGACGCGGGTGTAATTGGCCCCCAACACACCGCGATCCATGGCCGTTCGCAGGAATCGAAAAACAAAACGCGAGTCGTTATCGTGCAGGTAGCAATCGGAATATTCGAGGCCACCGACAATATCGGTGGGGTTTACAACGGGCGCCCGTCGGGAAATGGCACGCGGGGTTAGATACCGAGGAGGCGATAAACGTCTATCCCCCATCAGCCAATACAGCAGCGCACCACACCAGAGCACGATCGACCACCAGCGAAATCCTCGGCGCACGCTGGCTAAAAACCGAATCTCTCGTACAGTAGAGGGGAAGGCATCCATCAGCTGGTTGCGGGATCGACAAAGCTTGCGCACCAACCGAAACTCACCCGCTTCCAGATACTTGATACCACCCCATGCCAAGTTGCTCGACTGGGAGCTGACGCCACTGCTGAAATCGCCGCCATCGACCACGGCCACTCGACCGGCGCGACCTGCTAAGGCAGCCGCCGCTACGGCACCATTAATACCGGCGCCTATCACCAGCACGTCTAATGTCGACGCGGGCAACTGAGCCAACATGGCTTCGCGCTCGTCCGGTGAACGGCGCCCCTGATTCACGGCTTGGGAGTCAGTCATCATGTGGTGTCGCCGCTATCTGTACCCATTTAGCGATAATTTCCACAGGGTAGACCAAAAAGGCCAATAGACAAGCCATGTCGAGCAACGCAAACTGATATCGATGTACGGCCAAAGCAGCACTGAATTATGACGTCACTGGTACGAACCGATGAAAACTATCGCGGCCTAAGCTATCCCTGGGGCCGTAAATCCGCTCCCGAGGGTGGACAGCCCTTTGAAGTGGCCGATGGGGTCTGGTGGGTACGCTTTCCTATGCCCATCTCCCTCGACCACATTAATATTTGGTTGTTAGAAGACGATGACGGGTGGACCGTCGTCGATACCTGCCTCGCAATGCCCGACGCCAAAGCCCTGTGGGAAGATCTCATGATGGGGTTTATGGCCAAAAAACCCGTGAAACGGGTGATTTGCACCCACATGCACCCAGACCATATTGGGCTTGCGGGTTGGCTCTGCAAGCGCTTCGACTGCGAGCTGTGGATGACCCGCGAGGAGTACCTCATGTGTCAGTTGATGGCGAGCTATACGGGCCAAGAGGCACCCCCGGAGGCCATCGATTTCTATCGAGGTGCGGGCTACGACGAGCACCAATTACAACAATATCGGCAACGTTTCGGCGGATTTGGCAGCATGATCTCGCCAATGCCCCATCGCTTTCGTCGCATTGTTGACCGGGAAACCATCACCATTGGCGGGCGTTATTGGCAGGTAATTGTAGGTGCCGGTCACTCTCCAGAGCACGCATGCTTGTACTGCCCAGCCCTGCGCCTGCTCATTGGCGGTGATCAAGTGCTGCCCCGCATCACCCCCAATGTATCGGTGTTCCCCACGGAGCCCAACGGCAACCCACTTGCCGAATGGATGGACTCCAATGCTCGTCTTATCAGTATTCTGCCTAATGATCTGTTGGTGCTCCCCGCCCACCAGTCACCGTTTACAGGCCTGCATGTACGCCTTAATCAAATCATCGACGGGCATCGCCGTGAGCTACAGGCGGTGTATGAGTTCCTGACTGAGCCCAAACGCGTGGTTGACTGCTTCCCAGCACTGTTTGTACGAGACATCACCAACAAACTTCTGGGGTTGGCCACCGGCGAGACCCAAGCCAATCTGAATCTACTGTTGCACCGGGGCAACATCACCCGAGAACGTGACGCAGACGGCGTTTGGTGGTACTTGCAAAACCCCGACGCACGCTACATCGATACCGACGACCATGCTCCTAACGCGACTTAAAGCCCAGGCCTTTCGCGCCTATTACAACTGGATCAACCGCAAGGTTTGGGCTGACCACAGCACAGGCCAGGACATCGATACGAGTCATCTGGTCATTCCAGTCAGCGCGGGGGATATGCGGGCGCGCATGTACCACGGCTCTGCAGAGCGCCCCCTGATCATTTATTACCACGGGGGTGGCTGGTGCATCGGCAATCTCGATACCCACGACGCTTGCTGTCGGGCAATAGCACATGCGTCGGGCTGTACGGTCGTGGCTCTAGACTATCGCTTGGCGCCCGAGCACCCCTTTCCAGCCGCCCACAATGACTGTCTAGACGGCACAAAGTGGCTCATTGAACACCTCGAGCACCTCGCTCCCAACAATGGCACGATCGTATTAGCGGGGGACAGTGCCGGTGGCAATTTAACCGCCGCTACCGGTGCCAGCCTACTGCCCAACCCGAAGATCGCGGGTACCTGCATGATTTACCCCGCCACCGAACACTACCTGGCGGGCTTACCCTCATTTACCGAGCACGCCAAATCAAAACCACTGACAATGCCGATACTGCGCTGGTTCATGGATACCTACTTGGCAGAGCACGCGCCCGCTGACCCCGAGACGAAAACCATCTTCGTTAACCGCCGCACCGACTACCGGCACTTTCCCGCCAGTCTGATCATTACCGCCGAGCGGGACCCACTGCGCGATGACGGCAAACGACTGGCCATTAAAATGCGCCAAGCGGGTGTTGCCGTCAGTTACGAACACTACGCACAGGAAGCCCACGGTTTCGCAAGTTCCGAAGGTCCAACCGATGGTCACCTTCACCTTATTAACCGAATCGCTGAATGGTTAGACTCATTGCCCAAAAAGGTGGATGCCTGATGCAGCGAACCTACATTGACATTGAGAGTCCCGAATCTCTGCGGGTACGCACCGATACGCCCCCCCAACCGGGACCTGGCGAAGTTCTTATCGACGTTCACTACGCCGGGGTCAATCGGGCCGATTTGCTGCAGCGGGTGGGGCTGTACCCGGTGCCCGCCGATGCATCACCCATTATGGGTCTGGAGGTTGCTGGCACTGTTATCGCCAACGGCACCGGATCGGAGGGGTTGCTACCGGGCCGTCGGGTGTGTGCGCTAGTTGCAGGTGGCGGCTATGCTACCCACGCCATTGCCCGGG
>PR_CR_10_Liq_2_inCRDRAFT_1000314_pt1 | contig 13754 bp, 14 predicted proteins | sample PRCRCaboRojoPR_FD_10245 | JGI IMG/M metagenome (IMG submission 10245) | reverse complement strand
CCTATCGAGGGATTTGCCGGCCTTGGTGCTATGTTCGAGTTGGGTGGCTGCCTTGCTTGGATTCGCTACACTGCAAGTCTTGATTTGCCGGTCGAGGTCATCCAAGACAATGACGAAGCGCGCATTGAAGTTCATCGCAAACCCGTGGGCGTGGTTGGCTCGATAACGCCTTGGAATTACCCTCTTCTCATTACCATGTGGCATGTCATTCCAGGGTTACTGGCAGGGTGCACGGTTGTCGCCAAGCCCTCTGAGTACACTCCGCTGACCGTCTTGAAAGCTATGCACTTGTTGAATGATCTTTTGCCGCCGGGTGTGCTCAATGTGGTGACAGGTAAGGGGGATATCGGTGCAGGAATGTCGGCTCATGCCGGTATCGACAAGATTGTATTTACCGGGTCCACCACGACAGGTAAACGCATCATGGAGTCCGCCGCCGGTAACTTAAAGCGCCTGACCTTAGAGCTGGGTGGTAACGATGCGGCGATTGTGCTGCCCGATACCAACATAGCCGAGGCGGCTGGCAAGATTTTCGCCACCGCGATGATTAATAATGGACAGACGTGCGCAGCGCTGAAGCGCCTGTATGTACACGAGGACATTTATGATGAGATGTGTGATGCCCTTGCGGCGATCGCCGCAAGTGTCACGACGGGTCCTGCAACAGACAACCCGGATTTCGGTCCCATTCAGAACAAAATGCAGTTCGAGAAAGTCTGTGCATTGGCGGAGGCTGCGAGGGCCGATGGCGCTACATTTATGACGGGTGGTGCGCCACTGGACAGGGCTGGCTACTTCTTCCCAGTCACCATCGTGCGTGATATCCCAGAGCAGAGTCGATTGGTGCAAGAGGAGCCCTTCGGACCTATTTTACCAGTCGTCAAATTTTCAGATGTCGAGGATGCGCTAGCACGCGCTAACGCTGTGTCCGTGGGTTTAGGGGGGTCAGTGTGGTCGGCTGACATCGAGAAAGCCAAAGCATTGGCCGCTCGCCTTGAGTGTGGTACCGCTTGGGTAAACAACCACGCCATGATTCAGCCAGATGCTCCTTTTGGTGGCGTGAAACAGTCTGGCTTGGGCGTCGAGTTTGGACGCTACGGGCTGGTTGAATACACCAATATCCAAACCATGCAGATCGCTAAAGGATGATACGTCGACGTCTGATTCGCTAGATCTAAGGACAGTGGAGAAGCTTATGTTGCAGCGTTTTTTAATGGTAGTGGCGTTTGTGTCTGTTACTGTCATCATGCCGGGCTTTGCCGTTGCGGAGGATCCACCGCCGCCCCTTCCGGTTGAGCCCACGGGTATCATTGAAACCCTACCGAAGCGTTATCCCCCCGAGTGGTTCCTGATTCAAGACAGTGCTTTTTTTCACATGTCCGATGGCAAGGTCTATGTCATCGATACCAGTAAAGAGACCGTGGGAGATCAGGTCCAGGGCATGTTCAACAACTCTCTTATGGGGAATATTCTTCAGATTCCCTCCCGTGGAGAGATCATGTCAATCGAGACGTTTCACAGCAGAGGGACGCGGGGTGAGCGTATCGATGTTCTTACTATATGGGATACCGTCAACCTCGCTCCGGTGGCTGAGGTCATGCTTAACAGCGGTGATCGTTTTATGGGGATGCCCCAGCGGGTCGTACTTCATGCCTTAAATGATGATCGCTGGCTTGCGATTTTTAATTTCAGTCCCTCAACATCGGTGACCTTGGTCGATCTTGATCAGCGCGAGGTCATCAATACCATCGCCATACCCGGATGTAGCTTCATTTATGGTAACGGCGAAATGAGCTTCAGTTCAGTGTGTGCCGATGGTCGCATGCTCTCGGTGAGCTTGAACGCAGATGGTACGGAACGTAGTCGCGAGCACAGTGAGCCGTTTTTCGATTCAGATGATGCCCCTATTTTTGAGCGCCCTGCCCGTGTGGGTGATATCGCCTACTTCCCTACCTTCGATGGTCAGGTGCATCCCGTAGCCCTAACAGGCGCTCCGGCAAAGCCCATGGCGCCGTGGCCTCTTTATGGGCAAGGGGAGGAAGCATGGGCACCCTCCGGTATTGGTATCGATGGTGAAGACGATTTGGGGCGAATCTATTTTCTGATGAACCCCGAGGCCAATGGTGTGGACGGTATGCATAATGCCGGTGGCGCTGAGATATGGGTGTTTGATCCAGAAACCCGCAAACGGGTGCAGCGTATCCCCCTTCAGGAATGGGGGCTGACCTTTGCTGTCAGTCGTGGCACCGAACCCAAGGTGTTAGTGACCAACCCTATTGACATGAGCGTTGAGCTTTACGACGGGTTAAGCGGCGATTTCGTTCGAAAGATCACGGGATTCGGTCAAGAAACACCGCTGTACTTATGGGGCAGTCGTTAGGTGGCGACGATCCTTTTTAGTCTCAGCATCGCTGTGTTCACCTTTGTGTTATTCGCCCAAGCAGGGACCAGTAAACTACTAAGGCCCGCGCTTTATACCGAGGTCGTGAGTCGCTACATGGGGCGGAACACCGGCAAAGGTTTTGTCGTCACAATCGGCGCCATGGAAGTGTTGCTGTCCATCCTAATACTTGTTCCCGACACGCGAGCAGCTGCTGGTTTGGCCGCTGCCGCTTTGCTTTTGTTCTATGGTGGTTTGATGACACGCCAAATCGGCCGTGGGGGCCGTGCTATGCAGTGTGGCTGCGGTGCAACAACCTCGGATACGGTCATCAGCCCTGAGCTTGTTGTTCGCAACTTTGTCATTGCCATCCCGGTACTGATGGCGGGGATTGGTGCGTGCGAGGCAGTTACTCCACCCGTGTTAATGGTTGGCGTGGCCGCCGGCACACTTCTATCGCTGCTGTATGTGGCTCTAGATCAATTGATTGCCAATAGGCAGAAATTACAGGGGTGGCACTGATGGACTGGTTGGTACTGTCAAACGTCGCCCTATGGATTGGCTTTATTTTAATGGCGATGATTAATGTTGCGTTAATGCGGCAGATTGGCGTGCTGTACGAGCGGGTAGCGCCCGCGGGAGCGCTAATGGTTAATCGTGTGCTCGAGGTTGGCCAAGGGGCTCCCCTCTTGGAAGCATTAACCTTCGACAATAAAAGAATATCGATTGGTGCATCGGGTTCACGAGCCCAACTGTTATTTTTTATGTCGCCAGATTGTCCCGTCTGCAATGAGCTGACACCGGCATTGTTATCCGCTGCCCGTGCCGAATCAGATTGGATCGATATTGTGTTTGTGAGCGATGGTCAAGAACAGGATCACGCGGGCTATGTCGCGCGCAAGGGGATTGATTTTCCCTACGTTGTCAGTGAGCTGGTCGGGAAAAGTTATGGTGTCTCTAAGTTGCCGTACGCTGTTCTCATCGATGAGCACCAGCGCGTTGCCTCTATGGGGATTGTGAACTCTCGGGAGCACATTGATAGTTTATTTGAAGCTAAGGAGCGGCGTATCGCTTCTATCCAGGACTACATGAGTCAGCGCGATAGTGAGCGCTTTGTGGAGGTCAAATCATGACGGCATTCTTTGATCGTTTATTTGAGAAGCAGGCGCGCAACCTAGCACAAACCTCATCGAGACGGGGTATGTTGAAAAAGCTGGGGGGCGTCTTGGTAGGGGCGTCAGCGGTGCCGCTTCTACCGGTTGCCCGTGCCGAAACTGGTGCGGGGCCTCGGAAGCCTGTTGAGCAGGGGAGTGACACGGATTGCGATTATTGGCGTTATTGCGCCATTGACGGTTTTCTATGTAGCTGTTGTGGCGGCAGCGCCAATACCTGCCCACCGGGCACTGAGATGTCTCCTGTGACGTGGATTGGCACCTGTCATAACCCAGCCGATGGCAGAAACTACGTGATCTCCTATAACGATTGCTGCGGTAAGTCGACCTGTGGTGCTTGTCTGTGCCAGCGTGACGAAGGAGACCGCCCGCCCTACCGTCCGGACAAGACCAACGACATCAATTGGTGCTTGGGTACTGCAAGCGCGTCATACCACTGCTCAACAGCCGTTGTTGTTGGTGTGGCATTCGACGAGTAAAGGTCCCGCGATGCTTAGCCACCGTCGTGCATGTCATCTCTTGATGCTGGTACCAATGTTGGTCATGGACGCTGTTTACGCAGAGATTAATGATGCCCGAGCTCGTTATCACTACCAGATGTTTTGTCAGGGATGTCATACCCCTGATGGATCGGGTGCCAATGCCGTACCCGCGTTGAAAGACCGAATGGGGTTTTTCCTCAATTCACAGCGCGGTCGCGAGTTTCTCGTTCGAGTGCCTGGTTCCGCCACATCCAAGCTCAGCAGTTCGGCGTTAGCGGAGGTGCTTAACTGGTGTTTACTGAATTTTGCTGGCACCAGTGTTCCTAGTTCAGGCTATGTACCTTATACCGAGGAAGAGGTCGATAGATTACGACAGGACCCACTTCAAGAAATCATTCAACACCGAGCCTCAGTTATTGCAGAAATTGCGGCGCAATCCCCACAAGGAGCACAACATGAATAAACATCTCGGTTGGCTGTTGTCGGTTTTGACCCTGCTGATAGGGCCGGGCATGACGGCCTTCGTTTATGCTGAGCCCGCGGCTTTGGCCACATGTATCAGTTGCCACGGAAAATCTGGTCAATCAGTCAACCCACAGTGGCCCAACTTAGGTGGTCAGCACGAGACCTATATCGCGATTCAGTTGCGGGCTTTTCGCAGCGGTGAACGCCAGAATGCGGTGATGAATGGTATTGCTTCGGGGCTGACGGATGCCGACATCGTAGAATTGTCAGCTTGGTTTTCTAGTCAGTCGCATGTCACCGCGGCGAATGGCAAGGCTGAGTTAGTCGAGCAAGGCCGAAATCGAGCTGGGTACTGTCATGCCTGCCATGGTATGCAAGGACAGCCCGTGGCCGATGAATGGCCTGTGTTGGCCGGTCAGAATGCCAGCTATATTGCTAAACAACTGGCAGCCTTTAAGAGTGGCGCCCGCTATCATCCGCTGATGGCGAATGTTGTCCGCGATCTTGACCGTCCGGCAATGATGGCGCTGGGTGCCTATTATTCTCAGGTACCCAACTACGACTGAGCGATTTATGGGCGAGCGTGCCAGCTTCACTCCCAGTCTCTTACCGAGGTTTGCGGCATGCGTTCAAGATTACCTGGTGGACTCTGGTATCAGCCAGGCGCCTAATAAGATCATTCACGCGCTAATTCAGTGAAGCTGTCGCCTGAGACACATTAGCTTAGCTTGCGAGCCATAAGGGTCGAAAGTTTTTGGGTCTTGGTTAAACGTAATATTTTGTTTCCATTGGCGTCTTGCAATTACAGCAAGGGTACCGGTCAGCCGGAATTCTAGTGGTTGAAGACTAGCTTGATATAGACGAGAGACATTGAATGCAATATCACCTAAATGGTTTCAAGCCGGGTAATTATCAAATCCCCGATGAGTCCCGTGAACCTTACCCTGATCCACCGGTGGTTGATTTACCCTCGGAGGTTGATGTGCTGATCATTGGGACGGGTCCTGCGGGTCTGACCTTGGCGCGACAGTTGGCGGTGTTTGCCGATATTAAAACCTGTATTGTTGATATGGCTTCAGGGCCGCTGCTCTTCGGTCGCGCCGACGGTATATCCTGTCGGACCCAAGAAATCATGGAGGCGTTCAACTGTAGCGAAATGGTCGTCAAAGAGACTTATCAGCTCAAGCAGAACACTTATTGGCAGCCAGACGAGAGTAACCCCGATAACATCAAGCGCGTTTACAAAATCAATGATCACCGCCTTGGGTTATCCGAATTTATCCATGGCATTGTTAATCAGGCGCGACTCCATGAGTTATTGGCCGAGGGGATGGCGCAGTCTGTGACGCACTTGGTGCCCCATTACAGCCGAAAACTACTTGATATGGAGATTGATGACGCGTCGACTCAAGACTTGGCTGCCTATCCAGTTAGCGCGCGATTTGAGCGCATTGATCCTGAGGGTGACGGGAGAATTGAGACAGTAAAAGCTCGCTTTATTGTTGGGTGCGATGGTGCACGTAGTAATGTTCGCCGCAGTTTAAATATTGCGTTACAGGGGGACTCAGCGAATAAGGCGTGGGGAGTTATGGACATCCTCTTGAACACGGACTTTCCCGATATTCGCGTTAAAAGTTTCATTCAGTCCAATGATCATGGTGCGGTCATGACTATTCCACGTGAGGGTGGTTATCTGTGTCGTTTTTATGTTGAGCTGGACTTGCTGGGTAAAGATAAACGTGCGGCAGATGTGAAGCTCAATGAAACTGATTTAATAGCGAAGGCGCAGAAGATCTTTCACCCCTACACCCTTGATGTGAAAGAGGTGGCTTGGTGGTCGATTTATGAAGTCGGCCAACGTATTGCTGAGCGTTTTGATGATAGACCTCTGGGGAGTACCGATGACGTCATACCCCGTGCTTTCGTTGCTGGAGATGCGTGCCATACGCATAGTCCGAAGGGTGGGTGGGGCTTGAATACCTCTCTACCAGATACATTTAATCTGGGCTGGAAACTAGCTGCGGTGCTTCAGGGCAAGGCTAAGGCTAAACTGTTGGCAACTTACGGTACCGAGCGTCGCAAGGTGGCTCAACAGTTGATCGACGCAGATCGTGAGTTATCAAAACTGGTGGCGACACGGCCATCAGCGGATGATGAGTCTGAACAGGCCAAGGTGGATACCGCAAAAATAGAAGCCTTCATGAAGCGACAAAACGGCTTCGTGGCCGGTACGGCGATTGAGTACTTTCCCTCTTATATCTGCACAGGTCAGGAGAACCAGTTGCTGGCAACGGGTTTTAAAATTGGCCAGCGCTTCCACTCGGCTGAAGCCGATCGTATTGCGGATGGTAGAACGCAACATTTGGGACATTTGGTTAAAGCAGATGGTCGTTGGCGTCTGTTTATTTTTGGTAACCGACAGAACCCCACGGATCCTTCGTCTGATGTATACCAGTTGTTGGAATATTTATCGAAAGATCGCTCGTCGCCGGTAAATGTGTTTACCCCCAGTGGTGCTGATGTCGATTCGGTGTTTGATACCTATGGGGTGTTTCAGCACCACGATCTCGCTGTCCAGGATTTACACGACTACCTTTGGCCTGCAAAAGGCAAGTACAGTTTGCGCGACTATGAAAAAGTCTTTCAGCCCACACAAGGAAAGGATGTTTTTGAGCTGCGTGACATAGACCGCGATGCAGGTTGCTTGGTAGTGGTTCGCCCAGATCAACATGTGGCGACCCTAATGCCGCTGACAGCCCATAATGAGCTCAAACGATTCTTTGATGCATTTATGATTCCCCAGAACTGAATACGATTCGCAATCTCACTCGACGTCTTGCGGTGCAAACTTTGCTCGAGAATATCCCTTGATAGGCAGCTAAGCTATGGTGAATGCCAATTTATATTCGGTTCTCGCGCAACAGGCTCCCGCAAGCGATGTTTTACTGCTGACAGATATTGATGGTCACCGGTATTACTACGGCGATCTTGAGCGGGAATCTGCTCGGTTCGCTCTAGCTTTGCGCGCTCTTGGACTGGAAAGAGGTGATCGTGTCACTGTCCAAATCGAAAAGTCCGTGGCAAATTTGTGGCTGTATTTGGGTGTTGTAAGAGCTGGTCTGGTATTTCACCCTCTGAATACCGCATACACACCAGAAGAGGTGCGTTTCTTTTTAGGTGACGCGGAGCCTGGGCTTCTAGTATGCGATCCGTCTAAGTTGGCTGTATACGAACCACTGTGCCAGGAGTTGGGTGTTGGCCATGTGCTCAGCCTTGACAGCGCTGGCTGTGGCAGTTTTACCGATTATGTAGCGGATTTCTCTGGGGAGTTCGCCACCGAGTACTGTAGTGGGGGCGATCTTGCAGTTTTACTGTACTCCTCGGGTACTACGGGTCGCCCCAAGGGCATTATGTTGAGCCACGATAATTTGCGCAGTAATGCCGAGGTGCTCGTATCGTGTTGGGGCTTTACTGCTAAGGACGTATTGCTTCATGTTTTACCCGTGTTCCATGTGCACGGCTTATTTGTCGCGGTGCACTGCGTTCTGATGAGTGGTGCTTCCATGCACTGGCTACCCGCTTTTGAACTAGACTATGTCCGGGCGCTATTACCCGCATCTACGGTAATGATGGGCGTGCCTACCTATTACACGCGACTATTAGCTGAGCCATCATTTGGGCGTGAGGATTGTCGCAATATGCGCGTATTCATCTCTGGAAGTGCGCCATTGCTGCCCGAAACATTTGTGCATTTCCAAGAGCGAACGGGGCACACCATACTCGAACGTTACGGGTTGAGTGAGACAGGCATGAATAGCTCTAACCCACTTCATGGTGAGCGGCGTGCGGGCACGGTCGGATTGCCTCTACCCGGTACCGATATCCGTGTGTGTGATTCAAACCACACTCCATTGCCTAACGGTGACATTGGCGAGATCGAAGTACGTGGTGCAAATGTATTCAAAGGTTACTGGCGAATGCCGGAGAAAACCGCTACCGATTTCACCGCTGATGGATGGTTTATAACTGGTGATCAAGGTCGGATAGATGCCGATGGCTACCTCAGTATAGTGGGCCGGTCCAAGGACATGGTGATATCTGGAGGGCTCAACGTATACCCCAAAGAAGTGGAAACAGTCTTAAACGATTTGCCGGGGATTAAAGAGTCGGCAGTGTTCGGGGTTCCGCACCCCGACTTTGGCGAGGCTGTGGTGGCAACACTTGTTGCTAGAGAGGACTGCGCCTTGTCAGTCGATGATATTAGGCGCTCGCTTGAAGTGCAGTTGGCGAAATTTAAGGTTCCCAAACGTATTCAATTCGTGTCTGACTTGCCTCGTAATACTATGGGTAAGGTACAGAAGAATCTGCTTCGTCAGCAGTGGAATGAACCCTTCTGATACGACTAACGTAGTCATAATGGTAGGGTAGCTGCCAACATCATCAGTATGTATCGTGGCTTAACACTCGTGTTCAGTTCGAATTAACGGTTTTCGCTTCGAGGCACTTAACTCACAACGCGCCGATTTCTATTTGACAACCTGACGCGGGGCAATCATCTGGGGTACCTTGATAGGTGGTACGCAGTAGGAACCACTGGTATGGCTACGCAAAAAATTGCTAACAAAATGGAAACCGACTCCAAGCAGGTTCAAAGCGGAACAACACTTACGCGCCTACGTCGCTTTGATCGCTCTCTACCAATGAGCTTGCTCAAGGCACATGAAGCGGTATTGCGTACGTTCATTCCTCATTTGCGTGCACATGATTTGTCCACTCAGCAATGGCGTGTCATGCGTGCTCTGGCTGAAAATAAGGCACTTGATGTCAGCGAGCTGGCTGAGCGCTGTTCTTTGTTGCGTCCGAGTGTTAGTCGGATTGTGCAAAATTTAGAGGCGCGCGGTATCGTCGGTAGGGAGGTCTGCACTCGAGATAGTCGTCGCTCACTGGTATCTATCACGCCTCAAGGGTTGGCTGTTATCGATGAGATTGCGCCAGAGTCCGAGGCTCGCTACGACTACATTGAGTCGCGGTTTGGCGAGGAAAATTTGACACAGCTTTACGAATTGTTGCAGCTCTTGGTTGAGGTGCTTGATATGCCTCCCGCCTTCGGTGAGTTGACGGGAGAGCGGCTGCCAGAGTAGGCCCCACGGATAGCCATTAGATACCCATGTAGGCTCTGTCGCTTGGGGCCTGCCGCTCTTCAGCTTTCTAACCTTCATGCTGAACAAGGACTAGTTTTTCCGCGCCCGCTTGCCTACTCTAGTGCGAGTACGACCGACGTCAAAACAATAACAGCGACTGGAGGATACAACCGTGAACGCACCTCAGCCCATGACCTTAGACAGCGGTGTCGATACCGAGATGTTGGCGGCATTGCAGAAGCAGCGAGACAGCTATTTGCAAGAGGGTGCTGTGGACGCCGGCACCCGCATCGATCGCATTAATCGCGCTATTGATGTGCTCATTCGCCACGCTGATGCCATCAGTGAAGCCCTGAATACCGACTTTACCTGCAGGCCACGACAGGTCAATTTATTGTCCGATGTGGCTAGCTCAGTGGGTACCCTGAAGCACGCGCGCAAGCATCTGAAAGGTTGGATGAAGGCGGAAAAGCGGCCTACCATTTTTCCCTTAAATTTGTTGGGTGGACGCTCTCGTATTGAGTATCAACCCAAAGGGGTGGTCGGCATTGTCGCGCCCTGGAATTTCCCGGTGGCGATGGTGTTCCAGCCGATGGCCGGGATTCTCGCCGCGGGTAACCGGGTTATGATCAAGCCTTCGGAGTTCACGCCGGCAACCTCTGACGTCATTGCTAGCATGATCGCCGAAGCGTTCGATGCCACCGAAGCTGCGGTGTTCACTGGGGGACCCGAGGTCGGGCAGGCTTTTGCGGGTTTGCCGTTTGACCACATGATCTTCACCGGTGCAACGGGTATTGCCCGACACATCATGGCGGCTGCCAGTCGAAATCTCGTACCACTGACCTTGGAGTTAGGCGGTAAATCCCCTGTTGTTATCTCTCGGTCGGCAAATCTCGAATTGACCATGCAGCGCATCATGCTCGGCAAAACATTGAATGCCGGTCAGATCTGTTTGGCCCCCGACTATCTGTTGGTGCCCGAGGAACAGTTAGAGCAGGTGGTTGCTGCTGCGAAGAGTGCCGTTGAGGGTATGTATCCGACACTGCTGCAGAACCCGGAATACACTTCGGTCGTTAATGCGCGGCACTATCAGCGTCTTAGCGGTTATTTAGAGGAAGCTAACATCCGTGGCCAGCGCATCGTTGCACTGAACCCCGGTAACGAAGACTTCGAGAGTCAGTCAGGCAGTTTCAAAATTCCACCGACCCTTATTGTGAAACCGGAAGATGACCTGGCTTTGATGCAAGAGGAAATCTTCGGTCCCTTGTTACCGATACTTACTTATCAATCATTTGATGAGACCATCGATTACATTAATCGTCGCCCGCGACCTTTGGCGGCCTATTACTTCGGTAGTGACAACGCCGAAGAGGAGGCGCTGATTAAGCGTACGACCTCCGGTGGCGTCTGCGTTAACGATGTGCTCATGCACATTGTGCAAGAAGACTTGCCCTTTGGTGGTATTGGTCCAAGCGGTATGGGCAGCTACCACGGCCTTGAAGGTTTCAGAACCTTTAGTCACGCGAAGTCGGTGTATCGGCAGACGTCGATTAACGTAGCCAAACTTGGGGGTATGCTGCCACCTTACAGCTCGAAGACTGAGAACACGATAAAGGCGCAGTTGAAGCGCTAGGTGTTACCTTGGGCGTCGTTCGCGGTTGTGTGGATATGGATGGATGAACCATGAAAATCTATACCCACAACGATTGTCTGCATCACTCGGTGCCCGATGGTCATCCGGAATGCTCAGCCCGCCTGGCGGTGGTGCTTGAGCATCTCCGGAATACCGGCTTCACCGACGACCATCCCTTGGTATCCGCTCCTGCTATTTCTTCAGATTGCGTGTCGCAAGCTCACGGCGCTGGGCATATCGCCTATTTAAACAGCCAAAATCCCGGGCAGGCCCCTTTGGCATTGGACGCGGATACATGGCTGGGAGTTCGCAGCTTGGCTGCAGCTGAATACGCTGCCGGCGCTGTGTGGCAGGGTGTTCAGGATGTGGTGGAGGGCGATGAGCGGCGAGTGTTTTGCGCGGTGCGCCCACCGGGGCATCATGCTGAGAAAGACACGGCCATGGGGTTTTGCTTGCTTAACAGTGTGGCTATTGCAGCTATTAATGCCCTTTCTTTGGACGGTATTGAACGCGTAGCGATTCTCGATTTCGATGTACACCACGGTAATGGCACTGTCGATATTTGCCGCAGTTATCCCGAGATTTTGGTGTGCTCCAGTTTTCAGCATCCCTACTACCCCCATCGCCTACACGATGTATTGCAGTCCAATATTGTCAATACACCGCTGCCTGCGGGTACCCGAGGGGATGATTTTTTACGGGCGTTTGATGCTGATTGGTGGCCGGCGATTACCCGCCACAAGCCCGATATCATTTTGGTATCCGCAGGATTCGATGCTCATCGGGATGATCCGCTGGCCCAATTTGAATGGGTCAACTTAGATTATCGTCATATTACTGAGCAAATACTTGCGGTAGCGAACCAATTCGCACGAGGACGGGTAGTGTCGGTGTTGGAGGGTGGATATAACCTTGATGTATTGCCCGGCAGTGTCATGGCGCATCTTGAAGCGTTGACGGCCAGCTAACGGTAGGTTTGTGATCGGCTTGTAGTTCGCCACTGCTCAATGAATATCAGCGTCTGTGCATAAGATGCAGCTATTGTGCAAGTGCACTAAGGTGCTCATAAATGAATAACAATAGTGTTGCGAGGGTTTCTGTCATCATGTCTTATCATCAAGTGGCCGTGTTATCTACGACGTTCCTGTTGTCGATATCTTCGGTATGGGCGCAGCAAGCAGTACCTGAAATACAGCGTTTATCGGCAGAGGATTTAGCCGGTTCCGTCTTCGAGCATCCCAATACACAGCGTCTACCCGAGGTATCGGAAGTGGGGGAAACACAGGCGCTCGATCGGTTGTGGCATGAGTCGGGGGATGGATGTTTACAAACCGGTTTTTATGAAACGGGCCCCAACCGGTATACCGTTAAGGACCCCTACCCCTACGATGAGCTGATGCTGTTTTTCGAAGGTGGCGTCACCCTGACACCCAGCGATGGGACTGCGGTTAAGGTGATTGCCGGCGATACTGTCCTGTTACCAAAGGGTTGGACGGGTATATGGGAGAGTGACGGCTACCGGAAGATGTATGTCATCTACGATTGCCCAAAGTAGCCCAACGTCACTAGTCGGTGACCTTGATTTGTGTATAGTCCAACCGTCGTCACAACAAGGATAGGCCATGACACCACTTCTTGAGATCATCATTCACGTCACTCTTCTCACATTTGCGACCATCATGCTCGGCGCTGTCTTGCGTAACAGAGAGTGGACAGCCGAAGGGTTGCACCAAGCCCTTGGCAACCGAGATCGATTGCCCGAACCCACTGAGCTTGGAGGGCGAGCGCAGCGGACAGCGCAGAATGCGCTTGAAGGCATGGCTTTATTCGTACCTATTGCCCTCGTGGCGCATTTGTCGGGTGCCGGTGATGAGGCACTGCTGGGTGCTCAGGTCTATTTTTGGGCGCGTGTTGTCTATATCCCAACCTATGTCTTGGGCATCGCCTATGTGCGCAGTCTGGTCTGGGGTGTGGGTCTGTTAGGCTTGGTGCTCATGTTACTTGCGGTGCTGTAAGTAGATATCTCTGGGGAGACAAAATCGATGACGACGCAAACGCTAAGCCGATCTTTGATGGGACTATTGCTGGTGCTGGCGGCACTTTTGGTACAGCCGACAACGGCTGAGGAGGACGCTTTTAAGGGCGCTGTCACCGGCCCGGTGGTGCCAGATTTTGGTCCGGTCATGCTGCCACCACCTGGTGCTTACAATTTAGATCCTCAAACCCATTACAAGGTGTCGATTGATATTGGTGAGACTGCCGAGTTTCCGGGCGATCTCAATCGGAAACTGGTGTCGGTGGCGCGCTTTCTAAATATGAATGCCCAATACGGTGTGCCCTCCGATAACATTGAGTTTTCTGTTGTTGTGCACGGTATGGCAGCGAATGATCTGTTAACCGATGAGGCCTATGCCCGCCGCTTTAACGATCCGAACCCTAACTCGGCATTGCTCGATCAATTGAATGCAGCTGGTGTGAAGG
>PR_CR_10_Liq_2_inCRDRAFT_1000313_pt1 | contig 13755 bp, 11 predicted proteins | sample PRCRCaboRojoPR_FD_10245 | JGI IMG/M metagenome (IMG submission 10245) | reverse complement strand
ATTTGTAAGGGAAACTGGGCAAGCGTCGAGCGTTCCAGTTCATCGATTTCGTTATTCAGCCCGTTGGCGAGCGCCAAGACCATGGCCACACCAATGATCCCTATCGACCCCGCAAAGGCGGTGATCAGCGTTCGGAATTTTTTCGTACGGAGGTTGTTAAAGGAAAGCTTTAACGCTTGTTTAAAGGCCATGGAGGTTTTCTTAAGCAGTAACGATCCTGTGGCTTCCTGCGCATCGTCATAGGGGTTGGTGTCTTCAATGACTTCCCCGTCCCTGAGCTTCACGACGCGGTCGGCATATTTATGGGCGAGCGCTTCATCGTGGGTGACCATGATGACGAGTTTTTCTTTGGCAATCTCTTGAATGATGGCCATGATTTGCGCACTGGTTTCAGAATCAATGGCCCCGGTGGGTTCATCGGCCATGATGATGTCAGGGTTATTGGCAATCGCCCGGGCAATCGCCACCCGCTGCATTTGGCCGCCTGAGAGTTGATTGGGTTTTTTATGGACATGGTCTTTCAGCCCGACGCCTTCTAAAACTTCCAGCGCCCGTGTTTTCCGGGCTTCAGGCGAAAGTCCTGAAAGGGTCATGCCCAGTTCCACGTTGGCGAGGACACTCGTATGCGTGATCAGGTTATAACTTTGAAAGACAAACCCGACCGCATGATTGCGGTACGCATCCCAATCTTTATCTTCAAAGTTTTGGGTGGATTTCCCTTCAATGATGAGATCGCCTGAATCGTAGCGGTCCAGCCCACCCACCATATTTAAGAGGGTGGTTTTTCCCGATCCAGAGGGCCCTAAGATGGCCACAAATTCTTGTTTGCGGAACGAAAGCGATACGCCGTTCAGCGCGTTTTGGGTAAAATCNCCNACTTGATACGATTTAGTGACGTTTTTCAGTGATAACATAGTCTGCCCTTCTTTCTTAAATAGTATAGGGGCAATGCGGGGTTTTCCCAATTCAAATACTCATGAAAAAACCCCCACGAATGTGAGGGTTTTGAGGGATTATTCGGTGGCGTCGATGACGGCATCGATGTTGCGCGTATCATCGCCTAAAATGTCGACGCTGATTTCCACATCCACGGGAATCCCGAGTTCGGTGGATTCGTACTGGTTATTGGCTAAGATGTTGGGGGAGCTGATGCGAATGACCGACCCGTTGGGCAGGACGATCGGTTTCACACTGGCGGCCCCTCCAGAAGACTGGGTCCCAATGATTGTGGCCAGGCCCATGTCTTTGGCCATATTGGCAAACATGTTCGCCGCACTGTAGGTGATGGGGCTGGTGAGAACGAACCATTCGTATTCGCCTTCGGTCGTATTTTCCGAGGTGAAGGTGGATTTAGACTGCAGCCCATCGCCCGCATTCANTGAGTAATANTCCAGCGGCTCATCGGTCATGTAGCCCATGATTTGCCACGCGGTTCCGATGATGCCTCCGGAATTACACGCGAGGTTGATGATGATTTTTTCCACGGTGCCTTTGGCTTCAATGTCGGCGATGGCATCGGCAAACATTTGCGTGCTTTCATCGGTAAAGCCGGCATTATGAATGATGGCCACGGTGTCATTTTCAAAGAATTCAACCCCATCTTCCGTGCCACAGAAATAGGTGGTTTCATCCATATCATAGAAGAGGGTGTTATAGAAGCGTTGGCCTCTGGGCCCGAGATCGGTGATGGCCAGTTGGTACGTCGGCTCATCGTCATAGGGTCCGGCCATGGTGTGGGAGGTGTGCAGATCATCCAAACTCAAGACCATGTCTAAGACGGACCGGTAGTGTCTGGAGATGCGGTCGGAGAACCAGTTGGATTGAATCTCTTCTTGTTCTAAGACGGTGTAGAAATCTTCGATGCCTAAATCTTCTCTCAGGCCGAAGAAATAATTCATCACAAAGGCCGTGTAATGATAACTCATGAGTTTTAAGTCATAAGGCATCTCTTCATCATTCAGTGACGACCGGTTGAACCGGTTGATGCTGTCGGAGAATCCATAGGTATCTTGCCCAAAGAGGCGGTCCCCGTTATAAACGACGTCATAGACCGATCCCGATAAGAAGAGGTTGACGAGGTGTAAGGGCGCTAAGAACCCTTCATCGCCGCGGTAAAGTTCCATGTAATATTGGTCGAGATCAAAGACCACAGGCTCAATTTCATCGCTGTTATCTTCGTAGGCAATGAATTCCAAGCCGCGACCAAAGTCGGTTTCGGTGTCGGCTGAAATCGCCCCAAAGAAGGAGAAGAAGTTGACCGTGGCTTCGTGATTGGCAAAATCAAACACCAATTCATAGGTGACATCATCATACAGAGGATCATCGCTTTCCACGAACAGCGAAATGCTTAACGTGTCGCCTTCTTGGACAAAATCCAATTCCGAATAAATGACGGCCCCAGAAATCATGGCCACAAACGATTCAATGTCGACATACGGCATGCTGTTCGACATGGTATAGACGGTGAGCGCACTGTCGGAGACGGTGTATTCCCCTTCGATGCCTCTAAAATCCAGTTCGTTGGCTTCGACAATGGAAATGGCTTCGAGTGGGGCCACATTCACACTGACTTCATACGTTTTTTCAAGGCCTTCTAACGCGGCGGTCACTTCTAAGACGCCTTCTCTGACGCCTTCAGATTGTAAGCCTTTAAAGACTGCCCCTTGGTGGGAAATCACATCGGGGGTGAGGCTTTGATAGGTGAGGGTAATATCGCCCACTTCATCGGTGAGTTCAACGCCTTCGGTTAAGGTCGCGCCATTAAACGCGAGGCCGGCCACGGCTTCATCCATTAAGGCAATTAAGGCTTCTTCACCTTCGGCGGCGATGGTGGCATTGTAATATTCCGTCACGGATACGCCATCTTTTTCAAAGACGCCCACCATTTGCACGCCAGCATCGGCCTCCCCATACGCAGGGCGACTGATGACGCCATCCAAACTTAAGATCGATTCATTCGATGAAGACCAAGTGATCGAAATATCTCCATCGCTGCTGGGTAATGTAATGTTTTCAAGAAGCGGCGCATCAAAAAGATCAATGCTGGCAGCGGCCGCTTCGAGCTCCGCTTCGAGCGCCGAATTATCGGGGTCACTTTCCCCCGCCACACGCGGCGAGGGTAAAGACCAACGCGAGCGTTAATATAACCATCCATTTTTTCATAAGATACCTCCCTTATTTTCAAATATTATACACCAATCGTGCTAAAATAAAAGAGATTAAACCCACGTAAGGCGGTCATCATGTTATTAATCTGTGGAGCCAGCGCCTCAGGAAAAACCGAAATCGTCAAAAACTTAGTATCGCGGTACGACTATCACCGATTCATCACCACCACCACGCGTCCCAAACGCGATCATGAGATGGATGGTGTGGATTATTATTTTCTCGCCCCTGAGCTTTTTTCCCATTTAGAAGCCACCGGGGGCTTCATTGAAACCACCGAATATGCGGGCCACTTGTATGGCTCAAGAGCCGACGTCATCCGTGAGGAGATGGTGGCCATTTTAGATCCCCAAGGCATCAATGCGTTTTACACCAAGCGTCCCGGCGAAGATTTCATCGTCTTTGTGATGGCCGATAAGGCCACGCGCAAATACCGAATGCTCAAACGCAACGATGATCTCAATGTGATTTGGAAGCGACTCGACGCCGATGAGGTGACGTTTAAACGTGAGCGTCTTTATCATATTGATTTGAATGTCACGAACAACACCGGCCTCATTGAAGACGTCAGTGACGCCATTCATGACGCGTATCAAGCCTTTTTAAAGGAGAAAGCATGAAATTCGAAGTCAAAAAAGACCGNTGGCTCACNCTANTNGTCATTCTCCCGATGGCGATTGGCTTTATCGTATTGCTCGCAAGTTTCGCTTTAGAGCCCTTGGAAGAAGTGACCTGGCCCATCGTCNTCACCTTCATCAGTTTTATTTTGATTGGCGCCTTCATTTGGCAAATGTATACGCAAAGTTATTATCTGTTAGACCGTGATCACCTCAGAATCAAATTTGGGCCGTTTAAACTGAAGGTGTTATACACCGACATCACCCAGATCAAACCCTCCCGCAATCTTTTATCCGGCATGGCCTTATCGTTAGACCGCGTGGCCATCTATAAAAACGGCAAACTGTGGCAACTCATCTCGCCCGTGGACAAAGACNCATTCATCCAAGAAGTTAAAAAACGCGCGGCTTTAGAGCGTTGACATGGGGCGGACTTATCAACTATAATGCTCNTTGGCTCGGAGGAATACCCAAGAGGCTGAAGGGGCTCGCTTGGAAAGCGAGTAGGTCGGGAAACCGGCGCGAGGGTTCGAATCCCTTTTCCTCCGCCAGCTTTTTTTCAGTGGAGGAATACCCAAGTCCGGCTGAAGGGGATCGCCTCGAAAGCGATTAGGGCGGGAAACCGCCGCGGGGGTTCAAATCCCTCTTCCTCCGCCACTAAAAAAACTCTCTTTTTTCAAGTCACACGGGACGCCGTGTGATTTTTTTTATAAAAAAAACACCGCGTTAACGGTGTCTTTGATCGATGAGATTGGCGCTGATGATGGCCGATTCAAAAATGATGGGAAGGCCACTGCCCGGATGGGTGGAGCCTCCAACAAGATAGAGATTTTTCACATCTTCATAGCGGTTATGAGGGCGTTTATGTAAGAGTTGATTCATCGTGTGCTTCATCGCGAACGTGGCGCCTTTATACACGCCAGTGGCTTCCCAGTCNGAAGGGGTAAAGACCTTTTCAATCTCGATGTCATCGGGACTGAAGTTGAGGCGTTTTTTCATTTGATCATACACTTTGGTTTTGTAGAGCGTTTTTTGTTTGTCCCAATCGATATCCGCATCGGTGTTGGGCACCGGTGCTAAGACCATTAAAGAACTTTGACCGTCCGGCGCAAACTTCGCATCCAAGGCGCTGGGGTGGTAGATGTATAAACTCATATCATCGGTGAGCTCTGCATTTGCTTTCAAGCTTTCGGTATAGGCCGCGTAATCATCCGATAAGACCAAGGTGTGCATCGGATAATCGAGTTTTTTCTTCACCCCAAGATAAAGCATGTACGCAGACACCGAATATTTTTTCCGGTCGACGACCGATTTGGTGTACTTGTTTTGCGCGTCTTGATCAAGCAGCGTCTCGACCATTTTGGGCATGTCCGCATTGACGATGACGTCGTCGTATTCCATGTCTTTGCCGCCGACCCGGACGCCTTTAGCGACCCCGTTGTGGGTGAGAATTTTTTCCACGGGGGAATCGACATGGATTTTTCCGGAGAAGCGTTTGATGTGGGTGGCCATCACATCGAGCAGATGGGGCACGCCCCCTTCGATGTGATAAATGCCATCAAAATGTTCCAGATATGAAAGCATCGTGAAAAACCCGGGGGTTTCTTGCGGCGTCATCCCGAGGTATTTCGTTTGAAACTGCATGATGTCTTTGAGCGATTGGCTTTTAAAGTGTTTAGCCAGTTTTCGCTCCACGTTGCCAAAGCCCACAAACCGTCCAAAATGCACGACGTGTTTATTGATCAGTGAGAGTCTCGAGTGAAAGGGCTTGACCATCACCGGATGCATGGCCGCGACGGTTTTGGCTTCACGTTTCATGAATTTCTCATAGGCTTCGCGTTCACCGAACTTAGTCTCGATGTCTTGAAGTAAAGCCTCGGGATTACCCGGCACGTTCCACCGGTCCTCTTTTTTATTCAGTTGATAAATGGGATCGAGCCGCGTGATGTTGACCTCTTTTTCAAGGTCCAACCCGGCAGCCTCAAAAAGCCATTTATACGCGTCGATGTACACCACAAAAGATGGCCCCATGGAAAACATGTAGTCTTTGAGATATAGCCGTTTGGACCGGCCGCCAATGCGGTCATCCTTTTCGTAAATGTCCACCTGATAGCCTTTGGACGATAAGATTAATCCAGCCGCAAGTCCACCGGGACCCGCGCCGACAATGGCAATGTTTTTCATGCGTCACCTCTGGATTTAGTCTATCATAAAACCCAAGGGTTTTCCCTTGAATGCTTGCTTTTTATGCGTCTTTTTGGGTACACTTAAAGTATCTTCAGGGCAGGGTGAAATTCCCGACCGGCGGTAAAGTCCGCGCGCTTCATTGAAGCATGAATGGGTGAGATTCCCATACCGACCGTACAGTCTGGATGAAAGAAGACGTATTTTTGCCTTGAAGCTCAAGGCTTTTTTTATGGGAGATGCGATGACACTCAATGCAAAAAATCCGGTTCAAAAGATCGCTGTTTTAGGCATTTTATCGGCCTTAGGCGCCGTTTTAATGGCGTTCATTCAACTGCCCTATCCACCTGTGCCGTTTTTACGCATTGAATTTTCCGATGTGGCGGTGCTCATTGCGTTTTTATTGTATGGGTTTAAAGAAGCCGCCTTTGTGGGCCTTTTAAAAGCGGTGGTCAATGCCTTGATTTATGGGCCCGTGGGGCCCATTGCGATTGGCCAGATCTCAGCATTTGTGGCCTCGATGGGCTACGTCTTTGGGCTTTACCTCATGCTCAAATGGCTGGCGGAATCCCGCGGCTGGGTGCGTGCCGTGCTCATTGTCACGGAAGTCACGCTGTTAATGACGGTCGTCAATTATTTCTTCGTAACCCCGATTTATTTTGGGGCCTGGACGTATCTCGGCGTTCGGGAATGGCTCAATCTTTCCAGCTTTGGCCTTTCGGGCACGGGAACGTATCTTTCCACGATTCTCTTGGTGTACGTGCCGTTTAATATTTTAAAAGGCGCGGCGGTGATGACGGTTTATCTCATCATTGCGAAGGCCCTTGGCGCCTATCTTGATCTCGATGAACTGAATGCCCCCGTCTAAGATGGGGGATTTTTTTTAGCGTTTGATGCCTGCCTTCCACCGTCCGCTTATATAATATGGACAAGAGGTGAGGCCGATGAAAAATGCGTATTTCGCTGGGGGCTGTTTCTGGTGCATCGTGGATCCGTATTCCAGCATGCCCGGCGTTGAAAAAGTGACCGCCGGCTACATGGGCGGCCACACCGAAAATCCCACCTATGAAGAAGTCTGTTCAGAAACCACGGGACATAAAGAAGCCGTAGAAATTGTCTACGATGAATCACTTTTAAGCTATGAGAAATTGGTGGAAGTGTTTTTTAAAAACATTGACCCCACCGATCCAGGCGGGCAGTTTGCCGACCGTGGCACGTCCTATCAAACGGCCATCTTTACGGATTCACCGGCCGAAAAAGAAGCGGTCCAACGCTATATAAAGGCTTTAGAATCCAGCGGCCGATTTAAAAAGCCCATCGTTACAGAAATTTTAGATATGGCCCCGTTTTACCCGGCCGAAGATCATCACCAAATGTATCATTTAAAAAACCCATTCCATTATCAAGCGTATAAAAAAGGCTCAGGCCGAGCCGACTATTTAAAGGAGACATGGTCCATGAAAATTGATAAAGAAGCAATGAAAAAAAAGCTCACCAAAAGACAGTTTAATGTCGTGTTTGAAAATGGCACCGAACCCCCATTTGAAAATGAATACCATGATTTTAAAGGCGAAGGCATTTACGTGGACATCGTCACCGGCGATCCCTTATTTTCTTCGACCGACAAATTTGACTCTGGCTCGGGGTGGCCCAGTTTCACTAANCCCATTCAACCGATNGAAGAAAAACTCGATACCTCCCACGGGATGCGCCGCATTGAAGTTCGCACGAAAGCTTCAGACATTCACTTAGGGCATGTNTTTGAAGATGGGCCGGCGGACAAGGGCGGCTTACGCTATTGCATCAACTCNGCGGCCTTACGCTTCATCGCCAAAGAAGACTTAGAAAAAGAGGGCTACAAAGAATACTTGGCGCTGTTTGAATGAAAATCNTACTCGCNCCGTCTAAAACCATGGCCGACGCCCCGGCNGANGCCAANACTGAACCGGATTTTCCCGCNAAAACCAACGCCTTACTCAACCGGTTGAAAAAATATTCGGTCAAAGACCTTCAATCCCTCTTTGACGTCTCGGAAGCGATCGCGAAAGAAAACTACGACCGCTTTCAAACGTTCAACCCCGTTCATAAAGCGATGGATGCGTATACCGGCTACATGTTTAAAATGATGGATAAACCCTCTCTTTCCAAAGAAGCGCTGGCCTACATCGAACGCCATTTACTCATTGTCTCAGGGCTTTATGGGCTGGTGAAAATGACCGACAAAATCGGCCATTACCGCTTGCCCATGGGCGTGAAAATAGACGGTCAAGCGCTCGATCAGTACTGGGAAGATACCCTCACGGAGGCTTTAAAGGGTGAGTTTGTCATCGATTTACTCTCGCAAGAATACCGCAATGCCTTTCATATGAACGATCTGGACAGTGTTACCATCGATTTTGTGGAGATTAAAGAAGGCAAAGAAAAACGCCCCGCGATGATGCTGAAAAAATGTCGGGGGTTGATGGTGCGAGCCTGTGCGCAAGAATTTGTCAGGGACCGTGAAGACCTGAAAAAACTCAACATTGATGGCTTTCTCTATAACGATGAAAAATCATCGGATGCCTATTTTGTGTTTGAACGCCATGCCTAAAAAAATCCCACCCCTGAATGATTCAAGGGGTGGGATTTTTATAAGGTTAAACCGCCGATGAATTCTCTGAGGAGTGAGTCCTCAGGAATGAGCGAAGCATCCACGGTTTTATAGTATTTTAAATATTTAATGAGACGGTTGGCGGTGATGTAGGTAGGATTCTTCCGGTCGATGGCTTTTAAAGCATCCAGCGCAAATGGTTTTAAGGCGCCCATTTCATAGGCAAGGGCACTGTTAAAGACAAAGTCGGCGGTTTCTAAAAACGGATAGATCCATTTGAATTCCCCGGCCCGCACACTCTCCCACATCGTGATGGTATTGATCGCATCGGTCCCGCGGAAAGCGATGTCGCGGACGATGCGCCTTAAAAGCCGCACCGCCGTGATTCGCATCGGGTTGTGATCATCCAGGCGCATTTGCAGATGCGGCGAGATGAACAGTTTAAAGACCCAGGATTTATTCAAGTGATCGGTGAGCAGCGGATTCAGCGCGTGAATCCCCTCAATGAGAATCAACGTGTCCGGTTCAATGACCAACTCACTGCCCCCTTGTCTGGATTCCGTTTTAAAATCAAAATGCGGGATGAAGACTTGGTTGGTTTCAATCAAGGTTTGAATGTCGGCTTTAAACTGCGGAATATCCAGGGCATGAATGGTTTCTAAGTCGTAGCTGCCATCGGCTTCTTTTTTGAGTTTCGAACGATCGAGATAATAATGATCGAGCGAAATCACCACCGCTTTTTTCCCAGCGTTTTCCAAGTGGGCTTTAAGCTTATAGGTGAAGGTGGTTTTGCCGGAAGAAGAAGGCCCGGTGAGTAAGACCAACCGCACCGAATCAAACACGTCAAGATGCGTTTGGATTTTATTTAGCGCATGGACGTGTTCGGTTTCAGCCTCCGCAATGAACGTTTGGGCATCGGTCACGACGCGTTCATTGACGGCGGTGACGCTTTCAGAATGCAAGCGTTCATGGCGCCGGTTGGCGTCTTTAAGTAAGGCTTTAAAGACGGGTTCTGGGGTGTACGCAGGAATCGCCCCGGAAAGCTCGGCACGGGGGGATTCAATGAGCAACCCCGGGTGTTCCATGGTCAGCCGGTACGTATGCAGATACCCCGTGGAAGGCACCATGTGATGATACATGTAGTTGTGATAATCGTCGCATTGATATAAATGAACGGTGGCTTCCGGCCGGTACTTTAACGTTTCAAGTTTGTCGGTGAATCCATGGGCCTGATAGACCGAAGCCGCCGCCTCTTTCGAGACGGTGATTCGCGTAATGGGTAAATCGGCGTCAATCAAGGCGTCCATTTCACTCTCAATCAACCGCTTGATGGCCGTTAACGTGAGACTGGGCGCGTGGTCGGTAAATTCCAAATAGACTGCCCGGGATACGGAAAAATAAAACTTCACGTGGGCGTCTGGGAACACCCGCTGGATGGCCATCGCCACCAAATAGCGCATGGACGCTTCATAGGTGTAAATGGCTTCATCGTCGGTGACATCCAAAAAGACGATGTCCGCATCTTCGCTGACTTCGGCCGAGAGTTCAAATAACCGCCCGTTGACGCGCGCTAAAAAATACCGGTGGTCAGGATCTTCGATGAGATCAGAAAGCCGTACGGGGGCTTCATAGGTGTGCGTTTGATTCATGAGGGTGAGGGTAAATGCCATGGTCGGTCTCCTTAACGGTATATTGTAGCACGAGAGAGGCGTTCAAACCGCATAATCTATGATAAACTTGAAAAAGGGTCATTCCCCTATTCTCAAAGACCCATCCGTGTGGTAAAATGATATAGCTTTTGGCCGCTTTAGCTCCAACCGGTAGAGCAGTTCCATGGTAAGGAAAAGGTTGCTGGTTCGAATCCAGCAAGCGGCACCATATCGATTTATCACACTTCAAGTTTTGGAGTGTTTTTTTATGGCTCATATCTTTCTCACCGGCGCCACCTCGGGCATTGGCAAAGCCTTGTGCCTCCAGTTATTAAAGGATGGCCATACCGTGTTTGGCACCGGCCGAAGCAAAGAAAAACTGCACGCATTAGAAGAAGAAGCGCCCGGGGATTTTCATCCCATTCTCATGGATTTGGCGTCTTTTTCATCCATCAAAGATGCGCTTAAAACCCATGAAAAAACCCTGAGTCAGATCGAGATATTAATCAATAACGCCGGCGCCACCAGCGCTAAGAAAATCATCACTGAAGATGGCAATGAAATGCAACTGCAAGTCAATCACCTGGCGGTGGTGTATCTCACGCATTGGTTTTATCCCCTTTTAAAAACCAATCAAGGCATGGTCATTACGACCTCTTCCGATGCGCACCGGCGCACGAAGTTTTCAAAAAAAGCCTTGTACGATCAAACCCCGTATAAAATCTTTAAACGTTATCAAGAAACGAAACTCTATAACCTCATGTTTATGTATTACTGCGACCGTGTCTTGGGCCGGGACCCTGTGCGCTTTTACGCGGTTCATCCGGGCCTTGTTAAAACCGATTTAGGCGCCAAAAATGCGTCTTGGCTCGTGGATAAAGTATGGAAGCTATTTTCCGCGCCGGGGCAAGATCCCGAAGGCCCGGTGCCGACTTATTTAAAACTCATCAACGAGCGGCCCAGTGAGTATGTGTATTATGCCTATGAACGGCCCAATCACCATCTGCCGGTGGTGGAAGAGGAAGAAAAACAAACCCTCTTAATGACACACGCGTGTGAGCATTTATCCATTTCAACGTTTGGAGTGAGAGAATGAAACGAACGATTGGCATCATCGCTTGGCTCTTTTTAATCGCTTACGGACTCATATATTCCATCTTTTTTAATCCAGGCAGTACGTTTTTGGCGGACCTTTTCACTGGGAGTGCCGATCCCTTGGCCTTCATGGTGTTTAATCTCCTCGGGATGATCCCCCTCGCCTTTTTTGTGTTTTTCTGGCAATACTATGAATTAAAATGGTTTCATTATCTGTTTTTAGCGGGCGGATTTGTCTTTGGTGGGTTTGCGACGGGGGCGCTTTTTGTCTTTATGCCCGAAGCCAAGCCGGTGCCCAAAAGACAAACGAATGTCTTAGTCGCTGGACTCATCATTACCCTCGCAGTGATCATCTATGGCCTCTTTTTCGGCTCGCTTGATGCGTACATTCAGGCGTTTGAAACCGATACGTTTGTGCACGTGATGACCATTGACTTTTTTGTCTTGTTTATCTTTTACTTGGCACTGCCCAAACTGAATAAAGGCGTGATTCAACTCTTTTTCGTCCCAGCCTTTTACATTCAAATGCTCTTGGGCGATCTCACATGAGGTGTCTTTCCAATACCGCGTTTGGGTTGGAAAGCGCCCTTAAAAAAGAACTCTCAGACCTGAACTTAACCCCGGAAGGGGCCCACGATGGTCAGGTCTTTTTTGAGGCAGATTTTGAACAGGTGATGCGGGCCAATTTGTATTTACGGACGGCCGAACACGTCTACATCGTCCTCGCCGAGAAAGCACTCACCACCTTTGATGAATTATTTGAGACGGTAAAAGCCATCCCGTTTGATTCATGGTTTGGGGCGGATGCTCAGATTATCGTCACCGCCAAGGCGAAAAAAAGCACCTTGATGAGTGAACGGTCTTTGCAATCCCTCACAAAAAAAGCGGTGATTGAGTCGTTTAAGGCTCACACCCACCATACCCATTTCCCAGAAACCGGCCCGAAGATTCACTTGCGTGCGTCCATTCATAACGATGTCTTTCGCTTAGACCTGGATACTTCAGGCGATGCGCTTCACCGGCGGGGCTACCGCTTAGAAGCGGGGGACGCGCCGCTCAAAGAAACCCTCGCCGCGGGCCTGTGTTTGATTGCCAGGTATCAAGGCCACCGGCCCCTCATCGATCCATTTTGTGGCTCGGGGACGATTCTTATTGAAGCGGCCATGATTGCCCGCAACATTCCCCCAGGGCTTTCGCGCTCGTTCGCGTTTGAATCGTTTCTTCCCTTTGACTCAAAGACCTATCACGCCGTGAAAAAAGCCGCCTACCAAGCGATTGATCTCGATAAAGCAGTGGTCATTGAAGGGCGAGACATGGATCCTAAAGTCTTGATGAAAGCCAGAGCCAACGCCGAGCGTGCGGGCGTCGATGAAGACATCGCTTTTAATGAAGTGCGCTTTGAGATGAGTAAGATCGAGAATGGTCCATCGCATCTGATCACCAATCCCCCGTATGATGAACGGTTGATGAGTCGCCGTGAGATTGATGCCCTTTATCAAGCCATTGGACGCACGTTTAAACGGTTGACGGATGTGGACCGCTACCTGCTTTCAAGTGTTTCTGGCACCGAACAAAAACTCAATCTCAAACCGAGTCAAACGCGGGTGTTATTCAACGGCCCGATCAAAGCCAGATACTACCAATTTTTTCACGAATCCTAAGAAATGTGTCAAAGTGTCACATTTCTTTTTCGTTTTGTGATACACTGTAAAAAGGTGAAAAAAATATGTCCACAGATGCCAAAAAAAGCTTCCTCATTTTAGAGGATAAAAACATCTTCAAAGGCCTTCTGATTCTCTCTTTGCCTTTGATGCTGAACAACTTACTGAGAACGCTCCATGACATCGTGGACATGTTTTTTGTCTCACGCATTCCTGGCTATTCCACGGAGAGTGTGAGCGCCATTCAACTGTCCTTTCCCATCATGTTTGTCTTCATCGCCCTCGCCCTCGGATTAAGTGTGGCTGGGGTTGCCCTGATCAGTCAGTTTGTGGGCGCAAAAAAATACGACGATGCCAAACATTATGCCGGTCAACTGGTGTGGGTGGCGATGATCGCCGCGGCGCTTTTTACCGCGACCGCTTACTTCTTAGCCCCGACCATTGTTTCGGCCATGGGGGCCACGGGGTATGTCTTTGAAAACACCGTCGCCTACATTCAAATCCGAGCGTTTGAACTTCCCTACGTCTTTACCTTCTTTGCACTCCTCGCGGTGCGTCAATCCACCGGAGATACGTTATCGCCGGTTTACATTGGCGGCGCCGCACTCATTTTAAACAGCTTATTTTCCCCCATTTTCGTCCAAGTGTTAGGCCTCGGGGTGCCGGGGGCTGCCTACGCGACGGTGCTTGGGAATTATTTATTGTTGCCGTTTGCGATTCACCGGTTGTTCTTTGCGAAAACCGGCATTCGACTGAACATTAAAGCATTAAAACCTGATTTTAAAGTCATGGGG
>PR_CR_10_Liq_2_inCRDRAFT_1000311_pt1 | contig 13803 bp, 2 predicted proteins | sample PRCRCaboRojoPR_FD_10245 | JGI IMG/M metagenome (IMG submission 10245) | reverse complement strand
CTCGTCTATAATAGTAAATGAATTACCATCATTCGAACCTAAAATATAAAAATACTTTGGACGATTATATGCAGCCTCAAAATCAGAAGTGACTATGTTTTCTACATTAGTATAATATTGTAATTTTATTTCATTAATAAGAATTCTTTCAGGCATTTCGATTAGAATCCATTCACCACCGATAAATCCTATTTCTTGTCCCTGATTATTAAATACCTGATAAGAATCTGTAAATCGATTGATAGTATTATCTGCCGGACCATCAAAAGAATATGCTGACAAACCGCCGGCACCCAAACTTTGTAATCCGAGAATTAATCTGGGTGAATTTGTTCCATCAAATGGGGCATAATTATCATCATTATCATCAAATTTACCTGACACATTAATTTTATATGTTCCATTTCCATAATCTTGTCCTGTAATATTAGTTTCATTACTTGTCAGACCTATTGGTGGATATTTTCTTATTGTGTTTGCTAAACTATCCGTAATAACCATATTACTACCTTTAACATCAATCTCAAGCTGTGATGAAGGTGTTGTCGTCCCAATACCAACCTTTCCGTTTTTTGTTATATTTACTATTTTTTTAATACTATCACTAGATAATGATGTTGAACTTAACACATCTCTATTACCAACAACAATTTGTAAATTATTATTTACTGTTTCATCTTGAATAATTCCATAATAATCCACACCACCACCACCTAATATAACACCTGATTTACCACCACCAAGATCATTGGATAAAAGCATTAATGAGTTATTAGTTCCATATCCATTTACTTGTAATTGTACTTCATCTCTTAATGTGTTGGATGTCTTGCCGACGACGACTTTTCCGCTGGGTTGAGGTGCGAGTTGAAGAACTTGCGAGTTAGCGTCTGACTGGATTAGAGAAGATTGGAGGGGTGTGCCGTAGAGTTCCCATTCACCTAGTGCTACAGCAACATTAGCATCAGTTGATGGATATACTTTTGTAAATACAATAGCATAATATAAATATGCCATATTAGAATTACATATATAACCTCTAAAACTATTACAAGGACCTACAAGTGGATTATCTTCTACATTATGAATTACATTCCATTCTGTATTATTATTACTACCTAGTATCGTCCAAGAACGTGGTGTTCCTCTATCATTACTACTACACCAAGCACGTAAATTATAATAATTAAGTATAAATGATTGTGGTGATTTTAGTATTATATAATCACCTACAATATTATTTAATTTAATGGAAGAATAATTTGGGTTTCCACTACTATTATAGTTATAACCAGTTAATTGTACTCCATTAGGTCCAGAATTTGAACGGTCGAACACATTAAATGCTGAATAATTACTTTGATTAGAATATAACACTTCATACACCCCATTCCCGTAAGCCTCGCCTGTAACCGTATCGACATTCGCCGTCAATGCCCGAGGCGGGAAACGGTAAAGTTTGTCGGTGGAGGGAAGGCCGAAGAGTTGGAGTTCGCCTATATTTACATAACCCTGTGTAGGTGTATCACTTGTTATACTAGAAATTACAATAGCATAATATTTATAATAATTTGGTTCGTCTATTGAGAATACAATATTATTTTGCCATTGTGATTGAGTTAATCCATTTTCAGAAGAAATTGTAGACCAATTATTACCATCATTACTTCCTAATATATTAAAATCTCTTGGCATACGTTTAACCTCGTAGGTATTATTAGAATCTCTACGATATAAACGATACTTTGAAATATATGTTTTTTCAGGAAGTTCAATTTTTAACCATTCACCACTTATATCATTTAACGAACTATTTCCAGTATATGCCCCATTATCACCTTGATAAGTTAAAGAACTTGTGTGCCACCCCTCATCACCTATAATGTAATTAAATGCTTTATAACCTTGCCAAAAAATAGAATCTCCGCTGCTGGTTTCCTGTGTATAGAAACTACTCTCACTCACCCGATAAACCCCATTCCCATATGCTTCTCCAGTAATAGTGTCCGTATTCGCAGTTAAGGCGCGGGGGGGATATTGGAGGCCGAGAGTGTCGGATGGGTTGGATTTGCCGTATGGATGGAAAATATCATATTGTGTACTACCTTTTGTTGAAGTATCAATATCATTATCTAATGTAAAGAAGTAATACTTGTAATATGTATTATTTGTAAAAGTATATGTTTTAAGAGTATTATCAGATGTATCAGATGTATCAATAGTTGCCAAGGTTACAAAAGTCGAATAATCTTTATTGTTTGAAGCACGAACGATTACATTATCAATATACCGGTCATCTCCATTATTATTACATTGAATTACTAATTTATTTATAAGAGTTGGTTTAGGATAAATATATCCAAATACAAAACCACGATAATTTTCGATATTATCACTAAATGGGTTAAATTTACTACTACCAGCACCAGATTGTGTGGTATAATTTAATATTGAACTGATACTATTAAATATATTTCTACGAGCCTCAACCCCGAAATTTGTATTACCACTTACAAAACCATATACACCATTACCATAGAGTTGTCCGCTAACAATTACTTCAGTAGGATTATTTATATCTGTGCTGACATTAAGAGTACCAGTAAGTGCTGACCCATCGCTCTTAAAAACAGCACCTGACAAATCAGGCGGATACCTCAACTCCGGTTCGCTCATCGGCAATGGTTCAACCGGTCGTTCCAAACGCATATCGCCTCCTTCCAAAACAAGTTCGCCGTTTATCACATTGCGACCTTGTTTCTGCATATATTTATCTTCCAAAAGCACCCCGTCTTCGCGGATGGTGGTCGCGTTCAAGTTTTCGGCGACATGCGTGATGCCCGTGGTGCGGAAATCTTCAATGGATTGGAGGGGGATTTTGTACACTGAATTTCGAAAGGTTGAACTGTTTGATACTGTTTGTCTTCCATAAAAGATAACAATTTCATTATCAATTAACTCCATTCCAAAACCATTCCGTGTTGGTAAAGAATTCGGGATGTTAACCCATGTATACCCTTTATCATAAGATACATAAATAGCATTAGTATTTGTCCCACCATGAAGAACTATTGTATCATTATCAGATACAACTCCACGAGCAAAACGATTTATACCAACATTTGATATATAGTTCCATGTTTCACCTTTATCTACAGAAGAATAAACATTTCCACCATCTGTGTTAATCAATATAATTGAATCATCTTTTAACTTTAATAAGATAGGATCTTCTGCTTGTGACTCCAAAGAATCTGTAAATTTGCTCCAATTATTACCATCATCGTCTGAATAATATACATCTCTGCTGTCCCCTGCGATTAAAATTAACCTACCATTATATAATGAAATAAAAGAATGATATTGATATAATGTATTTTCAATAAAATTGTCTATCTGTGTCCATGTCATTCCATTATCATCTGAGCGAAATAATATTCTATCAGTCTCATTGAGATATGATATTAATAACGCACCTGATTTCGTTTGAACCATTTTATTACCAGCATTTGTATTTGAAGGTAATACATTATCACGAATAATCCAATTATTTCCTTTATCTGTTGAAATATATAAGTTTTTTGTACCAGGTTTAAAGAATATTAATTCATTATTTGCTGTTTTAGTATATGGGAAATATACTACTGATGGGTTTAATGTCCCCGCATTCGCCGTCAATTCATACCACGAACGGCCTTCGTCGTCGGAGCGTGCAACTCTACTATCACCACGTAAAATTAATAATGAATTTTCATAACGGATTACAGGTTGATTGCCACCTACTTGAAGAGTACCAGTATAATCTGTTGTATTTGTCCATAAATTCCAAGTATAACCTCCATCTTCACTAATACCTTCACTAAATTTTAGACCATAAATTGCATTAATATATAATTTTCCATTTATTGGCACAACAGATAATGCGGATGACCCAATCCAAACATTATCATTCGAAACCAATTCCCAATTTTTTCCTTTATCTGCACTTCGCCACATATCTGGTATTCTCTGTGATACACCATTATAACTTTCAGAAACATTAACCCCACCAGCTACATAAATATAATTATTATAAACAAAACTAGTAAATTGCATACGACTTTCCCATTCAGCACTAGATGTCTGTAATGTCCATGTATATCCTCCATCTTCACTTGCCCATACATCATTTAATTTAGTAGACTGGAAACCACCCATCATAATAATGGTATCATCTGGTAAGATATTTAAAGAATACCTAAAGCGTTTTTTATTTGTCATCGGTAAATCATCATTCGATACAATTATTGTCCAAGTATAACCACCATCTGTAGATTTCCATACTTCGTTATTAGACGAATTCAATGTATTGTTAATAAATCCAATAATATCGCCATTACTCATAACGACAAATTGCTCTGATCCTGCGTGACAACTAAATGGCAATCCACTTTGTAACATCCAAGTATAACCACCATCTGTGGAACGATATAAGTCACTTTCACCATTACAAAATTTCAAAATGGTTCCATTCGGTAATACTACTGCTGAAAATTCTGAATCCGCATCATACTTCTCCCCCGCACTCGCATCCATATACCCCATCTTCTTATACACGATATCCGTATCGGTGTTCTTGAGTGCCTTGTTTTCAATGTAGACATCACCTCCACGCACGTCCAATTTCGCTGAAGGTGTCATTGTTCCAATCCCGACATTACCTTCCAATGGAGCAATGTTCACATCATTACCATTGTCATTCACGCGGAGAGAAGAAACCCTTTCTGGTTTGCCGTAGAGTTCCATCTCTGCAATTTGTAAATTATTCACACCAGAATCAGTATCCTCATTACCCACCAGTTCTTTTGCAACTAAACGATAATATTTGTAAAATATATTATTTGAGTTTACAACAAAGGTTGTCTTTTCATTTTGTTTCCAAGAACTAAAATTCCTATTTTCAATTAAATACCATTCAATACCATCATTTGACCCCAGAATACTCCAACTTTCAGGCATTCTATTTGTTGAAACATTTCGATGATTTGGCGTTGTTAATGAGTATGTCTTTAAACAGTATTTTACAGAAGAAGATATTTGAATATACTCACCATTATATTCATTATCATTAACATCTATCGTTTTTGTATCCCCTTCATATACACCACTTTGAGAATTATATAAAGCATTACTTGAATATCTTATTGATAATTTAGAGAAATCAAAAACATTCTTAAGTGGATAATAACTACTTAACTCACTACTCGCACTAACCTCCCATCGCCCATCGCCATATCCCGTTCCAACCACATCTTGGACGTTCGCGGTCAATGCAACCGGTGGAAAACGATAATCATTTCTCTTTGTATATTTTGTATTTACACTTAAACTTGGTTGTTCTACTATATTCGCATTAAGAATAATAGATTTTATTTTTAATGATGATTTAGAATCGGTATCACTATCATTACCTGAACCGACTTTTGAAACAACTAATATAAATTCTCCTATTGAATAAGAATTATTTATATCTATTTCAGAAACATATATATTATTAGAATAATCATTAATATTAATGATTTCATTCTTTAATTCAACATATTTTATACCCACTAAACCATAACATGTAAATTCTAAAGGAGCATTTATAATTGTATTATCATCATCTGTAACTGCTTCAATTATAAAATTATTTATTGATAATGGTTTTGGAAGTGTTGCTCTTAACCATTCACCACGTTTTAACCCTGAAAATGATTTTGAACCTTCATAATCACCTGTATCACCATCATATAATCCGTCGGAAGTTTTCCATATATTATCTGTGCTTGGATTAAAAGCATTAAACACTCTATAATCATTATTAGAATAATCACTTTCTGTAAATGTATATATACCTCTTCCATAAGAAGATGTAGTATTATCAAAATAATAATTATCAATTAATGAAGCGTCAGGAGGAAATACACTTGTGGTATCACTTGATAGATTATTAATACTAGACGGTCCCACATTATAACTTTTTGTTGAAGTATTCACAGCATTTATAGAAAATTCTTCGTCGGTTGTCATTTATATTACTATAAATAATATATTTTTTTTTATAATTTTAAATTTACAAATTATAAAAAAATCAATAATATTGTTCATCTCCGTCCATACCTTCACCATAGTCGTCATCATTATGCATATATGCCATAGATAATTCTTCACGTTCAATTTCTATTCCGCGTTCAATCGCTTCACGATCGAACTCCGAATAAATATCTACATTCATATCTGAAACTTCTCTCGACGTCGTTGTTTCACTTTGTAAATCACGAATTCTTCGTTCCATTAATTCATTATACTCCATTTCATAAACATCTTTATCATATTCACGGAATGTTTTTCCCAAACCTTTACTCCATTTTTCACCCAACTTAAACTCTTTCTTCAAGTTTTCTGCTTCACGTTCTTCATCTGTTAAAATACCTAACATTTCAGTGATTTCATTTTTTTCTTTTTCACGTATTCGTAATAAAGATTGTTTTATTTGTGTTTGGTTCATTGTTCCTTTCGTTTTCATCATATTCATATAATGTAAAATACGACATAATAAATCACCTGTATATTCAATATAAGTATTTTCTTTAACCATTACTAAATCTGTATAATTAGAATATTCTTCTCCACCGGTTCCTATTGTTTCTACATTTAAATCCTTTTCTATAGTTAATTGTTCTTTTAATTTATTAATACTTGAAATGTATTGATATAAAATATAAGATAACGCGTATTGATACATAACAATTGTCGTATAACCATTGAAGAATTTATTGGATTTATTTATTTTTAACTTATTCTCTATATCTTCATCATACACACCTGTTAATGTATCCTCCAAATTATGATATTCTTGTGTAGAATATGTAACAGTTGTAATCATACTTTGAACGCGTGTAACAAATTCAATGACTTTATTACACTTTGTGTATACATTTTTAAAATAATATTCACGCACACTTGTTTTATCATCATTCACCTTATCTTTATCATTTAACCAACGATTAGAATATAGAAGACTATGAAATTCTTTTAATATGGTATCTAAATTCATAATATGAGTGGTCGATAACTTATATTTATGTTTCCAATATTTTAAATATGATTTTCCAATATCTTCTTCATCTTCAATCGTATTTGAAATATTCATTGAAGGTAAAATTATACCAAATAAATATAACCATTGACGTAATAGTAATGTAACTTGTAAAGAAGTGCTGTCGGTCATTGAATAATATTCGTGTAAAACAGGTATCAANNGNGTCCATTTTTGTTCTATAAATTGTAATACTGTATTAAATTTATAATTACGACTTTCAAGATTTATTATTCTCGCTTTATTNTTTTTTAAGAATTCTGTAATACGATTTTGAAAAACGAGTTGATANTTCCGTAACATATCTGTAAATTTATTCGTTTCTTTTCTGGAATTTAATAAGTTTTTTGGAATTTCNGGAATAAATTCAATTAAATTGTTGTCATTATAATTATTATTTAAATATTGGATTGAATAAGCGTCTTCAGGTATTTTAAATTGATAAATGTTTCGTAATGTATAACCACCGATGCGGTCTATGAGTATACGAAGGTCATCCCGTGTAAATTCAATCATTCGTATTTTTTCTATTTTGTCTTGAATTGTATCTGTTCGTTTAAATCCAATACGTCTTATTTCATTTATTTTTTTCAATAACTCTGGTTGTTCTTTTAATATATAATTCACAATAGAAGTTTCTGAATAACGTATCATTACTATTTTTATAAATTCATTTGTATATTCAAATGGTTTCGTAAGAACTTCATTCGATGGTTTTAGTAATATCATCATCATTGTTCCAAACACTGTTCCATATAATAAAACTTCATTATATCTTGAATATGTATATTGTTTTTTCATAAGTTCATTTATACCTTTAAAATCATCATCAGTAACCTTATTTAATATTGATTGTATATTTGTATCACTACAACATACATTTTCCAAAAATGAAATATTTCCGTCACGAGTTTTTAAAATTGGTTCTGTATTATTATGTGTATATTCAAGCAATGTATTCCATAATTGAATAGATAAAATATAAAGTTGGTCTTGTATAATGGTAGGAGACTTCAACAGTTTCTTACGTATTATATTATTATTTATAGTTTTTTCATATACCTCTTTTGTATAATGTTTTATCAATGGTGGTAAGAATGAAGTCCATGATTGTATTCTCAAATGTTCAGGTATAATATCTTGACCGGTATCATCGTAATATTCAATATGTTTTAAACGCATTTCATATTGTTCACTTGTTTCATCTTCTTTTTTAGGATATTTTTGTAATAAGGTGTGCTGATACTTCTCTTTAGTTTGTATTCTTTCTTTAATCTCTTTTTGTTTTAATATAATATTATCCATCACATTTTTCAGATTTCTATATAATGACTTTTGGTTTGTTCTTAATAATGATGACCATATAGATACACCTTGTCCTGTATCTTTACGAATACTGTCTAAAATATATGAAATATAAATTAAACCTCCGTCAATATTATTAAGAACACCTTTTTGTCCTTTAATAGAGCGCGCACCATATATATTTGGTATATGAGTATATAAATAAACAAATAAAAACAAACACGTAAAAAATAACTTCATTCGTTTATAATATGTTTCATAATCAATTGATTTTTTACCACTTTTAGAACTACGCAATTCATAATTCTCTTTTGAAATTAATTTACGAAGTTGTTTTAACGTATGTTGAACGACAAAAAGTAGTGTATCCTGTGTGATAAATACGTTTAAACCCATCATACCTCCAATAAACTGTGTTATATGAGCAATTTCACCTTCTTCTTCTGTTTTAAACGCATATTGTTTTTTAGATGATAATAATTTTTGTTCTCTCTCTAATAATTCTTGGAATAACTCGGCTGCGTCTGCTTGTAAAATTTCTCTATTAATAAGACGGAACCCCGTCTCATCATAACCTTCTTCATCACTATAATCAATATTTTGAATGGTGAAACCACTATGTTTATCAACCCAACGATCATTATCATCACTTAATTGTCCTCGTTCTTTACATATTCTTGCTACTGTTATATCATAATTATCTTGTTTATACCCTTCAATTAAACGTTTATAAAATGTCGGTAATAATTTTGTAGATGTATCATTACAATATAACCAATATATATTTTCATCTAACATTTCATTAGCAGGTCTGGTATATGTTTCAATAAATAACTCAATATTTTTCATACGTCTCTCCATGTCATCATCGCCAAGAATCGTATCACGCACACTTATATGAGGTGAGTGTTCTATTATATCGTCATTACTTACGTTACCATATTTATAATGTTCTTTTGTATAATATTCTGTATTTTTCTTTAATAATGATTGTAAAAGTTGTAATCTTGATTTTGATTTTTTATAATATTCTTCAATTGTCTGAATATATTGTTCAGTAGTCATATCAATATTCTGTCTAAATTGTAAAATACTTTNTTCAATCATATTTTTAAATTTATTCTTTCTTTTTTGTTCAATGGATAAACATTGTTGTTTAATATTTTCATAAGAACAATACGTATTTTCTTCACATTGAAGTTGTTCTATGACAGAGGGTTCAATAGTATTATCTTCTATCCAACGATTATTCTCTCCACGACGATATGTTTGCTTTTTAATCGGTTCATTTACATCCCCACTATCATTTAAAATCAGAATAGCGTAATCATTTTCACGAACTTCTTTTCTCCCATTCATTAATGTTTTCGCTTCATCTTCATTAATATTCAATTCACTCATTAAAAACAGTATAAAATCTTCTTCTAACATTTCATTTTGTTTTTCAATGTAAGGTTCAATTAATGAATAATCGGTTTTATCAAATCGTGGTTCAACATAAATCACTTTATTCTGGTCCGCTTCTAATTCTTCTTTAGTATAATATAATTTAACAATATGTTGTAACTTGTTTAAAGAACACGTATCATCAATGGGTTGATACTCTTCAAGTTTCATAACAATTTCTTGCATTTGTTGTTGAACTTCGTCAGGTAATAAAAGTTCTGGTGTTTTGAGTGATAATTCTGTAAATAAAACTTCACCATAATCTTGTTCTATAATTGAACGAAGAACATTTTCATCTAATATTTCATTTGTAATTTTATACATTTTTTCTGTAGAATGATTCATAAGTTGTCTAATGATGGGTTCATACTTATTCGTAATTTTCTTTAATTTTAATATATATTGTAATTGTCTATCTTGATTATTAAATAATTTAATAATCCTATGAATATTTTCTTGTATTTTTAAAGTGATTTGTTCGTATGATTTAAATGTAATGTAGTCGTGATGAACGGCATATAACTCCAGTATATGAACGAACTTTAATAATGATGTAATTGTTGATGATGTTTCTTCTGGAAGATTATGTATTGTATCTTTTATAGTTGGACATATACGTTCTAAAAATTCATCATATGTTTCACCCGATTTTGGATAAATGTAATAAGTTGATAACGGGTCTATAATATCATTTATAGTATCAATGACTGTTAAAGAAGAATTGCTTAAATAATCTTTAATCTGTCTATAAGGACGACTTGAATTTATATAAGATTTTTCTAATATATTTGTAGAATGTAAGAATAATTTTGAATAACTTTGTAATTGTGGTAAACATACAAATGATGTGATATGGAATATATCTTCAGGGTAAACCTCTCTATGATAAATAACTAAATCACGTTTTTTTAGTTCTGTATCTTCTACTTTCATCTCTATTGAATACACCGGTGGTTGTAAACGTCTTGTTTGATATAATTGTTGTGTTCCATTATAAATGGATGAAGACAGTGTTGGTATATTATTTAAAATTGCGTTTATAGGTATACTTAAATTAGTAATCGTAAATAATTCTTCTGACGGAGGAATAAAATCTGTTATAGTTCTGTAATCGTAATAACGTTGATTAAATAACTCATTAATTACTTTGTAATAATAAGTATATGTTTCTTGTTTATCCTCATTTGGTCTATATTTTAAATACTCATTTATATTCTCTTTATATGTAGTAAATAATGGTGCTAATGGTGATAAAATAAAATCACTTTGTTTCTCATCTTCTTTGTTAAGGTTCGTATAAAAATGTTGAGGTGCATAAATCGCTGGTTGTATCCAGAATAACGGTTTATTGAAATTCTTATAAAGTTGCTTTAAAGGTTTAAATGAAGAATTTATTAATTTAGGTTCTTTAATATTATGATTTTTATCAAATATAGAAAAATCTGTCCGTAGTTGTTTATATTTATTAACTAAATGCTGGACTTTATGTTTTCTTATGTCAGGTTCTTTAGAAATAATGTCAGTTACTAAATCATCTATTTGATTATTTAATGAATACCGTTTCTGTTCTTCAGGTAATTCTACTCTTTGTGAAACAATAACATCTTTACCTTGAATTAAATCGTCCATATCAATCTTAACATTTTGTAATCTCTCTTGAATGGTTTGTAATCTCTCCTGGTATGTTGTTAATACTTGTGGTTGAATAGTTGAAGTTGTTGATAATACCTCGATTGATTTAACGTTAAGTTCTTTAGGTATTCCACGATAATTGAAATTAAGATATAAAGGATTTGGTAGAGATACTGTTTCAGGTTTAATTAAATATGTTTGTATCTCAATTGTATCTTCTTGTAATTCTGTAATCATTCCTTCTAAAGTTATCTCTTGTTCTTCAGGGGTCATCACAATTCGTATAGGTGTTCCTGGATATAAATTATATTGACGAGCGAAACTCGGTGTTTCAGAACGTCGTAATACCTTTATAGATTTATAACTTTCATCCGTTGCTATGGAGAGAAGATTATCTTGTATATTATCTCCTCGTGTAGATGTCCGTAGAGGTATTGTTTCTACATTTTTCGTTGAAAGATTTATTCCTTCTAACACTGTCGGCGAGAGATATGTAATGTATACTACTTTATCCTTTTCTTCTTCATAATAAATTTTTATAATATCTCCTAACTGTATTGAATTATGTTTTTCTGTTGGTGGTGTATCCATTAATACTTAAACTTCTTTTATTATATAAAGATATGAAAAATTGAATTTAAAATTATTATTTTATTTTACATTATTAAAAGTTATAGTTCAAAATGACACAACCTACTTTTAAAATTACAGAAGATCAAATAAAGGATGAACAAACTATTCAAAGAAAATCTTATCGTGGATTTAATATTTATAAGTATAAGAAATCAATGATGAATACAAATGATTGGAATTGTGTTGATACAATGGGTAAAATACGTTCAGTGGTTGTTGATAATAATGGTGAAATGGTTTGTGTATCACCTGTTAAAAGTTATGATTACAATACATTTGTAAAACATTATTCTGTAAATGATGTATGGAATGGTGTGCAATGTCAAGATGATGAAGACCATAGTGATGAAAATACGGAAAATATTATAGATAAAGTAATGATTGAAGAATATGTTGAAGGGACAATGATTAATGTATTTTATAGTGAATATGATAAACGATGGCATATTTCTACGAAATCTCTAATTGATGCAAACGGTTCATTCTTTCAATCTAAAAAGAAATTTAGTGATATGTTTTATGAAGTTTTAGATGAACGTAATATGAAATTGGATGATTTGAGAAAAGAATTTTGTTATAGTTTTGTTCTTCGTCATCCAGAAAACCGTATTGTAGAAGACATTAAAACGAAAGATATCATTCTTGTAGGAGTATATTATATTGTTAAGAATGATAGAGAGAATAATGAAAACGGTTCTTATTCTATATATTCATTAGACATTAGAGATACTTCATTGAAACAACTTCATAGTGGTAAAACTATGGAACAAATATTTGATAGAACACCTAAAATTATTGATTGTCCTACGACATCTTCTGTCAATATGTATGTTGATGATATGTGCTATAATCAAGTCGGACTTATGATTTATGCAGTTCAATATAATACAATTTGTATCAATGGTGTTGAATTGAATTATCATTCTATTGAAAATCGTAGTAAAGTTCGTAATTTTAAATATGAATATGTACGTTTTCTACGTGGAAATCAACCCAAGATAGATTATCACTTCTGTGAATTATTGATTGATAATCGTATTGATGAATTCTTGAAATATTATCCTGAATATACGAAAGATTATGAACAATTTAGAAAAAATATGTTGAAATTTGAAAGACAATTATACAAATATTATCGTCAATGTTATATACAAAAACAACGTCCTTTAATAACATTTGATTACATCTATCGCCCACATATGTTTAAACTACATTATGATATTTATAAAAAGAAGCTTCAACCATTGCATAAAAGAATTGAAATACATGATATTCGTCAATATATTCATAACTTACACCCATCACAAATTATGTTTGTATTAAGTCGGTGTTAATATATGTGTAAATGAATTAACTTGTTATGAGTTTAATTATAATATTTAAAACAATCATTTTTAATATTATAAAAAATTTTTAATATTATAAAAAAGAATACAAAACATTTTTTTCTCTAACTTGAGAATTTTTAGTTTCATATTATCTTTTTGATTATCCTTTAGAACATTTTTAAAAGGTTCAACAAAAATACATTTTGATTAATCTTTACATTTTGATTAATCTTTTTCTAAAAGATTATTTCTAAAAGATTATTATCCACAATGATATGTACAGCCAACGAACGCCGCACGATACACATTAGGAGTTGTTGAACCTTTTATTAAAAGTTT
>PR_CR_10_Liq_2_inCRDRAFT_1000309_pt1 | contig 13828 bp, 13 predicted proteins | sample PRCRCaboRojoPR_FD_10245 | JGI IMG/M metagenome (IMG submission 10245) | reverse complement strand
TTCACAAGAGTTGTCGTTGACGAATCAACCGCTCGTGAGCAAATGAAAAATGAGCCCCTCAAGCTTGAGCTTTTGGACAAACGAAACGAATCGCTGGACGAGGGAAACGTAGAGGTTGACTCCGGAGAGCTCACCATCTACCAGAACATCGATCCGAGAACTGGCGAAATAAAGTGGCAGGATCTCTGCCGCGGACCCCATGTTCCAAATACCAGAATCGCCGATAAGGGTTTTGCCCTGACCAGAGTCAGCGCAGCTTACTGGCTAGGTAATCAAAATAACCCGTCCCTTCAAAGGGTGTACGGAACCGCTTGGCCCGACGCGGAGTCGCTAGCTGAATATCAGCAGAGAATTGAAGAGGCTCAAAGGCGCGACCACAGAAGGTTGGGCCAAGAGCTCGATCTTTTCAGTTTCCCTTCTGAAATTGGTTCAGGATTGCCTGTTTTTCATCCCAAGGGCGGGATTATGCGTCAGGTGATGGAGGACTACAGTCGGAAAAAGCATCTAGAGGCCGGCTACGAATTTGTTTATTCACCGCACATCACCAAACAAAATCTTTTTGAAACCAGCGGCCACCTCCAGTGGTATGCAGACGGCATGTTCCCACCAATGCACGTGGATGCCGAATATGACGAAAATGGGGAATTAAAACGGCAAGGTCAGGATTACTACCTGAAGCCGATGAACTGCCCGTTTCACATTCTCATCTACAAGTCAAGATCCCGAAGTTACCGTGAGCTACCACTGAGGATGTTCGAGTTCGGAAGTGTTTATAGATACGAAAAAAGCGGGGTCATTCATGGGTTGACTCGTGTTCGAGGCATGACTCAGGACGACGCCCACCTGTTTGTGACCCAAGATGATCTAGAAGTTGAGATTGAGAACGTTCTGAGGTTTGTTTTGGATCTTTTGAGGGATTACGGTCTTGAAGATTTCTATCTGGAACTGAGCACTAAGGACGACGGTGAAAAGTTTGTTGGGGACGATCAGGCTTGGGAGTTAGCAACTTCAACTTTGAAGAGAGTGGCCGAATCAACTGGGCTGGAACTGGTTCCCGATCCCGGTGGTGCAGCCTTTTACGGCCCAAAGATTTCAGTTCAAGCTAGAGATGCAATCGGTCGAACCTGGCAGATGAGCACCATACAGCTTGATTTCAACCTGCCTGAGAGATTTGAACTGGAATATGTGGGAAGTGACGGTGAAAAGCATCGTCCAATAATGCTTCACCGGGCACTTTTTGGCTCAATTGAACGTTTCTTCGGCGTGCTTACCGAGCATTATGCGGGACACTTCCCGCCCTGGCTAGCACCCGTTCAAGTTGTATGTGTTCCAATTACCGAGGATCAGCAACCATACCTTGAGCAGTTTGCCAATTCATTGAGGTCAGCCGGGGTGAGGGTCGAAGTTGATTCAACCGATGAACGAATGCAGAAGAAGATTCGAAACCAGACTCTGGCGAAAGTTCCCTTCATTGTGATTGCTGGTGAAAAGGATGCCGAGGCGAACGCGGTTAGTTTTAGGTTTAGGGATGGAACACAGCGCAATGGAATCGAGTTGGATTTGGCAGCTCAAGAAATCGTTGACGCCATAGAAAGCAGGAAGCAGGTTTAGGTGGAAGCCGAATCAAGCCAGGGTCTCGGGGCGCAGTGGGATGGTTTTGAAAGGCTTTGGACGCCTCACCGACTTGTGTATATACAAAACGGACAGCAGCCCGCTGACAAAGATTGCCCATTCTGCCTAGCGCCCGAAAAAAGCGATGAGGATGGGTTGATTGTAAGACGTGGAAAAACCGGTTTTGTTTTGATGAATCTTTTTCCATACAACGCCGGCCACTTGCTTATCTGTCCTTACAGGCACTATTCAACATTGGATCTGGCGACCAAAGAAGAAAGTGATGAGATTACACAACTCACTCAAGAGGCCATGCGCGTTCTTCGAGGCGTCAGCGGAACTCACGGGTTCAACATTGGGCTCAATCAGGGTGAGATTGCAGGGGCTGGGATTGCGGGCCACTTGCATCAGCACATNGTTCCAAGGTGGAGAAACGACGCGAACTTTTTCCCGATTATCGGCCAAACCAAGGCTTTGCCTAAACTGATCGGCGATGTCAGAGAAGAATTGCAACAGCGTTGGGATGAATTCAAAGACCCCCAGGGTTGATTCAAAAGTCGTAACATATGTATTTCTAGCCCCATGAATTTTTTAGAATGGACAACATGACAGATTTCGAGACCGGAACTCCACTTGTAAAACGTGGCCTTGCAGAAATGCTTAAAGGTGGCGTCATCATGGATGTTGTAACAGCCGAGCAAGCAAGGATTGCAGAGGATGCTGGAGCCGTGGCTGTTATGGCGCTTGAGCGAGTGCCTGCAGACATTCGTGCCGAGGGCGGCGTGGCCAGAATGAGCGATCCGCAACTAATTGATGAAATCAAGGCGGCAGTTTCTATTCCGGTGATGGCCAAGGCCCGCATCGGCCACTTTGTTGAGGCTCAGATTCTTCAGTCCCTAGAGGTTGACTACATAGATGAATCTGAGGTTTTGTCTCCAGCGGATTATGTAAATCACATCGACAAGCTTGGCTTTGAGGTGCCCTTCGTTTGCGGCGCTACCAATCTCGGGGAAGCCCTTCGGAGGATCACTGAAGGTGCGGCCATGATCCGAAGCAAGGGCGAGGCCGGCACTGGTGATGTAAGTGAGGCCACCAAGCACATCAGAACTATTCTTGGTGAGATTCGAAACCTCAGTTCAAAGTCTTCCGAGGAACTGTTTGTTTCCGCAAAAGAATTGCAGGCCCCATATCCTCTTGTCAAAGAGTTGGCAGAAACAGGAAAACTGCCTGTTGTCTTATTCACCGCCGGCGGAGTCGCAACACCTGCTGATGCTGCGATGATGATGCAGCTGGGAGCGGACGGTGTGTTTGTCGGTTCGGGAATTTTCAAATCTGGCAACCCGGAGCAGCGTGCAAAAGCAATTGTGAAGGCAACTACCCATTACAACGACCCCAGGGTGATTGCTGATGCAAGTCGCAATCTCGGAGAAGCAATGGTTGGCATCAATGTTAATGACTTGCCCGCGCCACACAGACTTGCTGAACGCGGTTGGTAACTTTTGGCGTACTAGCCCTGCAGGGCGGAGTTCGAGAGCACATAAACCTGCTTAGGAATCTCCAGGTCGAAACCAAAGCGGTAAAGACCGAGAAGGACTTGGAAGATATTGACGCGCTAATTATTCCCGGCGGCGAATCCACCACAATTAGCAAACTTTTAGACATTTTCCACCTCAAGGTCCCCATTCTCAAGCTCATTGAGAAGGGATTACCAGTGCTCGGAACATGTGCTGGACTGATACTGCTGAGCGAACATGTGGACAACGAGGATGGGTTTTTCCAAGTAATGCCATGCTCGATAAAAAGAAACGCCTACGGCAGCCAGCTGGCCAGCGGCGAGGCCGTCGTTAGCTATGACGATGGGTCCAAGGAAAATGCTGCATTCATTCGAGCTCCAAAAATACTTAATCACGGCAAAGCAACACCAATTGCCTGGGTTGGGAACGAGGTAGTTGCTATTCAGCATGAGAACTTAATTGGTGCCAGCTATCACCCTGAATTGACCAATTCCACAATGCTGCACAGAAAACTTATTGAACTAATAAAAGCAAACTAAAATAGAGCCTCATGTCAGGACACTCCAAGTGGGCAACCACCAAGCACAAAAAAGCCGCCAATGACGCAAAGCGAGCAAAGCTGTTTGCCAAGCTGATTAAGAACATCGAGGTTGCTTCAAGGCTGGGTGGTCCAGATCTTGAGGGAAACCCAACACTTTATGATGCCGTCCAAAAGGCGAAGAAAAACTCGCTTCCAGCCGACAATATTGACCGTGCAATTAAGCGCGGAGCCGGGATTGATGGAGCAGGTGTTGAATATACAACCATCATGTACGAGGGTTATGCAGCTGGCGGGGTTGCGGTTCTAATCGAGTGTCTGACTGATAATAAAAACAGAGCCGCTGCTGAGGTTAGATTGGCAATGAGCAGAGCTGGCGGCAGCATGGCGGACCCAGGAAGTGTCAGTTATCAATTCGCTCGAAAGGGTGTGATTGTTCTCGATAACGTTAGTGAAGAAGCAGCCATGGAAGCCGCTCTGGAGAGCGGTATTGAGGATATTGAACAAAACGGCACCCAGTTGGTGATAACTACTGAACCCCAAGACATGGTCGCAGTTAGAACAGCCCTACAGGGTGCAGGTTTAGATTACGAGTCGGCAGACGTTGAGTTTGTCAGCAGCCTCAAGGTCACTTGCGACAAAGAGACTGCTGAAAAGGCGATCAAACTAATTGATGCCATGGAGGACTTGGACGATGTGCAGTCGGTCTTCACCAACATGGACATTTCCCCTGAGGTTATTGATCAGCTCGAGGGCAGTTGAGAAAAGTCCTGGGTATTGATCCCGGCNTAACTCGTTGTGGAGTTGCCGTGGTTGAAGGCAAGAGCGTCAATAAGGGCAATCTGCTGTTTACTAACACAATCAGAACAGCGGCATCTGAGGATTTAGACCAACGCATCCACCATATTGGCCAGCAAATAGAGACTTACATTCAGAAATTTGAACCCACCGAGATTGCGCTTGAGAGAGTCTTTGCCCAGGCAAATCTCAGAAGCGTCATGGGGGTTGCTCAAATAAGCGGCGTTATTCTGTTTATGGCGAGGAAGTTTGATTTACCTATTCGTTTTTTTACACCCACCCAGGTAAAGGCAGCCGTTACTGGTGATGGAAGGGCCTCAAAAGAAGCCGTATCCAAGATGACTAGCACACTGCTTGGAGATGGAGCCGTTTTTGACACCGCTGACAGCGCAGACGCCGCNGCGGTGGCCCTAACGGCAATAGCAAATCCTTCAATTGAATCTTCCCAACCGACCAAGGCCCAACGGGCGTGGAGTGAAGCCATAAAGCAATCTAGGAAGTAATCTGAAGGGGTGATTGGACACTTATCAGGAAAAATTCTTGCCAAGACCGGTCGAGAACTTATCTTGGACGTAAACGGAGTTGGGTATCAAGTGTTCGTCAGTTCTCGAATGAACCTACCGACTGGGGTTGAAACATCTATGTTTGTTAGAACTGTTGTCAGGGAAGATGAAATCTCGCTCTATGGGTTCGAGCAAACCGACGAGAGAGATCTTTTTGACTCACTTTGCGATGTGAGCGGAATCGGACCGAAACTAGCCATGACAATTATCGAAGAACTTGGCTACGAGCAAACCGTCAGCGCAATATCCGGTGGTGACGAAAGAGCTCTTCAGTCGGTTACTGGGATAGGCTCCAAAACGGCAAAGTTAATGATTCTCTCCCTCGGTGGAAAATTCGATGCCCCGCTGAAGCCAAGGGATTCCTCCCTTGTGGATGCGCTTATGAATCTTGGCTGGAAAGAACGCGAGGCTATAGATGCACTCAACAGTGTTGGAAATTCTGCAAGTTCTCAACAAGACCAGCTGAAAGCGGCTCTAAAGTATCTTGGAGGGGCTAAAACTAAGCCATGAATAGAGAAACAGAACCTTTTGCACACGCTGACGAAACCGCTCTGGAAGGTCAGTTAAGACCCAGTAGCCTCTCTGAATTCGTGGGTCAGAGCAAAGTGAAAAAGCAACTTGAGGTTTTACTTCAAGCAGCGCAGCAGCAAAATAGGGTGCCGGATCATCTTTTATTTAGCGGTCCTCCCGGGTTGGGTAAAACAACACTTGCCATGATTGTTGCAAGCGAGACCGGACGGGCTCTTAGAGTTACAAGTGGTCCAACTATTCAGCATGCCGGCGATTTGGCGGCGATTCTGAGTTCCTTAGAGCACGGAGAAATACTCTTTATTGATGAGATTCACAGAGTTAGTCGGGCTGCCGAGGAGATGCTTTACCTTGCAATGGAGGACTTTAGGGTCGATGTGATGGTGGGAAAGGGGCCCGGCGCAACAAGTGTCCCTTTGGACTTGGAGCGTTTTACCCTGGTCGGCGCAACCACGAGAGCAGGAATGTTGCCTAACCCGTTGAGAGACAGGTTCGGATTTACCGCCAGCATGGAGTTTTACGACCATGGCGAGCTGATAAGCGTGTTGCAGAGGGCTGCCAAGGTTTTGGGCGTGAACTTGGATGAAGAAAGCTTGCAGCTCATCGCTCAATCATCTAGGGGAACACCCAGGGTTGCAAACAGACTGCTTAGAAGGATCCGCGACTACGGGCAGGTAAAGAAAGTTAGTGCCATAGACGCAAAGACAACTGCGTCTGCCCTGGAGGTCTATGAAATAGATTCAACCGGCCTAGACAGACTAGACAGGCAATATCTCTCCGCTCTTGCAGAGAATCGTCAGCGAGCTCTTGGCCTGGGAACTCTGGCTACCAGGCTCGGGGAGGAGCCTGAGACAATTGAGATGGTTGTGGAGCCCTATCTGCTTCGTTTGGGCCTGATTGAGAGAACTCCTAAAGGAAGACTTATCACAAATTCTGGACTGGAAAGTATAGGAATCCCCTCCGAATCAAGCAGTTTGTTTGACTAACCCCCTATAATTTCAGGGTTACCGAGTTGTGAGGTCGTTTTGATTACACCAGACATTATCTTGGTGCTTGCCCTTGGTGTTCTGATTCTTTTTATGTTCACGAACAACCGCAAGCGCCGGAAGCAGGCCGAGGCTTTGATCCAATCCCTAAAAGTTGGAGACCAGGTTTTATTACACTCTGGGATTTTTGGAAAGATTACCGATATTGCAGAGGACCGATTGACCATTGAAACCGCGCCCAAGGCAAAACTAACTGTAATTAAGCAGGCTGTTCGCTCGGTGGAAGCGGATGTTGAGCAGAAAAGCGAAGAGGCATAGGTTTGGCTGAAAACAACATAAGGCGCTCTGCCTCACGTCGCCTTGTCTGGCTGCTGGTCATAATTCTTGGCCTATCTGGCCTGATGGGTTGGGCGAACCTGACAAATCAACCGAACACTGGCATAGCTCCGAAGCTTGCGCTGGACCTTGAGGGTGGAACGCAGATCATTTTGGCTCCCAGCGTTGCCGAGGGCGACAGAGCAACCGAGGAACAGTTGCAGCAGGCGGTTTCGATTATTAGACAAAGAATCGATGCCAGTGGTGTAGCCGAAGCTCAGGTTGCGACCCAAGGTAATCAGAATATTGTTGTTAGCATCCCGGGTGTTCCCGACCCAAACACCCTTCAGCTGATTAGAGCAAGCGCAAAGTTAGAATTCCGTCCAGTCCTCACAACCTCGGCCAGTGTCCCAACAGAGGAAGTTGATGGAGTTGACGAAGATGGCCAGCAGCTCCCAGACGAGCCATCCGTTGAGCCTCAGAATGCCAGTGATCCAAATTGGATAACACCCGCTATCCAAAATCAATTTGACAATCTGGACTGCTCCACAGACTTCAGGGAACCGGGCCAGGTGGACGATCCTGCTCAGCCACTGGTTACCTGTGACACTTCCCTCACTCAGAAATACATCCTCGGCCCGGTAGAGGTCGAAGGAGCAAGTATTGCTGATGCAACAAGTGGAACGGTGACCACCTCAACTGGAGCCTCAACAAACGAGTGGGCTGTAAACATTGAATTTGACGGAGAGGGAACGGAGCAATTTTCACAGGTTACTTCCAGACTTTTCAACCTGAGTGAACCTAGGAATCAGTTTGCGATAACCCTGGATGGCTTCATAATCACAGCACCAAGAGTGAATGATGTGATTCCAAACGGACAAGCGCAGATTACCGGGAGCTTCACACAGGAAACATCTCAGATCCTTGCCGATCAGTTGAAGTATGGAGCTTTACCGATTGGATTTGAGGTTCAAAGCCAAGAAAACATTTCAGCAACACTGGGAACCGAGTCTTTGAACAGTGGATTGATAGCGGGGTTGATAGGTCTAATCCTGGTCGTCATATACATGACCTTCCAATATCGAGGACTTGCGGTTGTGACTTTGGGGTCATTGATCGTGGCCGCGGTTTTGGTCTATCTAGTTATTCTGTATTTGGCATGGAGGCAGGGATACAGGCTCAGCCTTGCTGGAGTCGCCGGATTAATCGTTGCAATTGGTATTACCTCCGATAGCTTTATCGTCTACTTCGAGAGAATTCGAGATGAAATTAGAGACGGTAGAGTCCTAGAGCAAGCTGTTGAGGCCGGCTGGCAACGAGCCTTCAGAACTATCTTGATCAGTGACGCGGTTACCCTAACGGCAGCGATCGTTTTGTTCTGGCTGACCGCCTCGAGCGTGCGTGGATTCGCTTTTACACTGGGATTGGTAACGCTGATTGACCTAATTATTGTTCTGCTGTTTACACATCCCATGGTGCAGCTTCTGGCGAGAACCAAATTCTTCAGAAGCGGGGGGCCATGGAGCGGTTTTGAGGTTGGAAAAGTGGCGGCTAGCTATGTTGGGCGGGGCCAGTTTAGGACTACTGAGAGCCTTACTCGCTCGAAAGCTGCAAAGGTTGGCAAAGAGGCTTCTAAGCGGCAAACCATTGCCGAGCGCAAAGCACAGGAAATTAGAGAGCGAGGGGAGTCCTAATGGCAAGCTTCAGGGATTTCGGAAACGATCTTTATTCAGGGAAGCGCTCAATTGAGTTTGTTGGCCGGAGGAAAACTTGGTACGCCGTAGCAATTGTTGTGATTCTTCTGGCTGTAATCGCTCCGATTCTTCGCGGTGGGTTCACCTTTGGTATTGAGTTCACCGGAGGAAGTGAATTCAGAATCGACGGTGTAAGCGCTCAAGGAGAATCAGTCGCCACCGATGTGGTCAGCGATCTCTTTCCACAAGCTGATAGCGTGGTTACTACCGTCGGAGCTGACTCTATAAGAGTTCAGACCGAGCAGCTACAAGACTTAGAGTCAGAGGAGTTACGACTTGCTTTGGCTGATGCGTACGGAGTGGAAGGCGGTGAAGTCGCATCAAGCTTTATCGGACCTAATTGGGGAGCTGATGTGACAAATCAAGCCATCCAGGGTTTGGTTGTGTTTTTGGTTCTTGTTTCGTTGCTCATGGCTGTTTATTTCCGAAGCTGGAAGATGAGTGTTGCGGCGCTTGCGGCTCTTGCTCATGATTTGATCATTACCGTTGGAATCTACGGCGGGTTGGGCCTTGAGGTGAGTCCAGCAGCGATTATTGGATTTTTGACAATATTGAGCTATTCGCTTTACGACACCGTGGTTGTCTTTGACAAGGTCAGGGAGAACACCACCAACGTTGAATTTAGCGAGAATGTGACTTTTTCTGAGCAGGTAAACCTTGCTGTGAATCAGACCTTGGTGCGTTCGATTAATACATCCGTTGTGGCGGTTTTGCCTGTTGCTGGGATATTGTTCATCGGTTCTCTTATTTTGGGAGCCGGCACCCTGACCGATATTGCTCTAGCTTTATTCGTTGGAACCATAGTTGGAACCTACTCATCGGTGTTTGTAGCGGCGCCTGTTTACGCTCACCTTCGTGAGAATGAGCAAAAGTATAAAGAGGCAGCTGAGAAAGTTTTGGCAAACCGGGCGTAGAATTCTGCTCACGGGAGGTGATGCGGAATGACGGATAGCATTTCAACACTCAGATCCCGCCTGCCTAGAATATTCACCAGAGAGAGCCCCTTTTACAACAAGGATCTCAACGATGTAATTCGCATCACAAAGCTAAACCACCCCCGCGGTGACACTCAGCTAATAGAGCGTGCTTTCAAAAGAGCAGAGAAGGCACATGAAGGCCAATTGAGAAAATCGGGGGAGCCTTACATCACTCATCCGGTGGCGGTCGCTAAAATCCTGGCTGATCTTGGAACAGGCCCCAGCACAATAGCTGCGGCATTACTGCACGACACTGTTGAGGATACTGATTACAGTCTTGAGCAGCTGCGTGATGAATTTGGTGAGGAAGTCTCGCTTTTGGTCGACGGCGTCACCAAATTGGATAAGGTCAAACTTGGCGACAAGGCTCAGGCCGAGACAATTCGGAAAATGATCGTCGCTATGAGTAAAGACATCAGGGTTTTGGTAATAAAGCTTGCCGATAGGCTGCATAATGCCAGAACTTGGGGTTTTGTGCCGATTGAATCTGCCAAGCGCAAAGCTCAGGAAACTTTAGAAATCTACGCTCCACTTGCACATCGATTAGGTATAAACACGATCAAGTGGGAGCTCGAGGATTTGAGTTTCAGCGTCCTATACCCAAAGGTCTATGAAGAAATTGTAAATCTTGTGAAGCAGCGCACTCCAAAGCGGAGCGAATATACAGACAATGTCATCCGCGAAATTGAGGGGGAGCTTAGGGCGAACAAAATTAAGTCAAAAGTTGAGGGTAGGCCCAAGCAGTATTACTCCATCTACCAAAAGATGGTTTTACGAGGCCGAGAGTTTGACGATATCTACGACCTTGTCGGTATTCGAATCCTGGTCTCAACGGTAAAAGATTGTTACGCGGCGCTTGGAGCTCTGCATGCTCAATACTCGCCAGTTCCCGGGCGTTTCAAGGATTACATCGCCATGCCGAAGTTCAACCTTTATCAGTCACTGCATACGACTTTGATTGGGCCAAGCGGACGAGCAGTAGAGATTCAAATTCGAACCCACGACATGCATCAACGTGCCGAATTCGGTGTAGCCGCCCACTGGAAATACAAGGCTGCAGCAAAGGGGGAGCAGGTTCAGGATGACAGCCTGGCTTGGCTCAAGCGAATTAGTGACTGGGAGAGTGAGACGGAGGATCCGGGAGAATTTCTTGACAGCTTGCGGTACGAGATCGGCGCCAAAGAGGTTTATGTTTTCACTCCCAAGGGAAGAGTTATCGGGCTTCCTAGCGATGCCACTCCTGTTGATTTTGCCTATGCGGTTCACACGGAGGTGGGTCACAAAACGATTGGCGCAAAGGTCAATTCTAAGCTCGTTCCCTTAGACACTGCACTCAACAGCGGTGACGTCATCGAAGTGCTTACCTCAAAAAGTGAGAGCGCTGCACCGAGTAAGGATTGGTTGAACTTTGTTAGGTCCCCTAGAGCACGGGCCAAAATCAAGCAGCATTTCAACGCTGAGCGAAAAGAGCAATCGGTTGATGTCGGAAGAGACATGCTTGCCAAGGCCATGCGAAAGCAATCATTGCCTCTCCAGCAGCTGATGGGGAGCGATGCGCTGCTGGAAGTAGTTGCAGACCTAAAATATGTTTCGCTTGAAGGCCTGCTAAGCGGAATAGGTGAGGGTCACGTATCAGCTGCGACTGTTGTAGAAAAAATCATCAGCAAAACTCAGGCTGCTGAAGATGTCAACACTGGTGAACTCACGCAGATCACCACGGCTTCAAAGCCCAAACGCGGCGGAGACAACTATGTTCTCGTGAAAAACAGTCCAGATGTGCTTACAAAAATGGCCAGATGCTGCGCTCCCGTACCCGGTGACGAAATTATGGGATTCATCACAAGGGGAGAGGGAGTAAGCGTTCATAGAACCGATTGCCGAAACGTGAAATCACTTGAACAGCAGCCGGAGAGAATTGTTGATGTTAGCTGGAGTGAGTCGGCTAGGGGAATTTATCTGGTGCAGATTCAGGTCGATGCCCTAGATCGATCAGGACTACTGAGCGACGTAACCAGAGTTTTGAGTGAAAACCACGTGAATATTCTGAGTGCATCGGTGACAACTAGGAAGGACAGGGTTGCGATCAATAGATTCAGTTTTGAGATGGCTGACCCGTCGCATCTGGACCACATTTTCAACCAAATTAGAAGAATTGATGCTGTCTATGACGTCTACCGCGTTCAAGGTGGTTAGTCGGCAGCTTGCTTTGCCGCTTCTAGCCAGGACTTACGCGCCTCTAGATTCTTCGCGAGTTCTTGCTTCTTTTTGTCATCTGAAGCACTCTTGATTTCCGCCTCGATGTCTGCAATCGCCTTCTCAAGTTGCTCAATCAGAGAATTGGATCGGTGCTGGCTTTCGGGGTCGGTGCGGCGCCATTCCTCTTCTTCCTTTTGCTTTATTGAGGTCTCTATTTTCCCCATGCGAGAGTCAAGTTCTTTCACTTTATCCCGCGGGACCCTGCCAAGTTTGGACCATTCTTGATTTATTTTGGCAAGCTGCTCGCGAGCTGATTTCAGATCATCCAGAGAGATTTTCTCCGCCTTCTCCACTAATTCAAGCTTCTTGGCGTAGTTTTCCATCTCTTGCTCGCGAAGTTTGGCATCCTCTGCCTTTTTTTGCTCGAAGATTGCATCTCCTGCGGCTTTGAATCTCTCCCATAAAGCTTCTTCGCCTTTGCCAATGCGAGCCAGTTTCTTCCACTGCTCCTGAAGCTTTTTGAACTCGTCCGCTGCTTGAGCTCCCTTACTCGAAAGTGATTCTGCCTGCTGCACAATGTCAGACTTGACCTTTTTTGCCTCTTTGACTCTTTTGTCTAATTCGGCAAAGAACGCCCTTTTTTCGGCCTCAAACTTAGCTCGGGACTTACTAAATCGCTTCCAAATCGGGTCCGCTTGAGCTTTAGGAACTCTTGGCCCTGATTTCTGAAGTGCTTGCCATTTTTCAAAGAGATCCTGCATCTCCTTGCTGGCATTTTTCCAAATAGTTTTGCTGGGGTCACGATTGGCAATCTGCTCAGCTTTGGATGCGATTTTTTCTTTCTCAACTAACGCCTTGGCAATGGCCTCTTCGGTCTTTTTCTTGTGTTCCTCGCGCAACTTCTCCAAAGCCGGCTTCAGCTGAGATATTCGAGATCTCAGATTCTCGATATCACCAACAAATTTAGGTTCTACCAATTCTTTTTCAACAGCAACTAGGTTCTCTTCAACAGCAGCTGGAGTGGCATTTGACGCTTTCAGTCGCTGTTCAAGAATCCTCACCTGAGCCTCCAAGTCGTCATATTTCCTCTGGAAATATGCGAGAGCTTCCTCAGGGGAGACATTCGGGTATTGTCCGACGAGTTTTTTCTCACCCCCGTCAATCAGGTAGACATTATTGTTTTCATCAACACTTGCGTGTGAGGTTTCAATGGACACTTTCAAGGCTCCTGTTGTTAGTTAAGTTCGACAGATGTAAGGGTTACGTTTTCTGCCGGACTTCCATCATTACTGCCATCGGTGGTTCCAAGTGAGGCAATTTGGCGAACTGTTTCTAGACCGTTATCAACTTGCCCCATTATTGTGTACCCACCTGCGACGTCACTTGGGATAGTGCTGTCCTCGTAAACAATGAAGAACTGACTTCCCATGCTGTCTCCAAGGTTTCCAGCCCTGGCCATCGCTATTGTACCCGCTGGGTATAAATCATCCTCTGGAGCATTCTCAATCGGTCCCCAGGTGTAACCAGGCCCGCCGGTGCCATCTCCATTTGGGTCGCCGCACTGCAAAACAAAAATGCCATCCGTCACAAGCCTGTGGCAATCGATCCCCTCATAGAACCCATCACTCGAGAGACTTACGAAGTTTGCAACGGCCTGCGGTGCTATGTCGCCGAAGAGAGTTATATCCAACGCCTCACCATTGAGGGCCATAGATCCTGTCCATTCACGATTTTCGGCAATGTCCGCACTGGGAACCTCAATCTCCTCAGCGGGTTCTTGTTCAATCTCATCCACCAACTGCTCAACTGATTCCTCTAGATCCGGGACAAAGCCGGGCCCAAAACCAAAATAAACAGTTTGTCCAATGCCTGCTATCAACACACTGCCAATTGCTATCAGACCGAAGAGCCGATTATCCTTTGGGGCTCTTTCCGCCCTTTGCCGAGCAATCTCCTGCTTTGCCTGGTAGCGCTCAATAATTTCACGTTCACGATTTGACTTTGCCATTTGTCTCCTAGCCCCGACCATTGTAGTTCTCTTAGAGTTG
>PR_CR_10_Liq_2_inCRDRAFT_1000307_pt1 | contig 13835 bp, 15 predicted proteins | sample PRCRCaboRojoPR_FD_10245 | JGI IMG/M metagenome (IMG submission 10245) | reverse complement strand
TGCCCGCAAAAAAGAGGGACTCTGAGGCGTAGATATTGCCGACCCCGACCACGACAGGGTTCGACATGATGAAATTCTTCACCGCGACCTGACGACGTCTGGCTTGAGTGTACAACCAGCGTCCTGTGAAGGCATCACTCAGAGGTTCAGGCCCAAGGGTTGCAAGCAGCGCCTGCGCTTGTGCGTCAGCCAACCAGAGAAAACAGCCAAATCGTCTCGGATCATGATACCGAAGGACCAAATCACCGACGGTGATCTCGATGTGATCATGGGTTTTACGGGGGCTCTCTGGATCTGACAAACGAAATGAACCGCTCATACCCAGATGTGCTAGCACATCTCCATGCGACGTTTCGAAAATCAGATATTTCGCACGCCGGATCACCTGATGACAGATTGCACCGGATAATCTGGTTTCAATCGATGCGGGAATGGGCCAACGAAGACGTGGCTGATGGATGGTCACGGTGTTGAGACGCTGCCCAACTAAAAACGGTGCGATTCCTCGCACCGTTGTCTCGACTTCTGGAAGCTCAGGCATGCGCCCTTACTTAATCTTGGCTTCCTTGTACATCACGTGCTTACGGACCACGGGATCGTACTTTTTAAATTCGAGTTTATCCGGCGTATTCCGCTTGTTTTTATCGGTCGTGTAGTAATGACCGGTTCCAGCAGACGACACCAATTTGATCTTGTCACGCATGGTTTACACCTTCTCGCCACGTGAGCGCATGTCAGCCAAGACGGCATCGATACCCTGTTTATCAATAATGCGCATGCCTTTTGTCGACACACGCAGACGCACGAATCGCTTCTCCGACTCAACCCAAAACCGATGCCAGTGCAGGTTTGGGAGGAAACGGCGCTTCGTTTTAATATTCGAATGCGACACGTTGTTGCCGGTTACCGGACGTTTGCCCGTTACTTGGCACACCTTTGACATAATGAGATCCGCCTTTGCTTTACAGACCGTGAAAAAATGGACGCGAAGCATACCTCCGTCTCTCGGAAATGACAAGCCAGTTTGGCGATGCATCGAGGTGATACACAGAACGCGAGCAGGCAACCACTTCATGATATCGTTCGCCTGATAAAGGAGAGCATTTGTGGCACACCCAGACTGGTTTGATCAAAAGCGCATCATTCTTGGCGTCACCGGCGGAATTGCGTGCTACAAAGCCTGCGAGATCGCACGGCAGCTCGGACGTCTCGGCGCCACCGTCCAGGTGGTCATGACTGAGGCGGCAACGGCATTCGTCTCGCCATTGACCTTCCAAGCGCTCACCGGTCATCCCGTGCGGACCTCACTGCTTGATGCCAATGCCGAAGCAGGTATGGGGCATATCGAATTGGCCCGGTGGGCTGATCTCATTCTCATCGCCCCCTGCACCGCCAATACGCTGGCAACGCTCGCCTCGGGGCGTGCCGATGATCTATTGAGTACGCTGTGGCTTGCCTCCACAGCTCCCAAAGCTGTCGCTCCGGCCATGAACCAGGCCATGTGGGCTGATCCAACGACGACACAACACTGCCAACAGATTGAAGCGCAAGGCACGTGGGTACTGGGTCCAGATGCAGGGGTGCAGGCATGCGGCGACGTCGGTCTGGGGCGCATGCTAGAACCCGATGCGCTGATTGAGTCGCTGCTCACACATATCCAGTCAGGCCCACTTGATGGTCGACAGATTCTGCTGACTGCAGGTCCCACACATGAACCCATTGATCCTGTTCGCTATCTGGCCAATCGTTCATCGGGGAAAATGGGCTTTGCGTTGGCGGCCGAAGCCAAGCGCTTGGGTGCAGTGGTTGAGCTGATATCAGGCCCCGTGCACTTAGAGACCCCCCACGGAGTGCGTCGGACCGATGTCGAAACGGCTGAACAGATGCATCAGGCTGTGCTTGAGCGCATTGTCGCAGCCGATATCTTTGTTGGAGCAGCCGCAGTGTCAGACATGCGCCCAGCACAACCGGCGAGACACAAACTCAAAAAACAATCAGATCACCTCAACCACCTTGAGCTGGTCGAAAATCCAGACATTGTGCAATCGGTGGCAAGCCATCCACATCGGCCTCAATTGGTCGTTGGCTTTGCGGCAGAAACCGATGACGTGGAGCGCCACGCCAGATCCAAGCTCACGCACAAGGCGCTCGACTGTATCATTGCCAACGATGTGTCAGGCGGCCAGGTGTTTGGGCGAGACATCACGGCAGTGTCCATTATTGACGCCCACACAACCCAGCACTTCTCGACCACAACCAAGGAGGATGCCGCCAAGGCCATTCTGGCGCATCTCTCTGTCTTACTCAGCCAAGGACCCTCTCATGGAACTGCAATTTAAGCGACTTGACCCCCGCGTTGGCACCGATTGGCCTCTACCCGAGCTCGGAACAGCCGGCTCTGCAGGTATGGATCTCCGTGCTTGCCTCGATGGCCCTCTGACCCTCGCACCCGGTGCGACAGAGCTGATCGGAACCGGGCTTGCCATCCATCTCAACGATCCGGGTCTGTGTGCATTGATCCTGCCACGCAGTGGCCTTGGCCATCGCGGACTGGTGCTTGGTAATCTTGTCGGCCTGATTGATTCGGATTATCAAGGCGAGCTGAAGATCTCGACTTGGAACCGAGGCGAGACCCCGCATACCATTGAGCCCGGCGATCGAATTGCACAACTCGTGATCACTCCAGTCATCCAGCCGGTGCTGGTCGAAGTGGACTCATTTGAAACCTCAAGCCGCGGTGACGGCGGATTTGGCTCAACAGGAACCCGTTAATCAGCATGGATGCAAGTATTTTTAGAGCCTACGATGTGCGTGGGACCTATCCAGATCAGTTAAACCCAGAAGGCGTTCAGTTACTCGGCCAGGCCATTGGCACTGAGGCCAAGAAACTGGGTCAACACACCATCGTCACCGCACGCGACGGACGTCTCTCAGGCGGGGTGTTACACACAGCCCTCAATGCAGGCATTCAAGCATCAGGGGTCGATGTGATCGATGTCGGCATGGTGCCCACACCGGTCTTGTACTTTGCAGCCTTAACCCTCGGGAGTGGCTCCGGTGTCATGGTGACAGGCAGTCACAACCCCCCAGACTACAACGGATTCAAAATGATGTTGGCTGGGCACACGCTGTATGGAGACGATATAACTGGGCTGTATAACGCAATCCAACAGGGAGCGCTCGAGACGGGATCGGGCGGGTACAGCCAAGCCAATGCGCTGGATCCATACCTCGATCAGATCATCGGTGACATTTCGCTTCAACGGCCTCTGAAAATCGCCATTGATTGCGGGAATGGCGTCGCAGGTGTGTGCGCCCAAGCCTTGTTTGAACGTTTGGGAGCAGAGGTCATCCCGCTTTTTACCGAGGTCGATGGCACCTTCCCAAATCATCACCCAGATCCGTCGAAGCCTGCCAATCTGGTTGATTTGATTGACGCCGTGAAACGCACACAGTGTGATCTCGGTCTTGCCTTTGATGGTGACGGGGATCGAGTCGGTGTGATCACTGAAACGGGGCAATCCATTTATGCCGACCGTCTGATGATGCTGTTATCCAAAGACGTATTAAGTCGTAATCCAGGTGCGACCGTGATATTCGATGTGAAATGCTCACGTCACCTGGCACCTGTCATTGAGCGTGCGGGCGGAACACCGCTGATGTGGAAAACCGGACACAGCTTGGTGAAGGCGAAAATGAAAGAAACCGGTGCATTGCTCGCCGGCGAGATGAGCGGTCATATTTTCTTTAAGGAGCGCTGGCTTGGGTTTGATGACGGGTTGTACACGGGCGCGCGACTGGCAGAGATCTTTGCCCGCACCGATGCGTCGGTGAGCGCTCAATTTTCAGAGATCCCAGATGACGTCTCCACGCCTGAACTGAATATCGCAGTCCCAGATGCAGATAAGTTCGAGATTGTGTCGAAAACAGCCGCCCTCATCCAAGCGCGCGGGTTGCCCGCATCAACCATTGATGGAGTCCGCGTAGATCTTGACTCTGGATGGGGTCTCATCCGATGCTCCAATACGACACCGAATCTTGTAATCCGATTTGAGGCTGAATCAGAAGATGCACTGGCGGAGATCCGCGCCATTATGCTCGATGCCCTCGCTCACGCAGAACCAACCTTGGAGCTCGATACGTTATGTTAAGTCTGGCACGTGCCACTGAGACAGCGCAGGTTCTCACTGAGGCACTCCCCTATATTCAACGATTTTCGGGACGCACCATCGTCGTTAAATACGGTGGTAATGCAATGACCGATGACACACTGAAAGCGTCGTTTGCACGCGATATTGTGTTGATGCAAACCGTTGGCATGAAACCCATTGTCGTGCACGGTGGCGGCCCACAAATTGGTGATCTATTGGCACGACTTAACATCGAGTCGAAGTTCATTGATGGCATGCGCGTCACCAGCGAAGAGACCATGGATGTGGTCGAAATGGTGCTGGGTGGATTGGTGAACAAAGACATTGTCAGCCTCCTTAATCAATCCGGCGGCCGAGCGATGGGGGTCACCGGTAAAGATGGGCGTTTCATTCGTGCCTCGAAGCTGACGATCGAACGGGCCGGTCCCGAGCTCGAGGCGCCTGAAATTATCGATATTGGGCATGTAGGTCAGGTTGAATCGATCGATACCCGGGTCCTGACGATGTTGACAGAAAACGATGTCATTCCAGTGGTCGCACCAATTGGCGTGGGTGAACACGGCGAAAGCTACAACATCAACGCAGACCTGGTGGCTGGAAAATTAGCCGAAGTCTTGAACGCTGAAAAACTCATGCTCCTAACCAACACCGAAGGTGTTCTCGACCAAAACGGCCAGGTGGTCACCGGTCTGGTCGCCGAGGAAGTGAAAGCACTGATCGACAACGGCACTATTTCTGGGGGGATGCTTCCTAAGGTCGGCTGTGCGTTGTCTGCGGTCAATGCCGGTGTCAACAGTGCTCACATCGTCGATGGGCGCGTGCCGCATTCGGTCTTACTTGAGATCTTCACCGATCAGGGTGTTGGCACTCAAATCTTACGGAAACGCGTCGAGTCGGCTGCACCATAAGCGCTGCGATACGCTTCGATCTGTGGCGCGATGGCATCATCGATGCGCGGATCATCGGCTGCAAAGGTCAACACATCATCCAGTGTCACAATCGATATTGGTGTGAGGTTAAACCGGGCAGCCAACTCAGACAGCGCTGATTGCGTGCCTTCTTGGCCTCGCTCTTGGCGATCAAGCGCCACACAAAAGGCGCCTAAATTGGCGCCATGCGCCTGCACAAACTCAACGGATTCCCGAACCGCCGTCCCCGCAGTAACAACGTCATCAATGGCTAACACCTGTCCCGTCAGCGGCGCACCTAATAACTGACCACCCTCGCCGTGATCCTTAATCTCTTTTCGGTTAAAAGACACCGGCACGTCACGGTCGATCTCAGAAAACGCGATCGCCACACTGCTCGCAAGCGGAATTCCCTTATAGGCAGGCCCATATAGGCCGTCAAAATCGACCCCCGCATCTAAAATGGCATCACGATAACAACGACCCAACGTTGCAAGCTGCTGGCCTGTCGAAAATGCAGAGGCATTGAAAAAATAAGGACTGATCCGACCTGATTTTAAAGTGAACTCACCAAACTTCAGTGCGCGTGCTTCAAACGCCATTTTTAGAAACGAATGCTTGTATGGGGCCATAAGACACGTCTAACATGATTGGAGTAGGTTAAAAATAGTACACTAGTGTGCACGCACGTGCCCAACAAGGATGTTCAATCCCTCCATGCGTATCATCAGTTTGCGATGTCAGGGTCTGGTCTCGGCAGCAAAACAAGGACTCATTGACTGGCTTGCCTCCAAAGACGCCGACATCATTTGTTTGCAAGATGTCAGAGTCCGTGAATACAAAGTCATTGATGATCCGAGGTTCTGTCCCGAGGGCTTTGAGCCCTTTTATTTTGAAGGGGAAGATGAGCACACAGGTGGCGTCGCCATCTTCACACGACATACCCCCAAAGCGGTGATGCGGGGACTCGGAAATTATCAATTCGATAAAGACGGGCGCTACATTCAGGCCGACTTTGAAGACCTGAGCGTCGTTTCAGTATTACCACCAGCACCCTGGGAAGCAGATATCGAGCCGTTGCGCACTCAGTTTATGGAATCACTCGATAACTGGATGCGAAAGATTCGAAAAAAACGCCGGCATTTCATTTTTTGTGGCGATTTTGGCATCGGCGCACGGACGCTTGACCTGGAAGAGTGGCATCAACACAACGACACGCCGGGGTTTACCAAGTCAGATCGACAATGGCTCGACCAAATTTTGACTGAGGCGGGCTATGTCGACGCCTTCCGGGCCGTCTTTGCCAATGAAGTGGCTTACAGTTGGTTCCCCACAGAGGCCGAGCTCGGCATGCCAAGTCCCGGCGCCTGGCGGACGGACTTGCAACTGGCATCACAAGAAATTGGCAAGCGCATCTTAACCGCAGGCTATGTCGCCAAACGGCCTTTTGACAATCGCGTCCCATTGGTCGTTGATTACGACCTGGCACTCGATCACGACACCGTTTAACCCGTCGCTAACGCGTCTTTTTGCGCTTGGATTAAATGAGAGATCCCTGCCTCGCCGAGATCGAGAAGCGCGTTGAGCTCAGCACGCGAGAATGGAGCCTCTTCCGCAGTTCCCTGGATCTCAATCAATTGCGGACCCTCGGCGATCACGAGATTCAGGTCAGAATCAGCCGATGAATCTTCTGCATAGTCGAGATCCAAAACCGGTGTTCCCTGATACACACCAACAGACACCGCTGCCACGAAATGCAACAAAGGGTCTTCAGTCAGTAAACCCTGGCGCTGCAGACCATTGAGCGCATCTACCAACGCCACCATGCCACCGGTGATCGAGGCCGTACGGGTTCCGCCATCGGCTTGCAACACGTCACAATCCACGGTGATTTGACGCTCCCCCAATTTCTTTAAATCAACCGCAGCGCGGAGCGAGCGGCCAATCAAACGCTGAATTTCTTGTGTACGTCCAGACTGTTTACCGCGGGCAGCCTCTCGATCGCTGCGGGTATGCGTAGAACCTGGCAGCATCCCATACTCTGCGGTAATCCATCCTTGTCCCTTCCCTTTCATCCAACGTGGGACTTGTTCAGTGACAGATGCGGTACAGAGCACCCGAGTGTCACCAAACTCAACGAGCACAGATCCTGCCGCATGCCGAGTGAATTGACGTGTNAAAGACACCGAACGCATTGCGTCGGTCGCGCGGCCACTGGGTCGCATGGCAGAACCTCTCTAATTGNACTAAACTGAATNNANNCTTCCCATTATGACCATCTGAGACGCATCTTTACATGCCGAAAGGCCAGCTTTTTGTTATNTCAGCGCCCTCAGGCGCTGGCAAAACCAGTTTAGTCACGGCGGCTCTNGCGCGCGTGCCTGAGTTGCAAGTCAGTGTGTCACACACCACCCGTGCACCCAGACCGGGNGAACAAGACGGTCGGGAATATCATTTTGTCTCGCACGCCACGTTCGAAGAACTCATTCGCGACGAGGCATTGTTTGAATATGCCGAAGTCTTCGGCCACTTATACGGAACAGCCAAGGAAACGGTCCTTTCACAACTGCGCTCGGGCAACAACGTGATTCTCGAAATCGATTGGCAAGGTGCCGCACAGGTGCGGGACCTGTGGCCTGAAGTCGTGTCGGTATTCATTTTGCCACCCACACGTGAGGCATTGCGGGAACGACTGATTTCAAGGAAACAAGACGACGAGCAAACCATTGAATCCAGGATGGCCGAGGCCGACGAAACACTCGCAAAGGCGCCCGACTTCGATTTCTGGGTAATCAATGATGACTTTGAAGTCGCACTTTTAGAGTTACAAACCATCCTTCAGGGCGATCGTACGCCGAGTGGTGGAATGACAGAAAAAGACACTGTTTTCCTTCAAAAACTTCTCGGCCAATCATAATTCCCATATACTATGTGGTTCCCCTTACAAAACTGGATGAAGGAAAACCCATGGCTCGAGTGACTGTGGAAGATTGTCTCGACAACGTCGAAAACCGGTTCGAATTGGTCATGCTTGGCACCCGGCGTGCGAGGCAATTATCAACGGGCGGTAAAGATCCGTTGGTGGCTGAAGAAAATGACAAGCCGACCGTCATTGCGCTCAGAGAGATCGCTGAAGGCATGATCAATCGTGACGTGCTTGACGCTGAAGACGCGAAAACCGAGGCGGAACTTGAAATGGCACGTGCCCGTTTTGAGCCGCGTCAGCCGGTCTTTGACAGCGACTTCTAACGATGAATGCCGCCGTCGACACCATAGACGGCTTATGTAGCCGTCTGACCCGTTATCTCGAGGATGATGAAATCCGACAGGTCAGACGCGCATACCTCTACTCTGAACAAGCCCACGATGGGCAGAAACGCCGCTCCGGCGATCCGTATATTATCCATCCACTGCAGGTCGCTGAAATCCTCGCTGATATGCGCATGGATCATCAAAGCCTGATGGCTGCCATGTTGCACGACGTGATTGAAGATACCGGGATTGTCAAAGATGCTTTGCAGAGTCAATTCGGTGATGCGGTTGCCGATCTCGTCGACGGCGTGAGCAAACTCACACATATCAGTTTTGAGACACGCGCTGAGGCGCAGGCTGAGAACTTTCAAAAAATGACACTCGCCATGGCGCGCGATATTCGCGTCATCATCGTCAAGCTCGCAGATCGTTTGCACAACATGCGTACCATCGGTTCGTTGAATCCCGAGAAGCGACGTCGTATTGCGCGAGAAACCCTCGATATTTACAGCCCCATCGCCAATCGTTTGGGAATGTATGAATTGAGAAGTGAGCTCCACGAGCTGGCCTATCGCGCCATGTACCCCATGCGCATCGCACGGATTGAACGGGCTGTGAATAAGGCCTCGGGAAATCGCAAACAGATCGTCGGCGAGATTCTCGAATCACTCGAAGGCGCGCTTGGTGAAACGGGCATGAAAGTGCGCGTTGAGGGGCGTGAAAAAGCAGCCAACAGCATCTATCGAAAGATGCGCGATCAGCGAAAATCTTTCTCTGACATTATGGATGTGTATGCGTTTCGGATCATTACTGACTCAATTGATGAGTGCTACCGGACCCTCGGCGTCGTGCATAACCTCTATAAACCAAAGCCTGGGCGGTTCAAAGACTATATCGCAATCCCGAAAGCCAATGGTTATCAGAGCCTACACACCACACTCTTTGGCATGCACGGGGTTCCGATTGAGATCCAAATTCGAACCAGTGAGATGGATGCATTGGCCTCAGGTGGGATTGCGGCACATTGGCTTTACAAAGCGGGCTCAGATGATACAGCTGCCGTACAGCGCACCAATCGCTGGGTCAAAGGATTGCTCGAGATTCAGCAACGCGCCGGCAGCTCACTCGAATTCATTGAAAACGTCAAAATCGATCTATTCCCGGATGATGTGTACATCTTCACCCCCAAAGGGCGCATCATGGAACTCCCAACCGGTGCCACCGCTGTCGACTTCGCGTATGCAGTCCACACAGATGTCGGAAACGCATGTGTTGCCTGCCGGATTGATAAAGCGTTGGCACCCTTGTCGACCGTGCTCCAGTCGGGTCAGACCGTCGAGATCGTCACTTCGAAAACCGCGAAACCCAATCTTTCGTGGTTGTCGTTTGTGGTTACAGGCAAAGCACGGTCTGCGATCCGTCATTTCTTGAAAAACCAACAGCGTTCGGAGTCTGTGTTGCTGGGCCAACGGCTTTTGACACGTGCATTGGCGAACCTTGGTGGCAGCCTTGAGCAACTCGACAAATCAGCCTGCGATGCTCTGGTGGCAGAAACCGAGCTGACTGAGTTCGATGACATCCTTGAAGACATTGGCCTTGGCAATCGAGTCGCCTACTCAGTGGCGCGCAGGCTATTGCCGGATGCTGATGCAACACCGGCCTTGTTATCACAAAGCGACGAGGCGCGGCCGCTTGCAATCAAAGGCTCTGAGGGCTTACTGACCAGTTACGCAAAATGTTGTCGACCCATCCCAGGAGACCCAATCGTCGGTCATATTTCGAAAGGCCGTGGCATGGTCATCCACCATGAAACCTGTAATAACGTCACCGACATTCGCGACAACCCGGAAAAATGTGTGTTCCTCACTTGGGATGAGGATTTGACCGGCGAGTTCTACACAGCACTGAAAATCTTGGTCGGATCTGAAACAGGCATCATCGCGAACATTGCATCAGCGGTTGCCGAGGCCGACGGCTCGATCGATCGCATCCATCGTGACGAGCGCGATGCCAAAACCAGCGTCATTTTGTTAGATGTGGGTGTTCGGGACCGCCAACATTTGGCCAGCGTGGTTCGAAGTATCCGTCGGATCCAATCAGTCATGAAAATTTCGCGCGTGAGGGCCTAACCCATGAATAAAAGCTTCATTGTGACCCCGGATGCCCCTGAGGCGATCGGGACCTATTCCCAAGCGGTCAAAACTGGCCAAACAACCTATCTGTCGGGTCAAATTCCATTAAAACCCGACACCATGGAAGTTGTCTCCGGTGATATCGAAGCGGAAATTCGTCAAGCATTTCATAATTTACAGGCGGTCTGTGTCGCCGGGGGCGGGAGCCTTAACCACCTTGTCAAAGTCCAGGTGTACCTGACCGATCTATCGCACTTTCCAATCGTCAATCAGGTGATGGAATCGCTCTTTGAAGCGCCCTATCCTGCCCGTGCCGCGGTCGGTGTCGCTGAGCTTCCCAAAGGGGTGCGCGTCGAAGTCGACGGCATCATGATTACCTAGTCTGAAACGCGTCGATAGACGGATATCGAAGCGCAGGCATCTGATCGCGAAAACGGCTATCGAGGCGACGACCTGTTGTTGCAGCCCTCAGCGTTGCCTGTTCACCGTCAAGAAAACGAAAGATGTCGCGATACTGTAACGGGCACTGATCAACTCCTTGGACCAGTGCCGGCATGGGATGGTGCTTCATATGCGCTGTCACCAGCGCAGCCAGCCACTGCACAGCATCCTCGCGGTGGAAGCGATTTGAAACAGTGTCTGGATTCAAGTTCGACCGTACGCTCGAGTCTTTGAGTCTCAATAACGTGTCGGCGGTGTATAACCCGCTGCATCGAAGAATACTGTGCACCACCTTGGACTGAGCGATGTGAGTCTCTGCCTCAAGGATCACCTCGCCTCGCCAATGATCAGGCTCTGGCGGTGTATGCTCATCCAACACACCGTGTTGGTGTGTGCCAAAAACGGCGGTTGAACTGACCCACACCAGACGATGCGACCGACCGGGCAACCGCGCCCATTCCACCATCCGCTTAGCGACAGGCACATACCGCGCCCGATACGCTGCCTCCGTACGCGCATCCGGCGTGACAATTCCGACCACGACTGCGTGTTCGCTGAGTGGTTGCTGACTGAGCCACTCCCAGGTCTCCGGCTGATCCAAATCACAGGCAACCATATTGGGCATTTCAGGCATGGGTGTGCGGCGCACACCCAATACATTGCAATTTTCTATCTCAAGTTGCGTTTTAAGGTTGCGACCTAATTGGCCACAGCCTAGGATGACAACATCCCATTGAGTTGACACAGTCATGACCCTCACAGAACTTCGATACATTGTAGCTGTTGCTGATGAAAAACACTTTGGCCGCGCCGCATCTCGCTGCTTTGTGAGCCAACCCACACTCTCGATTGGCGTCAAACGCCTTGAAGATGAGCTGGGCGTGACACTGTTTGAACGCAGTAAAACAGGCGTGCACCTCACCGCACTTGCAGAGCAGCTGGTTGAAAAAGCACGTAACATCTTGCAAGACGTGGATTCATTTAAAGATCTGTCTGATCAAGTGAAAGATCCCTTTCTCGCTCCACTTCGCATCGGCGCGATCTACACCATCGGACCATATTTGTTTCCAAGCCTGTTACCGGCGCTGAAAAGTCGCCAGCCGCGGCTTAAATTATTTATTGAAGAGTCCTTTACCGGCACCCTCAGACACATGCTGAAGAAAGGTCAACTTGATGCGATCATCATCGCATTGCCGTTCACTGAACCAGACGTTGAGGTGCAACCGCTTTATCAGGAACCCTTTGAGGTGTTGTTGCCTGAAAACCATCCGATGACGCGCCAACCTGCCATCAGTCCGGATAGTTTGAGTTCGGATCAGGTGCTGATGCTCGGAGAGGGCCACTGCTTACGGGACCAAGTCATGGATGTGTGCCCTGCGTTGGCACGCCGTGCCAAGGACGGAAATACACTGGTGACCGAGGGCAGTTCGCTTGAAACGTTACGCCATATGGTGGCATCTGGGCTTGGACTCACGGTGTTACCAGCATCTGCGGCAGGGCTTGAAAACTATGCACCGGGTTACCTCGTCACTCGGCCCTTTACGCAGCCTGAACCCAGCCGCACTGTGGCACTGGCATGGCGTAAACAGTTTCCACGAATGGAAGCCATTGACCTGCTGATTGACGTGATTTCAAAACAGGTCGGCCCGCAAATTAATGCCCACCACCAAAGCGCCTGAACGTCTTTTAGACTTAGCAGGCGTCGGCCCAAAAGTTGAGGTGGCACTGAATCGGCTCGGCATCTTTGAACTCAAAGACCTTTTGTTTCATTTGCCCGCCCGATATGAAGATCGCACCCAGGTGGTCAAGCTTGCCGAGATGCAACTCGGCACGCCGCGTCTCCTGGAGGGCGAAATCACAGCCAGCCAAGTGATCCCGGGGCGTCGGATGCAGGCTGTACTGACCTTTGAGGATACAACCGGCGCTGCCCGAATTCGTCTCTTTCACTTTTCCCGTGCCTACCTGTCGACCCTCAAAAGCGCGGATCATGTGCGTATTTTTGGAGAGGCACGCAGTCATCAGGGGGCGATCGAATTTGTGCATCCCGAAATCACCGTATTCAAGGGTGTGCCACCGGCACTCGATGACACGCTGACCCCGATTTATCCGACCACTGAGGGACTCACACAGCCACGACTCAGGAACATCATCCAACAGGTCTTAGACTTAGGGCCTGACTATTTTCAGCTGGCTGAGCTCTTGGATCCGGCGACACTCAAACAACGCCCATCCCTGTGGGATGCGCTCCACGCCGTGCATCGACCCACCAAAGGCTTGCCTCCAGACGCTGATGTAGAGCGCTTGGCACTTGAAGAGTTATTGGCGCATCGGTTGTTATTGCTGAGTCGTCGTGCTGACTTTTCTCGCTTTCAAGCACCGGCCGTATCCACAGATGGTTGTGCCACCCGAGCACAGTTAATTCAGCGACTTCCGTTTGATTTGACGCAGGCTCAAGCGCGTGTGTTGTCTGAAATCGATGGTGATGTGAATCAACCACATCCAATGCTGCGCCTGCTACAAGGCGATGTTGGCTCAGGCAAAACACTGGTTGCTGGTTTGGCCGCTTTACCTCTGATCGAGGCAGGCTACCAAGTTGCACTGATGGCACCCACCGAACTCCTCTCAGAGCAACATGCCAATCAATTCTCAGACTGGTTGCAACCGCTTGGGATCTCCGTTGGCTGGTTGTCTGGATCCATGAAAGCGGCCCCGCGGCGCGCTGTGTTGGAACACATCGCCTCAGGCGCATGTCAGATGGTAATTGGCACCCATGCTTTGTTCCAAGCTGAGGTGGTTTTCAACCGACTTGGGCTGGTGATTATCGATGAACAACATCGCTTTGGTGTCGCGCAACGGTTGTTGCTCCGTGAGAAAGGCAGTGGGCTGACACCACACCAACTCATCATGACGGCGACACCCATTCCAAGAACATTGGCCATGACCCAATACGC
>PR_CR_10_Liq_2_inCRDRAFT_1000306_pt1 | contig 13856 bp, 7 predicted proteins | sample PRCRCaboRojoPR_FD_10245 | JGI IMG/M metagenome (IMG submission 10245) | reverse complement strand
TCATACCGGCCTTTTCCATGGCCTCCCGGTATTGGTTGTTGAACTCGTAGCGGTGGCGGTGGCGCTCGCTGACTTTCAGGCTGCCATAGGCTGCACTGGCTTTGCTCCGGCGACGGACCTCACAGGCGTAAGCGCCCAGGCGCATAGTACCGCCTTTTTTAGTGATCTTTTTCTGGTCGGGCATCAGGTCGATGACGGGGTGGGGTGTATCAGGGTCGACTTCAGTGGAGGAAGCGCCCTCCAGTTGCATGACGTTCCGGGCAAATTCCACAACGGCACACTGCATGCCCAGGCAAATGCCAAAGAACGGCACCTGCTGTTCCCGTACATACTTAATGGCGTTGATTTTGCCTTCAATACCTCGTTCTCCAAATCCGGGGGCTACCAGCACGCCGTCAAAATCCCCCAGCCGCTCGGCGACCTCTTCGGGCGTGCCTTCTAGTTGCTCGGAGTGGATAGGGTGGACTTTCACCTTGCACTCATTCACCGCGCCGGCGTGTACGAAGGATTCGTGTATGGATTTATAGGCATCCTGCAGCTCGTTATATTTGCCCACCAGGCCGATGTTGATGGCGTAGGTAGGATTTTTGAGCTTGCCCAGGAAGTTCTTCCAGGCATTGAGCTGTGGCTCCCGCCGGTCTTTCAGGCGCAGACGTGTGATCGCCACCGTATCGAGCTTCTCACGTAGCATCAGCAAAGGGACGTCATAGATACTCTCCGCATCAATGGCTTCAATAACAGAGCCTACATCCACATTGCAGAACAGGGCCAGCTTACGGCGAATTTCCATACCAATGGGGTGCTCGGTACGGCACACCAGAATATCCGGCTGAATACCGGTATTGAGCAGTTCCTTCACGGAGTGCTGCGTCGGCTTAGTCTTCAGCTCCTTGGCAGCATTCAGGTAGGGGATGAGGGTTAGGTGAATGACCAGGCAGTTGTCGGTGCCCAGCTCCCACCGCAATTGCCGCAGAGCTTCCAGATAGGGCAGGGACTCGATGTCGCCCACCGTACCGCCCAGCTCGGTAATCACAATATCGTATTCATTGGTAGCGCCCAGTAGTTGCACCCGCCGCTTGATCTCATCAGTGATGTGGGGAATGACCTGCACGGTTTTGCCCAGGTAGTCGCCCGCCCGTTCTTTCTCGATTACCGTTTGGTAAATCCGCCCGGTTGTCACATTATTAGCCTGAGAGGTTGGCGTGTTCAGGAAGCGCTCGTAGTGCCCCAGATCGAGGTCCGTTTCCGCACCATCATCAGTCACATAACACTCCCCGTGCTCGTAGGGGTTGAGCGTGCCCGGATCGACATTGATGTATGGGTCGAACTTTTGAATGGTCACGGAGAAGCCCCGTGCCTGCAGCAGTTTAGCCAGTGAAGCTGCAATAATACCTTTACCGAGGGAAGAGGTGACCCCGCCCGTAACAAAGATGTACTTGGTCATTTGAAATTACTTTGGTAGATGCTGGTTACCCAACAGGTTGTTTTGTTACGGGGTACAAAGGTAGGGAAAAGGGGCGTAGGATGGGAAGATTCCGGGCAGTAAGTGAAACGGGATGTGCGCACCAGGCACACACCCCGCTCCAACGGTCAATAAATCAATTGATTATCCTTCCTTGGGGTGGACCAAAGTCATCTCCTCGACCAAATGGCCGGCACCGGCAAATTTGTCGATGAGGAATAAAATGTAGCGTGCATCCACCATAATATTACGGCAGATGGAGGCATCGTAGTTCAGGTCGCTCATCGTACCCTCCCAGGCGCGGTCAAAGTTAAGGCCGATCAGGTTGCCGTAAGCATCGATGGCCGGGCTGCCGGAGTTGCCGCCCGTAGTGTGGTTGGTACCGATAAAGCAGACTGGCATTTTGCCATCCTCTCCGTAATCGCCGTAGTCTTTCTTTTGGTAAAGCTTCCGCAGTCGCTGCGGCACATCAAACTCATAATCACCGGGCACATATTTTTCCATAACGCCATCCAGGTAGGTGACGGGCTCGTAGCGCACGGCATCGCGGGGCTGATAACCATCGACTTTGCCGTAGGTGACGCGCAGGGTGCCGTTGGCGTCCGGGTAGAAGCGGCGCTCGGTAAAGACGTCGATCTGCGCGCGCATGTACTGCTGCTGCAGGTCATCAATTTCGGCTTTGATGTCCCGGTATTTGCCCGCCACAGTATTGTCGTTATAATCAGAAATGGCACGGGCCAAGGCGTAAGCGACATCGTTTTGGATGAGCTTAATCAGGGCTTCCGGGCCTTCTTCCATGGCCAGTTCCAATACGCCCGGACGGGCCAGTTTGCTTTTCAGGAAGATCATGGAGGCCAGCTTTTCGGCATCCTTACCGGCTTCCACGTAGCGCTCTACGGCAAATGGCGCCTGATGCTCATCGGAGATTTCGGTGAAGTAGTAATCCATCAGTGTTGCAAAAACGCCCTGATCCACTGCGGGCTCGTAGTCTTTGTAGAAATCCTCGACGAAAGCCCGGATGCGGTCCATCCGGCTCTCTACCATTGGCGCTCCGCTGGCTTCGTACATTTTGACAACGCTATGCAAGGTGTTGGCGAGGCGGAACAGCTCGATGTTGCGGCCGGCGATTTCCCCCACCGCGGTATTGGTCGCGGCGTAAGGCTCAAGGTCACTGTACAATCGATCGAAGCTGCTCAGGAGGCTACCGTACTTCTCACGCCAGTCAGGATTGCCCATTACGCGCTCTTTGAATTCGGCTTCATAGGCTTTCTTGCGGCCCACGCCATCCGTCGCCTTAATCCCCTGATTCTCACCAATCCACTTTTTCCAGTAGTTGGCGATGCGGGACTGCTTGGAGGCGTACTTAATACGAACCGCAGGATCGGCCTGCATAGCGGCATTCACGACATTCAGGGCCCGGTCACGGATACCGATCCGGATGGGGTTAACCACATCTACCCGCTGCTCAATAGCTACAGAGGGGAGGTATTCTTCCGTACGGCCCGGAAAGCCAAAAACCAGGGTGAAGTCGTCTTCTTCCACACCATCCAGAGAAATCGGCAGGTGGTGGCGGGGCTTGAAAGGCACATTCTCCTCACTGTACTCCGCCGGCTTGTTGTCCGGGCTGGCGTAGATACGGAAGAGGGAGAAGTCACCGGTGTGCCGTGGCCAGACCCAGTTATCGGTGTCCGCACCAAACTTGCCAATTGAGGAGGGCGGCGCTCCCACCAGGCGGATATCCCGGTAAGTCTCCGTGATGAACATATAGTATTTCGTGCCCTCAAAGAAGTCGCGCACCATGGCTTCCTGATAGTCCTCCATTTTAGCGGCAGCGGTCGCTTCCTTCGTGTTTTTGTCAACCCAGGACTGCCGCATTTTAGCGTCCATATCCTCCGTGACGTTGTTCAGTACCAAATCCGTTACATCTTCAATGCGGACAATAAAGGTGACGAACAGCCCCGGATTGGGGATTTCCTGCTTCCGGTTCATGGCCCAGAATCCATCCTCCAGGTAGTTGTTCTCAAGGGTAGAGTGGCTCTGAATCTGTCCGTAGCCGCAGTGGTGGTTAGTCAGCACCAGGCCCTGATCGGAGATCACCTCCCCGGTGCAAAAGCCACCAAAGTGGACAATCGCGTCCTTCAGGCTGCCTTTATTGACGCTGTAGATATCCTCGGCAGTCATTTTCATGCCCATGCTTTGCATTTCCTGCTCGTTGAGCTGGGCGAGCAGCAAGGGCAGCCACATGCCTTCTGTGGCTTTTACGTAAGTACTGAGGCAGATCGCCAGCAGCAAAATCCAAACATTCTTCATGGTTATACTTTGGTTATGTTAGTCTACTACTTTTCCGAAGGTACGCACTACGCCAAATAAAATCGCCAGCCCAATGGCCAGCAGCAGCAGGCAAATGCCCCATCCGCCGCCTAAAAAAGTGGACAGCCAGCCTGCGACTAATGCCACCGCCCCAACCGTCAAAGCATATGGCAGCTGCGTGCGTACGTGGTCGATATGGTTGCAGTCTGAAGCCAGCGAACTGAGAATGGTGGTGTCCGAAATTGGCGAACAGTGGTCGCCCAGCACCGAAGCCGCCAGGGTCGTAGAGATTACATTAAATAAAAGCTCCATAGCTACCTCCGTTTCCACCCCCTGCGCAATACAAATCGCCCAAGTGGTAGGAATGGCAATAGGGTAGAGGATAGCCATTGTACTCCAGCTTGAACCGGTGGAAAAACTAATCACCGCCGCCAAAATGAAAATAATGACCGGCATCACAAACGGGTTGATACTGTCCTGCAGCGCTGAGGTGAGGAAAGTGGCCGTGTGCAATTCCTCCGTGGTGGCCGCCAGAGACCAAGCCATCGTCAGGATGAGAATAGCCGGCAGCATAGCTTTGAAACCGGTTATCATAGTGGAAATGGCATCTGCCAGCCCCATGATGCGCCCGCCCACAGTAAGCAGGATAGCTGCGATGACGCCCGAAAGAGAAGCCCACAGCAGCGCAATATAGGAATCAGAATTCCCAATCAGCTTGCCCACTTTCATCAGGAAGGAATCGCCCACATCCGGTAGTGCGCTGATGCTGCCCCATATGGCTCCCCAGCCTTGAGAAGCCGGTGCCAGTCCGGCATCAAGCAGCTCTCCGTAAGTGGCTGCCAGACCGGTATCGATGAGCCCGTAGAGGGTGACCAGTATGACCAGCGCTACGGGGATGACAGCATTGTACCACTTCAGCGGTGCCCCGTCAATGGGGTCCAGGTTTTCCATATCTTCTTCAGCTGCGGCGCTGCGCTTGGTGAACAGCTCGCCTGTTTCCCGTGCCCGCTTTTCAGCAGCGTACATGCCGCCAAAGTCACGTTTGGTAAAAACCAGCATGAGGATGAAAGCCAGGGTCATAACGGGGTAAAAAGAGTATTTCAGAGAACTGATGAAGACCCCGTAGGGCGTCAGTCCCAGGTCCGTACCCGTTTTTTCGGCAATCTGTAGCAGTCCGTCATCGATATAGCCTAATTCAGCCCCAATCCAAGTCGTGATGAAAGCCACGGCAGCCACGGGGGCAGCCGTACTGTCTACGATGTAGGCCAGCTTTTCCCGGGAGACCCTGAATTTGTCGGTCACTGACCGCATGGTATTGCCCACGATGAGCGTATTCGCATAGTCATCAAAAAAGATGGCCACGCCCAGCAGCCAGGTGATAAACTGTGCGCTGCGTGGGGAGCGGGCGTAACGCGAAAAGGCCAGTACCACTCCAGCCATGCCCCCGTTGCGGGAAATAATCGCCACCATACCGCCTATCAGCGAAGAAAAGACAATAATCGCCAGGTGCCCGCTGTCGGCCAGGGCCTGAATAACGTAGCGCTCCACCACGTCAAACAGGCTCAGCAGGGTATAGTAAAGGGATTCAATGCGCATACCGCCAGCAATAAAGGCACCGACCCAAACGCCAACGAACAAAGAGATGATAACTTCCTTAAAGATCAGTGCCAGCAGGATAGCGATAAGCGGCGGTACGACGGAAAGCCACATTGGAATGCGGCGCAGTCGGGGCGTACCATCATTACGGGCAGATAGGTGATAGAGCCGGTAACCTTTACCGGCATGCTGAATAAGCAGGAGTTCTCCGCGCTGGGACAGCTCAACCGGCAGTTTGGCTTCTCCCTGTACGAGTGGCAGGGTATATTGGGTACTGTTGATTTCTAGCGTGAGGGAGTCCCCGCTTTGAGCAGAAGCAAAAACCAGGTGGTCCCGCCCGGCACGCAACTGGTAGTCTTTGCTTAGCGTTGGAGCAGAATTTTGCCCAAAGGCAAATATGGTAAGCGCACTGCAAAAGAGTAGAAAAAGGTACCGGTAAGCGTTTTTCATGCTTGCTTTTTAATAAATTCAGCCGCCGTAAGGCAGGGGCAAAGCCATAACTCCTGCGCTGTATAACTGTTCTTAGGAAATAGAATTCTGAAAGGCACACAATTAACGAAGATTTCAATAAACGACCAATTTCGAATTATGAAAAGATTGGCACTACTGCTCGCGACCGCACTGTTCATCACCCTTTCGTCGGATGCACAACCTTATCCGGCTATCTCCTTTCCGGTCACAGTGGATGGAGAACAAAAGGACCTGCCCTTCGCCGGCGGGCTAAATAACCCACAGCCCAACGAAGTGGACCTGAATCAGGACGGGCTCATGGACCTGGTAGTTTTTGACCGTACCGGGAACGTCCTGCTGCCTTTCCTGAATACGGGAGGGGCATTCTCCTACGCTCCAGGCTATGCCCGCTACTTCCCGGAACTGCTGGGCGACTGGGTCATTCTGAAAGACTTTAATGATGATGGTGTAATGGACATCTTTGGGCAATCTCAGCGCACCGAATTCGTACAAGGTGTACTGGTTTATACGGGCTATTACGAGGACGGTCACATTGCTTTTGAGCGTCTGCCCCTTAAGCACCCCAATAACATCATCCCTTTTGTGTTATCCAATGGAACCACCACACAGCTTTACGTAAGTAACGTGGATTATCCGGCAATTGATGATCTGGACTGCGATGGAGACCTGGACATCCTGACCTTCAATCCGGCCGGTGGTTACATAGAATTGTACGCCAATCAGTCTATTGAAGAGGGGTACGGGCGCGACAGCCTTATTTTTGAATTGGTGGACAACTGCTGGGGCGGTATTTTTGAAAACAGTATAGAGCAGGAAGTTGGCCTGGCAGAGAACCCCGGAGGCTGCTTTAGCTTACAGGGCGGATTGACCGAGCGCCACCCGGGCAGTACCCTGCTTACTTATGATGCTGATGGAGATGGCGATAAAGATATGCTTTTGGGCGATGTGACGTACTCCACCCTCAACTTCCTGCACAACGGCGGCAGTTGCGGGCAGGCCTGGGTTACCGGTCAGGAACTCGGCTTCCCTGTGGATGGGGTGACGGCGGATGTACCGCAATTCCCGGTAGCCTTCCTGGCAGATATTGACTTTGACGGGCTTAAAGACCTGTTGGTCGCTCCCAATTCCGTCAATATTTCGGAGGATCGCAACGTGCTTTGGGCTTACCCGAATGCAGGGACAGCCGATGTGCCGGATTTTCAATACCAGCAGCGGGACCTTTTCGTTGAGGACATGATCGATTTTGGTACCGGCGCCAGCCCCACCTTTGTGGATTACAACGCAGACGGGCTTCTGGACATGGTAGTGGGTACCGTGGGCGCCTTCGAGCCCTTTGGCGAACGGGACACCCGGCTTTACCTCTTTGAAAATACCGGTACTGCCCAATCACCCGCCTTCGAGCTGGTGGATGAAGACTACCTGGGGCTTTCCGTTTTCAACTCCTACACCAATTTTGCACCGACTTTCGGCGATTTAGATGGGGATGGTGATGAAGACCTACTCGTGGGAGAGGTACTGGGCCGCCTGTTCTACGCTGAAAATATCGCAGGTGCGGGCAATGAAATGGTTTTTGGCCCCTGGCAGTACGAGTACATGGATATAGATGTAGGCAGCCTCTCCGTGCCCCAAATCATTGACCTGGATCGCGACGGGCTACCCGACCTGGTTATTGGTGAGCGGACCGGCAATATCAATTTCTTTAAAAATGTCGGCACGGCAAGTGAGCCCATGTTCGACCCTGATCCGGAAGCTGCCCCCAATATCCTTGCGCTGGGCAATATCAATACGGCCATCCCTGGTAGTATCTCAGGCTATTCTGCACCGCAAATCATTGATCAGCAGGGTATTTATGTTTTGGTCACGGGTACAGAAGCCGGGCAACTGGAAGTTTACAACGGCATAGAAGGTAACCTGACGGGCTCCTTTAATCTGGATGCTGAGCGCATGGGTGATGTCCGCGTAGGGATTCGTACCCGTCCTGCCATAGCCGATATTGATAACGATGGCAAGCTGGAAATGGTCGTTGGGAACGAGCGTGGCGGCTTAAATGCTTTTCAGACAAACCTTTGGCTGGACAGTACCTCTCCGGTGGCGGAGCCAGGCTGGGCAAGCCAAATAGAGGTCTTCCCCAACCCGGCACGTGAGGTGCTTCACGTTCAGCTGGGGCAGGAGGTTCAGGCCTCATTGGAACTCATTAGCGCAGCCGGGCAGGTGGTTGCCGCGCAGCGCAGCCAGGGGGGGACAGCACAATTATCCCTGCAAGCCATACCAGCCGGAGTCTACTTCCTGCAGGTCACCGTAACCGGGCAGCGGGTCATGCGCAAAGTAGTCGTCTGGTAACGCGACCCGGCTACGCTTCAAAGTTTAATTGCACCCTGGGCGGCTTATCAATGTAGGGGTAGGTTACTTTGGAAAGGTATAAGCCCTCCGGATAGGCGGAACGCAGGGGGCGTGGTGGGTTATGGTCATGCAGGGGCTGCAGAAACTCTTCCAGGGTGATTTTGCCCCAGCCCACCTCCAGCAAACGGTGCACCAGAATGCGGATCATGCCCCTTAGGAAGCGATTGGCGGCGAATTGCAGTCGTATCCTTGTTCGGTCAGGATTCGCGAAAATCCGGACCTGGCGCAGATGGCAGATTGTGGTATTATGCCGATCAGGAGTCAGGCAGTATGCCTGGAAGTCTTCAAACTGTATAAGTTGTGCTGCCGCCGCCTGCATGCGGGCTACATCTGGTGCATCCTGCAGGTACAGTGCGCTAAGCTCGCCCAGGAAAGCCTGTTTGCGGGTGTGTAAAAGATAATCGTATTGCCGGTCGGTCGCATCGTAGCGGGCATGTGCTCTGGGATGGACCGGGATGACATCAAAAATGGAAATCGTCGCCGGCAGATTTTTATTAAGGATGAACATGAAGTCTGGCCGCAGTTCCTCCGGCGTATCAAAATGCGCAAAATACTGACTGGCATGCACCTGCGCGTCTGTGCGGCCACAGCCTACGAGTGAGACCTCATGCTTCAGAATGCGTTGCAAGACCCCTTCCATCATCCCCTGCACGGTACGCACTTCACCCGGCTGCTGCTGCCAGCCGCGGAAATTATAACCCTGATATGCAAAGTGCAGAAAGTACCGCATGAAAATGGACGTTTCCCGCAAATGTAGCCAAACTGAAACAGGAAAGAATTGTAACTTTGGAGAAAAATGAGATGATGTTCCGCTCCCTACTTTTCCTGATCTTACTTTTCCCGGCTTTGCTACAGGCTCAAAACCTGGACGAACAACTCCGCGCAGTCGAGGCAGAACTAGCCACACTTGAAGCCCAAAAGAAAGCCCTGAACGAGCGCCGTGAGGGCATAAAACTGGAGCGCATACAACGTGACCTGCAAGCCATTGGGCTGCCCTCCGAATCCTACATCATGCATTCCGCTATGGCCCTGGAGTATGCCGAGGCGCATGAACAGGCCGCATGGGTGGCGCATATCATTTTGCCGGATGTTACTTCCGGGACAGTGGGGCGCACCAATGATTTCCGGCCGGACCCCAAGGTTGCCACCGGTACGGCGGTGGAGGAGGATTATTTTTTGAAGTACCTGCAGCCCGATAGTACCTATGAGTACGATGGATTTGGGTATGACCGGGGGCACCTGGCGCCTTCTGCTGATTTCCGCTGGTCCCAAAAAGCCCTCTCTGAGAGCTACTTCTACTCTAATATGTCGCCTCAGGTCGCGGAATTCAACCGGGAGGCCTGGGCAGAGCTCGAAGCCCTGCTGCGGGGTTACCTGTACGAAAACCCGGGTGCACAGGTGTACGTGGTCACAGGCCCTGTGCTGGAGCCGGATTTGCCGGTGATTGAGCGTTCCATCAATAAGGTGTCCATCCCGGAGCGGTACTTCAAAGTGGCGCTTGATTTGGAAAACGGTCGCGGGATTGGCTTCATTATGCCGAATGAAAAGGTCAGCTATCCGCTGGAAAGTTTTGCTGTACCCATCGATCAGGTGGAGCAGGTAACCGGGTTCGATTTTTTCAACAAACTACCCGAAGCCAGGCAAAACGAGTTGGAGCGCAGCCTGGAAAAGGCAGCATGGATTCCGGAATTGGCCGGCGGAGATGTGGAGCCTTTATTCCCGCCTGACCTGCCGCCCAATCATTTCAATACGGTGCAAAGCCGGCAGTATATGGGCAAAGGTAAGGAGCTTAATGTTTGCGGCACTGTGGTGAGCACCCGTTACAGCCGCAGCGGCAACCTTTGGCTGAATATCGACAAGCGCTTCCCCAACCAGATTTTTTCCGTCTTTATCCGCAAAAAGGATTTACCTAATTTTTCTTTCGATCCGCAGATCGTCCTGGCTAACAAAAAAGTCTGTTTCCGGGGGGAGGTGGAAAACTTTAGCGGTACGCCCACGATGAATATCCACCTGGAGGAAGCCATACAGGTTGGGGTGCCGGGGCAGTAGTTTAATTAAAGCGGTCGGGGAAATGCTTGCGGATCACCTTCAGCAGGTCTTCCTCGGTAAGGGGTTTACTGAGAAAGCCGGAAAGGCTAGGTAACGCCTCCGCCCGTTCCCGGTCTTTCCCGAAAACGGAGGTGGTTAGCATTACAATGACCACAGCGCTTTGCAGTTCTTCGGGCAGCTCATTATAAGCATCGAGAAATTCCCACCCATTCATGCGGGGCATATTGATATCAAGGAAAATGAGGTCGGGGAGCGACTCTTCTGATTCGGATTCCAGATACTCCAGCGCTGCTCTGCCATCGGGCCGGTCTACTATGTGCTCTGCTACGCCTGCTTCCGCAATAACAAGCTTGTGGAGGTAGTTATTTGCCTCGTTGTCATCGACGAGTAGTATTTTATTAAGTTTCTGATTCATATCCTCCTTTTTTAAGGGTGAAGAAGAATGTAGCGCCTTTACCCTCCTGAGATTCCAGCCAGATACGGCCATGGTGCATTTCTACAATTTTTTTGCAGTGGGCGAGCCCGATTCCGGTACCTTCATAATCCTTTGTCGGGTGGAGCCTTTGAAAAAGGGTGAAAATTTTGGATTGATAGGATGGGTCAATGCCTATACCGTCATCTTTTACCGAAAACTGCCAGTGGGTTTGATTTTCTTCACACGATACTTCCACGACGGGTGGTTGCCCGGGCTTGTGAAATTTGATCGCATTACCGATCAGGTTCTGGAACAATTGCCGTAATTCGACCTTGTAACCCTGTAAAATGGGGGCGTCTCCAATCTTAATTTCAGCCTTGTTTTTTTGTATACTGGAATTCATGTCCTGAAGGACTTCCGTCAGTAAGGTGTTGCAGTCTACTGTTTCGACCTGGCGGTTGTTGCCAATCTGGCTATACTCCAAAAGCCCCCTGATCAGGCTGCTCATGCGCAGGGCAGCATCACCAATAAAATTGAGGAACTGTTGCCCATCTTCCCCGAGTTTATCGCTGAATCGTTTATTGAGCAGTCCGGAGTAGCTGCGTATGGTGCGCAGCGGTTCCTGCAGGTCATGGGAAGCTACGTAGGTAAACTGCTCCATTTCCTTATTTTTTACCTTGAGTTCCTGGGCGTATTTTTCGATCTCTTCTAGTTTTCGCTGTTCTGTAATATCCTGGAAGATACCGTACCAAATTACCGTTCCATCCGCTTTTTGCTCTGGTTGAGAAATGGCCCGGTGCCAGCGCATCTCATTATTAGGGTGAACAGTGCGATAATCTGCGAAGAAGGGGGTCAGGTTTGTTCTGGATAGTTCAATCTTGTCCAGAAGTTCGGGAAGGTCCTCCGGATGAATAACTGAAAACCCTAATTCCGGGTGTTCCCTTAGAAGAGCCGGTGTCAGGTTCTCGTGCAAGTCGTGAATGCCTTCGCTAATAAAGGGGAAAGCTATTTTCCCTTCTGCATCCATTTCCATCTGAAAAATAGCGCCGGGGACACTAGCAGTCAGCTTAGCAAGCTGCTCCTGGCTGGAGCGTAGTTCCTGATCCTGTTTAGCCCGGGAAAGGGTATTCACCAAGACTTCGCTGAAAAGCTTAAGCAGTTTGAGTTCGCCCTCTGAATAATCATGGACCTGCTTTACGGAATCAAAGCCCACGCAGCCCAGACATTCTTTTTCCCGAATCATGGGCACGGTCAGCAGGCTTTTAATCTGCTGCCGCTGAAGGTCGGACTTAGCAGGGCCTTCTTCCATCTTTGAGATGTTGGGGATGATAAAGTTTTTACCCTCTACGTGGAGATTGACAAATACCATATATTCCTCCATAGGGACAAGCTGCAGGCTGTCTTTCACTGGCTCGATGGAGTCCGCACACCACTCATGGGTATTGGAAGCGTTGTTTTTTTCAAAATCATACTGTATTACGTAAACCCGGTCCGCGTTGACAAATTGCCCAATCTCTTTCAGGGAAGCCTGAATACGGCTGTCCATTTCCTCAATGGGGAAGTTGATGTATTCAGACGCAATTTTCATCAGCTTTTCCTGCATCAGGCTTTGGCTGACTAAGGCTTGCTGGGCATTTTTTAAGGGTGTGATGTCCGTAATGATGGTATTCCAAACGGTACTGCCGTCTGAGGATCTTTTGGGAGAGCCTTTGCCATTAACCCACTTGATTGTTCCATCCCTGTGGCGGATCTTCCAGTCAAAGGAAAAAGTCGTCATTTCCCGGGCGGAATGCTCAATTGCTGTCTGTAGCCCCTTAGCATAACCTGGTAGAATAGCGTTCCATAGTAGGTTGAGATCCTCAATAGCTTCTTCTGGGGGGATGCCCCACAGGTCATGGGACCCCTTGCTGAGGTACAATAGCTCCTCCTTACCTTCAGGGGTGATTTTATATTGCAGGACGGCTCCTGGGATATTGGTAGTGAGGGAGGTCAGTTGTTCCTTGCTGTGGCTGAGTGCGATCAGTGCCTGCTTCTGCTCTGTAATATCCTGGAACAGCCCCTGTACTTCGGCTGTTTGGTCATTTCTCAGCACCGGTGAGCCGGTTACCCTTACCCATTTTTGATTCCCCTTAGCGGTAATAAATTGAAAAGTATGATCGAAGCTTTTATTGGAATGAATTGCTTTGTCAAGGGCCATTGTTAAGGCTTCCTGGTCGTTGGGATGATAAAATTTGATCCCAGATTCTTTATTATGATTGAAGCTCTTTGGGACTTCATGAATTCGGTAAACCTCGTCTGTCCAGGTGGTTTGCCCACTTTTAACATCTAAGCGCCACCCTCCGACTTTAGCCATTTTCTGGGTGTCGCTAAGCAATTGGCTGGTGAGCTGTAGTTCCTGCTCAGCTTGCTTGCGCTCGGAAATGTCCCTTATCAGGAGTATAAGGCGGTCTCCATCGCGGTCTAAGTTGCCTTTAGCTTCCACCCAAAGGGTCTGATTTTCAGATAGCTTAAGGCGGTGCTCCAGCGCTTGTGGCGATGAGTTGCCATCAGCGATTGAAGAGATGAAAGCTTCAAATTCAGGCCGGTCAACCTCTGAGCAAAAGATTGCGATGGGCTGGTCCAACGCGGCTTCCTGGTCCAGGTGGAAATTGGTGTTCCAGCTTTTGGAAGCATAGGAGATGTTGCCTTGTAAGTCAGTGGTGACCAAAGCGTCCCCAATATTATCTACCAATAATCGGTATTCGGCCTCAAGTTGTTTTTTGGCAGATATGTTGTAGCCAATACACAGTATATTATCCGGAGCTCCTTTGCTATTGGTTTGTGCAGAGAAATGCCATCTGTTCGTCTGCCATCCGCCCTGCCTTTTGGGTTTGCGTAAGTCAACTAGAAACGCCGTATTGGGTTGCTCCATGCATCGGGTTACAATATCAATGCACGCCTGATGGTCATCTGGGTGAATGGAGGGCAAAGAATCCTTGCCGATTGAAACAAAAGGGTGCCAGCCAAAGTCGTGTCTGAACTTTTCATTAAAATAAGTAAAGCGCCCTTAGATTTTATTAATGTAGGTTTTGTATAGACCATGGATTAGGATTTTTTGCCAGATCAAAGAACGCCCGGAACCTCGTAGCCTTAGCTACGAAGGTGAGGACGNNA
>PR_CR_10_Liq_2_inCRDRAFT_1000305_pt1 | contig 13873 bp, 5 predicted proteins | sample PRCRCaboRojoPR_FD_10245 | JGI IMG/M metagenome (IMG submission 10245) | reverse complement strand
TAGGGTGGTATATGGTCAAGAGCGGACTGGTTGATCGCCCCGATGTCTCTCAATATCGATTAACCGCTCACCTCGGATTGGCGGTGGCTGTTTACGGCTTTATGGTGTGGTTGGTGCTGCGTATTACCGCGCCGACTAGGCGGATTCCCAACAGCCCCCACTGGGCGCCCATACTGTTACCGGTAGCGGTGTACCTAATGATTTTGTCGGGAGGATTTGTCGCGGGCACCGATGCTGGATTCTCATACCCCACTTGGCCGCTCATGGGTGAGCACTTTTTCCCCCCCAGCTTGTATGCCGATGGACTCAGTTCTGCCTTCGAGCAGGTCACCACGATTCAATTTAACCATCGTATGTTTGCTTACTCCTTGGCTGTTTTGATTCCCATTGTCGCTGTTATTAATTGGCGTACAACTGATGACGGTACGGTGCGACTAGGTTCCCTGCTAATGGGCTTAGCTTTGGTTGTACAGATTGTACTGGGCATTAGCACATTGCTTACCCACGTTGCCATTCCGGTTGCGGCGGCCCATCAGGGGGGCGCCGTACTGCTGCTGACGGCCGTATTGTTTTTCGCCCATGCTAGGTTGACTGAGCGGTCTAGGATTCGTTGATAACCATTCTCTATCGGTAGCTAGCCCTCAGGTCATTGCCCTGACATACTCTATCCACCGAAGGTGTGGTAACTGCGATTTTGGAGAACAATGCAGCCGACAGAAGATGACCGCCTGCTTCAGTGCCTGCTGATAGTGACGCGCTGCCTGGGCGTTCCCGCTACGTCACATTCGCTGACAGCTGGGTTGCCGTTGGGTGATGCAGGCTTTACGCCTAATTTGTTACAGCGCGCAGCGACCCGTGCAGGACTTAATTCGCGTTTAACTGAAATGGCGCTGAACGCTATTCCTGACGCGGTATGCCCTGCCATTATTTTGCTCAATGACGATTCGGCCTGTGTTTACATGGGGCGCAGCAAAGATGGCAATGCACGCGTTATTTACCCAGAACTGTTAGATGCGCCCGTTGAGGAGCCTTTCGCCGAACTGCAGGCCAAGGCCTCCGGTTATGTATTTTTGGCGCGGCCTCGATTCCGGTTTGATGCGCGTGTTCAGGGTAACGATCTCAAGCGCGAAGGCCATTGGTTCTGGAGTGCGGTCAAAGCCAATACGCCGGTGTACCGCGATGTTTTATTGGCAGCCTTTTTCGTGAATGTGTTTGGTCTGGCGTTACCGCTGTTCACCATGAACGTGTACGACCGAGTGGTACCCAATGCAGCGTTTGAGACCCTCTGGATGCTGGCAGTGGGTGTTCTGGTGGTGATGGTCGGTGACTTTACCCTGCGAACCCTGCGCGGCTACTTTTTGGACTTAGCTAGTCGTCGAGTTGACGTCAATTTGTCTGCCCGAATCATGGAGCAAACCCTGGGCATGCGCTTGGAACACAGGCCCGCGTCGGTAGGCTCGTTCGCGGTTAACCTGCGCTCCTTCGAGACGCTCCGAGATTTCATCACCTCAGCCACTATCGCGACCGTGGTCGATTTGCCGTTTGCTATTTTATTTGTGGTGGTCATCGCATGGATTGCATGGCCGATTGTTGTGCCCGTGCTTGGTTGTGTGGCGTTGCTGATCGGGTTCGCTTTGTTTATGCGGCCGAGGCTGCAGCGACTGACCGAAACCAGCTACCAGGCTGGCGCAATGCGTAACGCCACCCTTATAGAGTCTCTGGCCGGTGTCGATACGCTAAAAGCGATGGGTGCAGAATCTGTAATGCAGCGAAAGTGGGAGGAGACGACACGCTTCCTCGCGGGTGTCGGTGTACAGCAGAGACTGTCCACACTTTCAGTCACCCATTTTACGATGTGGTGTCAGCAGCTAGTCTCAGTCGCAGTAATCGTGACGGGTGTGTTTCTTATCGCCGATGGTGCCCTCACGATGGGCGGATTGATCGCCTCAACCATGTTGGCGGGACGCGCTATTCAGCCATTTGGTCAGTTGGCCGGGCTCATCACCCAGTTCCACAATGCACGCATTGCGATGAAAGGGCTCGATAACCTATTTGCTACGCCCGTGGAGCATAGTGAAGAGGGCGCATTCGTATCCCGCGATCAATTCCGTGGAGATCTTGAGTTTAAGAATGTTGTGTTCAGCTATCCCAACAGTGAAACAGAGTCGCTAAGTGGCATATCTTTTCGTATAAAAGCCGGTGAGCACGTAGCGGTTCTGGGGCGTGTTGGTTCCGGCAAATCAACCATGGTCAAGTTAGCCATGGGGCTTTACCAGCCAACCGAGGGGGCAGTGCTTATTGATGGCATAGACCTGAGGCAACTTGAGCCGAGGGAGTATCGAAGTGCCGTGGGTTATGTGCCCCAAGACGTCACGTTGTTCCACGGAACTTTGCGCGATAATTTGGTGCTAGCGCATCGTGGTATTTCTGATGAGGCCTTGTTAAGGGCTTCCAAGCGAGCGGGTCTTGCAGACTTTGTGAATCGGCACCCGAGTGGATTCGACATGCCTATTAGTGAGCGGGGCGACTCTGTTTCTGGAGGGCAGCGCCGGTGTGTGGCAGTGGCGCGTGCTCTGGTCCATGAGCCAAATATTTTGCTGCTGGATGAGCCGACCGGTTCGATGGATCATTCAACAGAAGCTCAAGTGTTGAAGGAACTCAAAGAATTTTCCGAGGACAAGACACTTGTGGTGGTGACCCACCGAAATTCATTACTGCAGTTAGTTGATCGCGTGATTGTCGTGGACGGCGGCAAGATTGTCGCCGATGGCCCCCGTGATGCTGTCGTCTCTGCTTTGCGGCAAGGCCGTATTGGCAAGGCCAAATAACACCTGGAGCGTTGGGACCTATGACAGTTTGGGTGGTGAGAGCATGTCAAGATGACGCGGTTGAGCAGCAAATGCTCGAGCAGCACTGCATCTTTTTACCGGTTGATGATGTGGCGGTGGATTTTTCCGGTCTCGATCGTCGTGCGCTGTATCAAGAGGTAACTGCTGCACTGGAATCGTCTAATGACCCCTCCAGAGCGTCTGTCGTTACCCGTGCAGCCGAGAAGTTCATTCACGAAATCCAGTTAGATGATTGGGTTGTGTTACCCAGTCGAATTGACAAGACAGTGCTGCACATCGGCAAGGTTGCGGCCGACTATACGTTCGACTTGTCGCGACAGTTGCCCCATTCTCGACGCGTGGTGTGGCAAGTTTGTCATTTACCCCGTGCGGTCATGCAGCCCGAAATATTAAAGGCTCTGAACGCGCTGAGTGACATTTTTCAGGTTCGTCAGGGGAATGTTCAGGCTTACCTCGAGGACCTTGCTAATAATGATTGGAAACCGCTACCCAATCAGTCGCGCTCAAGTGGCGATAGCACAGAACCGACAGCGATGTTGGCGGATGACAATACAGACCCGTTGTCAGTGGACAGTTTAGATCCTCCCAATCCGGTGACGCCATCGAGTCCAGGTTGGGATGTGCTGGCGGAACAGGCGGCCATAGAGCAGCAACCTATTCGAGCCCAACGATTGCTGTACGCCATAGGCCTCGTCACTGTTTTGTTGATCACTTGGTCTGCATTGGCGCAGATTGATACTGTCACTCGGGGGCAGGGTAAGGTGATTCCCTCTCGCCAAATTCAGGTAATTGGCTCTCAAGATGGCGGTGTTATTACTGAGATCTTGGTCCGGCAAGGTGACGCAGTACGCAAGGGTGATCTGCTGTTGAAACTGGATCAAACCCGCTCTCAGGCCACGTTGGGAGAGAAGCGAGCCGAGCTGCGTGGTTTGCGGGTGAAGGCGGCGCGGTTGGAAGCTATGCTTAACGAGGTGCCTTTCACGCCTACAACCTCTATGTTGAGTAACTCGCCCACGGTTGTCCAAGAAGAGCGCCGTCTATTTGAAAGTCGCCTGCAGGAGATGGAGGTTCAGCGCGATATTGCGAGGCAGCAACTGGTACAGCGACGCGAAGAACTGGCAGAGCTGACAGCACGTGAAGCCCAGCTAGAGCGCGAATTGGAGCTGGCGCAGGAGGAGTTGACGACAACCCGACCAATGATTGCCTCGGGTGCTGTGTCAGAGGTCGAAATCTTACGTCTCGAGCGCGAAGTCAATAAAGCTGAGGGTGAACTCAAGCAGACCCGTGCACAATTGCAGCGGGTCGAGGCATCGATCGTTGAGGCTGAAGGTAAGATCGAGGGCGTGAGGCTTGAGTTCGAAAACGAGTCCCGTGAGCAGCTCACTGAGACGCTAACTCGCATCAATGCACTTGCCGAAATGGCTGAGGGATTATCGGATCGCGTGCGCCAAACGAACCTCGTAGCGCCAGTCACGGGCACGATCAAGCAGTTGTACTACAACACTGTAGGTGGCGTTGTGCTGCCCGGACGGGATATTGTTGAGCTTGTGCCTGCGGATGACACGCTGCTGGTCGAGGTCAAAATTCGTCCACAGGACATCGCCTTTATAGCGCCTGGTCAGGCGGCGAATGTGAAAGTCACCGCCTACGATTTTGTGGTATATGGCGGATTGGATGGTCGAGTTGAGCAGATTGGGGCGGATACGGTTGTCGACGAAGAGGGCAACGCCTTCTATGAAGTCACGGTGAGAACAGAGACGGTAGACTTTGGCAGCGATAAACCCATAATCCCTGGGATGACCGTTGAAGTTGATATTGTAACGGGTAAGAAGACGGTATTGTCATACATAATGAAACCCGTGCTGCGAGCTCACCAGCGAGCCCTGTCTGAGCGTTAGGAAGCCACAATGAGTGAGGTTTTTTTCGTCAGTCGAAAATCTGAACCGCCGCCGCGGTGGATCGCTGCGTTTCCAGACCTCGTTTTATACCCCTCGGTAGATGCTGTTGGCGTTGCCGTCAGCACGCAATCCATTGGTTTTGTTGATAGCGACAGTCTGTCTAGTTCAGAGCTAGCGACCACGATTCGGGATTTGGTGGCTCAAGGTTTCTCTCTGGTTGTGGTGAATGCATTTCCCACCGAGGCTAACGCATTTGCAGCCTTTACCAAGGGAGTAAAAGGGTACTGTCACTCGGCGGCTGTGCCGGAACAATTGAGGGATGTGGTGGCAGCCATCAAAGCGGGTGGTATCTGGATGCCGTCTGCATTACTTCAGCGTATTGTGCGCAGCGCTACTAATGCCAAACCCGAGCTGGCCAGTCCATTATCTATGGATCTAGAGCAGTTGACTGAGAGAGAATTCGAAGTTGCCTCCTTTGTGGCTCGAGGCTTCAGTAACCGGGAAATTGCAGTAGAGGTTGGTGTAAGTGAGCGCACGGTTAAGGCGCATTTGACCGCTATTTTCGAGAAATGCGCATTGCGGGATCGCGTTCAGTTGGCCCTCGCCTTTACAGCCTCAATCTAGGCGTCAATACAAGCACCTCGACGCTTTCTGTCCTTCCAAAGTGGTCGGGCCGACTACAGTTTGTTGCAATCCAGTCGTATTTCAGCAAGAAAGTGGCCGCAAAGGCTGAACTATTTCCAGCGAATATTCTTTAATAAATCCACCTAATCGCTTAAATTCAAAGGGATTACCCTTTGGTACATGGCGACTTGTCCCCAAAGAGATAACTTATAAGTGAGACAAATCGCATCAAAATGTTAAGGAATTAGTGATGGCCAATGTTATCGGTACTGTAGCCAAGCTTGTTGGAGTGGCGTACGCCCGTGCAGCGAGCGGTGCATTCAGGGAAATCCGTCTCGGCGATGAGATTTTCCAAGGCGATGTACTGATTAGCCCCAGAGGCCAAACCATTGAGATCCATGCAGTCGATGCACCGTCGATTCCAGTAGCAGACGATCATGAAATGCTCATGAGCAATGAGCTTACTGTCGTTGATCGGGACACCAAAGAAGACTCAGTGCTAGACACGGGTACTGTAGAAACCCTGCTGGCCGCCCTTGATTCCGATGAAGGCGACTTGCTTGAGTTACTTGAGCCGACAGCCGCTGGAGGAACCACTGGTGACTCGGGCCACTCCTTCGTTCGTTTGGCGCGTATTGGCTTTGATCTCGAGGATCTAGAGACTGCTGATGATTTGGAAGTCGATGATCAGCCAGAGCTTGAGATCGGTGAGTTCGACAATGATTTGCAGTTGTTGGCAGCGTCGGATGATGACCTGCCGGGAGACGCGGATGATGACCCTGAGGTTATTGATCCCGACGAGCCTGTCGATCCAGAGCAGCCCGTCGATCCAGAGCAACCGGTCGATCCAGAGCAACCGGTCGATCCGGAACAGCCTATTGATCCTGAACAACCGGTGGATCCGGAACAGCCTGTCGATCCAGAGCAGCCTGTTGATCCCGAGGAGCCCGTCGATCCAGAGCAACCGGTCGATCCGGAACAGCCTATTGATCCCGAACAACCGGTGGATCCGGAACAGCCTGTAGATCCGGAACAGCCTGTAGATCCAGAGCAGCCTGTTGATCCCCAGCAGCCCGTCGATCCAGAGCAACCGGTCGATCCAGAACAGCCTATTGATCCCGAGCAACCGGTGGATCCGGAGCAACCCGTTGATCCTGAAGAGCCGGTGGATCCAGAGCAACCTGTTGACCCTGAAGAGCCGGTGGATCCGGAGCAACCGGTTGATCCTGAAGAGCCGGTGGATCCGGAGCAACCGGTTGATCCTGAAGAGCCGGTGGATCCAGAGCAACCTTCTGATCCTGAAGAGCCGCTGGACCCGGAGCAACCCGTTGATCCTGAAGAGCCGGTGGATCCAGAGCAACCTGTTGACCCTGAAGAGCCGGTGGATCCGGATCAACCGGTTGATCCTGAAGAGCCGGTGGATCCAGAGCAACCCGTAGATCCTGAAGAGCCGGTGGACCCGGAGCAACCCGTTGATCCTGAAGAGCCGGTGGATCCGGAGCAACCTGTTGACTCTGAAGAGCCGGTGGATCCGGAGCAGCCCGTTGATCCTGAAGAGCCGGTGGATCCGGAGCAACCTGTTGATCCACAAAATCCATCCCAGAATACGGCGACCTTGACTCTAGTCGCCACGGATACCCTGACTGAGGCGGGCGGCACGATTACGTACACGGCGACCCTGACCAATGCGGCTCAGGGCGAGGTCACGGTGACCTTATCGAACGGCCAGACCATCACCATCGCCGATGGTGAGACCGAGGGATCGGTCGAGTTCACGGTTGATCCCGATGAAGACGTTTACCTTGATGCCACCACGGTTGAAGCGTCGATTACTGAGGCCACCGGCGGCAACTTCGAAGACCTGGTGGTCGATGGCACCGCTGCGGTCACTACGATTACTGATACATCCAACCGCGTAACCGCTACCCTCAGTTCATCCTTAGAAGCGGGTAGTAATGAAAACGAGGGTGCTATTACTTACAGCATTACTTTGACTGGCCCTGATGGACTGCCATTTACGCCATCAACAGATGCGGGTGAAACATTCTCGTTCACTTTGACGGATGGTACTGCAGTCTCGATAACTGTAGGCAAAGGAGATTCAGAAGGCAGTACTAAGCTCAGCTGGAGTGAGGAAGCCAGTGACCTCAATGCCCTGCCTGATGCGGATGTATTCATAGACACCACTACCATCGGCATTGAAGGTCCGATTAATGCAACAAACAATAGTGGCTACGAGGACCTGGTTGCTGTAGGAACTCCAAATGAAGTGGTTGGTGATCCCGTCGAGTCGGTAGCATTCGCGGCGTTCTCATTGCAACGTTTTGCAGTGGTACTCAACGAGCCAGAGCCGCAAGAAGCAAGCTCAATCGTCATCGAGGACAGTTTGGATACTGTCACCGCGACGCTTTCATCAACTCTAGCTGAGGGAAGTGATGAGAATGCGGGGGCAATCACTTATACGATAACCTTATCGGGGCCTGAAGGCCTTTCAATCGCTCCCAGATTTGATGAGGCATTCAGTTTCAAACTAGATAACGGCACGGACGTATCGGTTGTTGTGGAAGCGGGTGAGACGAGCGGCAGCACTACATTGAACTGGGACTCGTCGACTAATACTAGCGACTTTACAGATTCACTGCCGAACCCAGATGTCTTTATCGATACGACAACGGTGAGCCTCTCCGGCGAGATCACTGCTACTAACAATAGTGGTTATGAATCACTAGTGACGGCAGGTTCTAGTAGTGAGTCAATTGGTGATGGTAATGCCGATGAGAGCACGGCGACGCTGAGCTCGGCGATCGATGGCGATGAAGACGGGGCGACGGTGACGTACACGGTGACGTTGAGCACGGCGCCGACGACGTCAGAGACGTTTACGTTCGATGTTGATGGTGAGCAGCAAACGATCACGGTATCGGCGGGTCAGACGACGGGTACCACGACGGTCGTTTACAGCGATCCGGATGTGTTTATCGACGAGGAAACGGTCGGCATCGCGACGAACTTTGCGTCGTCGGATGCGAATGGTGCGAGCAACTACGAATCCCTGACGCTGACGAACAATGCGTCAGGTGAGACCCTGGCGGATACGATCGACACAGTCACCCTCTCAATAACCGGCCCGTCCACCATCCAAGAAGGATCAACTTCTAGCGAATACACGCTCAGTCTCAAGGATGAAGCAGGTAATTCAGTTGCAGCCGTAACCGACGTCATAGTCACGGTTACCATCAGTGGTACCGCAACCGAGGGTGTCGATTACGTAGCCGAAACACCAATTACCCTTTTGGCTGGTCAGTCTTCAACAACGTTTAACCTGACATCTCTTGATGACTTTATAGCCGAGGGCGCAGAAACCATTGAGCTGGTTATTAGTACAGATAGTTCAGGCGGCTTCGAGAACTTGGTGGTAGACACCAACAATAACGGCGTCACTACGACCATTATTGACAACGACAACAACCCCATAGCCACCGACGACCCAGCCTCTGCATCACCCTACACGGTCTCAGTAGGCCGCGTCGCCTACGAAGGCAGCGGTTGGCAAGAAACCGATAGCAACGGAGCACAAGTCTCCATCCTCGCGTTCGATACCGCGGGCAACACCAGCAATGTATCAACAGAGGACTATTACAAACTGGGTGTATCCGCAGCGCTTCGCGCGGATATTAAGCCCGAACAGCTTGAATACGATGCCGAGACAGGTACCTCAGAAGCACTGCTATTCCAGTTCTCAGGTTATCTCGATACCGCTACGGTTGAAATCGATAACCTCTTTGAGTCTGAGAAGGGCGGTAATGTAGAGCAGGGCCGCTGGGTGGCATTGCTCGACGGCACTGTTGTTGCGCAGGGTGTCTTTAGTGGCGGTCCGGGCAACTCTGCCACCCTCAATATTGGTACAGAGGGCGGACCACTCTTCAACGAACTACGGTTTGAGGCTTTACCCTACGATCAAGATGATAAGAGGCTCGACGATAACTCTGACTTCTTCGTCAGCGCTATCTCGGGTTCGGGTCCGGCTGATGCCAATGGCAGCTACATAACAACCGAAGATAGCCCACTGACGATCGATGCCGCCGCAGGTGTTTTGGTTAATGATGCTGATCCCGATGCTGGTGATGTGGTGTCTGTCATCAGCGTGCTAATAGGTGATCAGTTTGTCGACATCCCCGAAAGCGGAACGCTTACCTTGGCGAGCGGCGCCACTTTAGCGTTGGCCAGTGATGGTAGCTTCACCTATGACCCTAACGGGCAATTTGACGATCTAGCTGCGGGTCAAACCACGACAGACAGTTTCGTGTACCGCATTCAAGATCAACACGGTAACTCACTGTCGTTGTCAGGTGGCGAAGGCACTCAACCCGGCGATGATGACAGTGTTGCTACTGCTACTATCACGTTAGTCGGTTTGGGTGAGGTGTACACACCGCCCGCGGCTCGCCCCTATGCCGTGGCAGATAGCTATCAAACCTACGAGGGAACGGCACTCAGTGTTACTGCTTCAGGATTGATTGCCAATGACTATGACCGAGATGGCGATAGTGTCAGCGCTGTTGTGGTTACCGATGCGGTGACCGAGCAGGGCGGTACCATTTCGATCAACAGCGACGGCAGCTTTAGCTACACGCCAAAAGCAGGCTATGTAGGTACTGATTCATACACCTATACCATCAGTGATGCAGACGGTAACACCGATACAGCGGTCATTCAGCTGCGTGTAGACCCCATGCCAGAGGCGGTCAATGCAAGTGCGGTAACCGACGATGCTGATACTGTGGGTGATGCAAAAGATACGGCATCTGGCTCTCTGCAATTCCAAAACGTGCAAAAGGTCACGTTTGACTACGACGGTGGGCTAGGAGCAGCCACTGAGTCGCGCTATGAATACGATGGTCAGCACTTCACCAAGTTCACGGCGGATGACGGGTCTTGGACGGTGGTCATCAATGAAACTACGGGCGATTACAGCTTTAAGCAGGATGAACCGTTCGAGCATGCAGCGGGCGTTGATGCTATCTCTGGCAGCATCGCGATGGATATCACCGAAGATGGTCAGAGCGATGTAACGTTACAGCTGACTATCAATGATGATGGGGTGGTAGCCACTGCAGACAGCTCGACGATGCCGGTTGGTGGTATCCAAGTTACGCCTGAGCAGCAGAACGTTGTCCTGATAATCGACAATAGTAGAACCATGTCGAAAGAGGAAAACCGTGAACAGCTGTTGGAATCATTGGATAAGCTATTCAACTCAGGCAACGTCAATGCAGTCCGTATTGTTTTATTCTCCAGCGAAGCCAGTGCGATCGATGGTCCTGTGGACGGTTGGTTTACCAGTTTGTCTGATGCTCGTGCGGCCATTGTCGATGGTCTAGATGGAGGCGGTTACGTAGCCGATTACGATGCTGCGCTTGCCGAGACGATTGCGTCCTTCACGGCGCCACCAGCTGGTGGTGATTCGCTGGTATCTCTGTTTGTGAGCTCTCTGCGTCCAACCGGGCGCGATGATAGTAACTGGGACTCTATAGAAACCTCTGAAGAGCGCGCATGGATTGATTTCCTGAACGACAACGATTTCGATGCCTCCTACGCCATTGGTCTAGGTGAGTACTTCACTGGCAGAGTCAGCGATCTAGAGCCCATTGCCGATCAGCGCGATGCAGGCTTCTTTAAAGCTGACGACAGCAACGACACGGACGCTATCAAGATAGTTGACGATGATCTCAGCTACAGCTTGGTTAACTTTGTTAGCCAGCCCATCACGATCCTGTCTCGCGAAGGGAATATACTGAGTAATGACAGCGGTGCTGATGCACCTTTGACCGTTGTTGGTGCTGCCATTCGCGCAGCAGATAACGCTGGCTACAGCTCAGACGTTGTCTTGTCGTTGGGCGCCTCCACCGCATTACTCGATGCCAGTGGAGTGGTGCTAGGCCACCTAACCCTCGCGGCCGATGGCTCATACCAATTTGAGTTGGTTCGCGGTGTCACAATAGACTCAGACTTTACGGTGACCGTCGAGTACACAGTAGAAGACAGTGATGGCGATACAGCCACCACAAGTCTTCTATTGAATGTCGATGCTATTGCCGATCAAGAGCACCATGATGAGTACGACGCCCCGATTGCCATCGACCTTGACGGCGATGGTATCGAGTACCTAGATCGTGCAGAAGGCGTGGTATTCACCGATGAAACCACAGGTGAAGCGGTAGCAACGGCTTGGGTTGGCCCGAACGATGGCCTGCTGGTTATCGATGCTGACGACTCGGGTACGGTTAATCAATCCAGTGAATATGTATTCACCGAATGGAGCGATACAGCTACCACAGACATGGCTGCCGTGGCCGAGGTCTTTGATACCAACCAGGATGGCTATCTCAGCTCTCTAGATAACGACTTTGAGCAATTTGGGGTTTGGCGCGATGCAGATTCTGACGGTATTACCGATGACGGTGAACTGATATCGCTCATAGATCTTGACGTGGAGAGCATTGCACTCAATTACGCGGACGATAGTAGTCCGCGGGTCGATGCGGACGGTGATGTTCAAATCTTTGGTCAGTCAGAGGTCTTGTTTGCTAACGGAACCAGTACCACCGCTGAAGATGCGAGTTTTGCTATCGATGCTGCTGATTTACTCGGTGAGGAGGACTTTATTCCATTACCTGGTGATGGGGCGGGCGATGCCGACAGTGGTCTGGTCATTCACTCCAGTGTGGCTGGCAGTGACTTGGGTGACCCGCATTCAACATTTGAGGGTTTGATGTTGGAGGCGGATCTTCTGTTGAGTACGACAAACGATAAACTAGAGCAAAGCACTGGTGAATAACGAGTGCAAGTGGCTATCAGAGGTGTTCCGATAGCCACTTGCGGCGTTATGATATGAGTAAAAACGGCAGCTCATTGTCTCACTATTAACAAGGAAGCAAGTCAATGCCCTACGTACAACGCGATGCCGGCGGTTCCCTTATCGCCGTAAGCCTAGCTAAGACGCACAGGTGTAGTGAGTGGTTGGAGAACGGTGATCCTGCTCTGCAGCGTTTCGCCACAACTCTCGGGGGTGGGGTCGAGCTCGCTCAGGCAGACCTTGAGTTTATTAGGGTACTAGAAGACCTAATGGATGTGTTGATGGAAAAGCAGGTTCTGCTGTTTACCGAGCTACCGTCAGAGGCACAGGAGAAGCTGCTGAAGCGACAGACGCTTCGCGAGCGGTATCGACACAAGCTTTCCCCCCTATTGGGTGATGACGAACTCATTTAAGCCGCTAGCATCATTTGACGGCAGGACCGCTGGCGGCTGCCGCCCCTAGCTCATAGGCAGTCTGGACGTCGTCGCTTTTGACGATACCTTCCGCGATGCACGGCAAGCTCAGCGTTTGAGCGATGCTCACATAAGTTCGGAGCAATGCAGCGGTGCCGGCATTGCCGCTGATTCCATTGGTGAATAAGCCATCTATCTTAATGTAATCGATGCCAAGGTCGCTAAGTTTACCAACTTCGTCAATACGATATCCGACGTGTTCTACCCCTATCTTTGCGCCTGCGGCTTTTGTCCGGCGAGATAAGCGTTGGAAGCCTTCCACGTGGCTAAAGGCACTCAATTCGCTGACTTCCACATTGAGACGCCCCGCAAGCGGACTTTGTTTGAGCAGAACGCCCTCTAGCCATGTTGCGAATGTGGGATCGGTGAGTGCGTTGGCTGTGAGGTTGACGGCAGTGGTTCGACCTGTTCTTTGTATTTGTTGGAGTGCCAAGTTGACGACTGCTCGGTCTAGTTCTCCTCCCATGTCTAGTCGATTGACCCAGGGCATGAACGCACCCGCCGGACAGATCTCATTATTCACCTTGATGCGAACCATGCCCTCTTGATGAAAGAGTTTTCCTGCGCTTGTGAGCACAGGAAAACACTCGAGCATGAGTTCGTTGTTTTTGAGGGCGTTGGAGAGCGCATCGCGCCAGTAATTGGCCTGCTCTCGGGCCGGAATGACTGAGCTACTATGCCGACTCGCAAGTGTAATAGTGGAGTTTCGCTGTTCATCTGCGGCCATCAAAGCGGCATCAAGTGTTGTCATTATCTGTCGAATGGTGTCTCCGCTTGAATATTCTACGCATGCCCCGGGTATGGTCGTATTAGCCCGCATGCTGTTCTCAAGCAGGGCGTCGTTGATCACTCGTTGTAGAGTACCTGCGACTCGGCGTGGATCCCGAGCTTCTGGTGCAAGTAACACAAAGTCGGAACCGTTGAGCCGACCAGTAAGCCATGTGGGTTCGGTCATTGTTAAACGCCGCAGTACGGAACCGATTGTCTTGAGGGTGGTATCAACGGCCCCGCGACCAAACGTTTGATTCATTCTCGCTAGATCAGTTATGCGCACGAGAGCAATTGCACCACTAGCATCTGCCTCTTCTGAGGCTAGCTTAGCTTTCAGTCGAGCCATGAATGGATCGCGTTGAAGTATCCCTGTAGTCGGTTCAAGATCTGAGACCTCTCTTT
>PR_CR_10_Liq_2_inCRDRAFT_1000302_pt1 | contig 13966 bp, 12 predicted proteins | sample PRCRCaboRojoPR_FD_10245 | JGI IMG/M metagenome (IMG submission 10245) | reverse complement strand
TGTGATAGAGGCAGGGGGTAATGAACAAGTGCTTAGCGTGGAAGTACCAGCTACCGATTTGCCAGATGTGGCTGCCACTTTCCTGCCTGCCTGCTTTGTCGACGACCCTTACCAACTGCAGGCAAATGTGGGTGGAAGTGCTGCCGGAATGACCTACAACTGGTCGGGCCCAGACAACTTTTCATCTGATCTGCAGAACCCCACAGTGCTCCAGACAGGCACTTACCTCTTGGAATCTTTCTTCAACAATTGCCCGATCCCGGCGGTGGAGGTTCAGGTAGAAAACGCCCTGCCCGAGATTCAATGTAGCACGACCGAGAGCAGCATCACATTCTCTTGGGCAGCTCAGGTCACTGATACGGCATACCTTCCCAATTTGCTTACCGGGCAGACCGGGCAAATGACAGGAGGTTCAACTTTTGTAGTCGACAATCTTGCTCCCGGTGAAACGGCTACGCTGGAACTGGCCATAGAAGGACAAGGCGACTGCCCGCTCAAGGTAGTGGAAAAGACATGCGTGACCAATAGCTGCCCGCAACCGGATGCCGGGCCAGATACGCTGCTCTGCAGTTCTGCCGGAATAGCCTTAGGTATCGAGGCCGAAGCAGACGCGGTCATCAGCTGGGTGCCCGCCGCCGGGCTGGACTGTACGGATTGCCCAAACCCGGTAGCCACCCCTTCGCAAACGACAACCTATGAGGTCACAGTAACCAATGCACAGGGCTGCACCGGAGTGGATGCCGTGACCGTCTATGTAGATGAAATCCCGGGCGATGTCATCCCGGACGAACCCATGGCTTTCTGTCCGGGTGAAGCTTTCAGTTTTTGCCTGCCGGACGCCAATCAGTACCTCTGGATCAGCCCCATTGGTTTTATTCAGACGGGCAACTGCCTGACCTTTCCCTACACTTCTCCCAGTGTGGCGGGCGAGTATGCCCTGCGGGTAAAACTGCCTAATGGGTGCCGGGTTTCGGAAACCATCACCCTGAGTGCGGATCCGGCTTGCCATTCGTTTAGCGCTCCCGAGGCAACGACAGGGCAACAGGCGCCGATGGACAGGCTGCAGGTTTTTCCTAACCCGGCCAGGACAGCCGTTCAGCTGCGCACCACCCTCGAAGGGCATAAAATTTTCCAGCTCTGGTCTGTGGACGGCAGGTCCGTTGCCCGGCAGGAAAATGCTGAAATGTCAGTGACTTTTGATTTGGAAGGCATCGCCAGCGGCACCTATGTAGTAGAAATGACCGGAGCAGGCGGAACGGAACGGAAACTGCTGTCTGTTCGGTAGATTTGCAAAAGGCATAGGGAGCACTAGTGGGAAACCGACATGCAATTGGAGGGGAAAGTCTGGCTTCGGCCCGCAAAACAGTTGCGGGGAACTGCTGTAAAAGATCTTCTTTTTGCCTGTAATTAGTCTGAAATCAGCAGTTTAGCCCCTAAACGAACCAAGTATTAGGCTGTTGTTGTTATATTGTAGTAATTTTAGCGTTTTATTCCCGTAAAGGTCAATATGCAATCTAAACTACAGGGCAAACTGCTCCTACATTACGAAACCCACTTACTGGACCCCAAAGCAGAATGGGTGGTGTTTATACATGGTGCCGGCGGCAGCATTGTAACCTGGAAATATCAGGTAAATGCCTTCAAGCCTTTTTTCAATTTGTTGTTGCTTGATTTACGCGATCATGGAAAATCCAAGAATATAGAGCCGGCCTACGAAGCGTACAATTTTGATATTGTGACCTCTGATGTGTTAAAGGTCATTGACCACCTTCAAATCAAGCGGGCGCATTTCCTTTCGGTCTCCCTGGGCAGTGTTGTCCTGCAAAAGCTGGATGAACTGCGCCCTGAGCTGGTAAACAAGATGATCATGGCAGGCGGGGTTTTCCGGGCCACTTTCACCATCAAGTTGTTTGTGCATTCGGCAAAATTCCTCAACCACTTTCTGCCGTATCGTGCTATTTATAATCTGTTCTCCTGGGTCGTACTACCCCGGCGCAACCACCGCCGGTCCCGCCGGATGTTCCGCATGCAATCTCAAAAGCTGAGCCCAAAGGAATACCTGAAGTGGGTGGGGCTATACAAAGATTTCTTCCGCCTCTTACGCCAGTTTTTCAACCGGGAGCTCCGCAACCTGAGCTTGGTTGTGATGGGCGATCAGGACCACGTATTTTTCAAAGCCGCCAAGCGTTTTGCGCAAACCCATCAGCGGGCCCAGCTGGTGATCGTTGAAAAGTGCGGGCATGTATGCAACATTGAGCAGTATGAAACCTTCAACCGTACTGCCCTTGCCTTCTTGCTGGGCAGCCGGCCGGAAGAACTGCATAACTTACCGGACCTTGAATCCTGAACTGCTGAATCTTATCCCCAAAAACCTATAACTATGAGTGACAAATCCGCATTCCGCAAACTGATCGATGCCATCATTGATTTTTTCAAGTATTTCCTCTCCAAAAAGGAAAAGCCCGAAAAAAATAGCCCTCCACCCAACCCTTTACCATGCAGGCTGCGACTGTAAGGTAAATCGCAGTAATGGACTTCGCCTTAGGACCAAAATCGTTGCCCAGCATGTCCACCACCATTGTTTGCAAGCCCGACAGTTCTGATGAGGTGCTCCGGCAGGGGTGCATCAAAGGGGACCGTCTGGCGCAAAAGTACGTGTACAACCGCTACGGGGGGTATATGATGGGGGTTTGTATGCGCTACGCCAACGGAAAAGAGGAAGCTATGGACATGCTTAATGCCGGATTTTTCAAGGTTTTCCAAAAGGTAGGGCAATTTGAAGGCCGGGGGTCATTTAAAGCCTGGATTGCCAAAGTCATCATATACACCTGCATTGACTGGTTAAGGCGGCAAGCCAGCTACCGCAAGCGTATGGATTTTGAAACCTCAGGAGATATACCGGTCGATAACGAAGCCATGCAAAACCTGGCGCTGGAAGAATTACTGGAACTGGTACAGCAACTACCCGCCGCCACACGAGCGGTCTTTTCCCTCTACACCCTGGACGGGTATAATCACCGGGAAATTGCCGATATGCTGGGCATTAGCGAGGGCACCTCAAAATGGCACCTGTCCGATGGAAAGAAAAAACTTCGTGAAATGATTAAATTGAGCGAGCATGAAGGAGCGTAAAGACGGATTTCAGCACTTACGGGAGCAGTTGGAGGACTTTGAGCACGAAGTGCCATCCACTGGCTGGAAGGAAATGTCTGCCATCCTCGATGGTAAACGCCCTGTCCCGCAGCCCGCTGTCTACGAAAAGTCACGGCGCAGGTTTGCGGGTTGGATTTGGCTGGCCGGCGCTTTACTCCTGGTGGGCAGTGGAGTCTGGCTTAGCGCTCTACAAGGGCAGCGGCTGGCGTTCCGTACCAATAGCCAGGTGCTATTGTCTGCCATGCCAGTTCCTCTGCCGAGCCTGTCCCATGCTTCCAATGCGAAGCATACGGTAGCAACGGCAGCATTGATTCGGGAGGAAACGGTGAATAGCCCGGTACCGGTATCAGCACCTCCTATGCCCCCTTCCCATACTGCGCAAACCGAAAGCAGAACTGCCCTTGCCCCTGTGCGCCGTATGCCGGCACCTCTTACGGACCTTTCCAACAATCCGTTAGATACGATCACCCAAATCTCAATCAACGACATCATCCCTAATCCGGAAGCCCCCGATACCATTTCCACAAGCGATGATGAACGGGTTTTTGCAGCAATAGCACCTGTCCCTACATTGCCTCCGGATACACTAATGGGGCAGCAGGCAGTGGCAGATATGCCGGAAATCAATCCAGCCAAGCTGCACAGATGGAGCTTTGGGCTAAAAGCGGGAGCCGATTATCAGTCTCTGCAAACCAATGCGCTGCTTGGTGGATTTGCTCAATTCAGGCTTAACCGGAAATGGGTATTGGAAGCCGGTCTGCAGTACAAGCGGCGTTCGGAAAACAACGGCAGCGGGCTGGGCATTTCACCACCACGTGGAGATACCATCTATCTGCCTGCCTTTGCCAGCATTTCCCCTTACCACCGGTCAATTACCCGGGTGCATTTCCTTGAAGTACCGGTAACGTTGCAGTATCAAATTGGGAAGCGGTTAAGGGTGATGGGAGGAATGCAAGTGGCCTACCTGCGCAGTACAGACCAACCGGTAGGCAGCTGGAATGATGAAAGTAACAGGAACAGCCAGGAAAACACTGCTTATTTCACCTTAGCAGGAGCAACAGGAGCGGCTCCGGTGAATGCGGCGCGGTTTGAGCGGTGGGACCTTGGTCTAATTGCCGGGCTTGATTACCGCATTGCCAGTCACTGGTCAGTAGATCTCAGATGGCAGCAGGGGCTGCGCGACCTGACCCCGGAGCCCTACTACCAAAACAATGAAATTTACAAAGATACCAGTTTACAATTTGCACTCAAATGGCATTGGTAAGTGATCTAAAATATGGGTTGTGGGGCGGTTTGTGCTTCCTTTTGGCCTGTAGCAGTGATGATACAGCGCTACAGGACTTCGCGCCCGGTGAGCCCGGCTTTGCGACCTCCGCTTACTTTATTGACGCCACACTTACCCTCTCCGGTGCCGCAACAACCACCGAGCGCATAGAGCTATACGCTGACCTTGATCCGGATACCCCCGAGGGCCGCAATGAATTCCAGGTTATCGAAAGCAGCGCAACCACAGAAGTCTATTCTGTTTTCTTCAAAGACAGCACCCTTATAGACACTAATTACCAAGACGAAGCGGTCTTCAACAACGCTGATCAGTTTTACGGTTCGGCCAGTTACCGGGGGGTGGGATTCTGTTTTTACCTACCCGCACCGGATGCCTCCTCTTCTCTCACCCTTGAGCTGGAAGATCTGCTGCAGCCCGGGCAAACGCTATCCCTAGGTCAAGCGCCGGGTATGGTGGAGATAGGGTATTTTAAAAACCACCCCACTGCCGTCGACCGGGCTGACCGGGGGCTGGTGACGACTGCGGCGGAAAGCGCGAGTGGGTATTTAAAAATCCTCCAGGTTGTTTCCGATATACAGTCTGGTTTTGGAGATACCGGCTATCAGGTAACGGTTGAGTTTAGCGCCCCGTTGGGACATCAGCTTGGGCTAAACGAAGGCGGAGCAATAACCGGACAGGGGCGGATTTTTATCCCGAAGCCCTAACCGAAACTATGTACTGATCTGCAACACCTTCACGCACCTATCCCGAAAAAAATTTGAAAAGGTCTCAAAATAAATGTACTGCCCCCACAGTGATCTACCGGTAGTATTGGCAACTCCAGCAACACCTATGCTTTCGACCCGTGTTCCAAACCCGATCCCGAAGACGGGGACTATACCCTGACGAGCACCGGACGGACTACTCCGGACAACAATTTTGACAACATGGGCTACATGTACCAACCACTCTGCGGAAACAGCGGGATGCAGTTCAAGGTAGAAGATGTGGACAATGGCTACGTGGGGCTCATGATGCGGGAATCCGGCAATCCGGGGTCGAAAATGGCGGGTGCTTTCTCCAATCTCACTAGCCTGCTGCGGTGGCATACCCGCTATCAAACCGGCGGCAATGCCAACAGAATTCTGCTGTACAAGCCTTTCCCATACTGGCTGCGGCTGGTACGTCAGGGCAACTGGATCAGGGGCTACTTCAGCCAGTATGGTACCAACTGGCAGCTGATCCATCAGGTTTACTTGCCGATGAATAACTGTATTGGCGTGGACGTTGCCGTTTACACGACTGATCCCAACGGAACAGCGGAAGCCGTGGTCAGCCACGTCTCAACGGTCACCAATCCTATATTCCTGAATGGAAGCCATACACCACAAGGCATTAGTATGGAACATCCTGAAGGGCCGCTCAACATGCAGGCTTTTCCTAATCCTGCCAGCGAAGAGCTGTTCATCGAACTGGAAACCCGGGAAGACCTTCCGGTTACCTATCAGCTCTACAATGCGCTAGGCCAGGCCATGCAGACCCAGGAGCAGGAATCCTCCAAAACCACCGCCCGATGGGATATCAGCCAGCTTAAGCCCGGCACTTATCTCATGGACGCCCGACTGGAAAACGGGCAACGACAGGTGATTCGGTTTGTGAAAGCTAACCGGCCGTAAATTCAGATTGCGCTGAAACGAATTAAGCCCGGTAGGCCATATGCTTACCGGGCTTATATTTTTCCTGAGTTGAAGCCAGGAAAGGGCAAGGCTTCCTATTTTTGCATCAACAATTCAGGTACTAAAACGAAGTCCGCCGCTGCACCGGATCTTCTTTAGAAAACAAGTTACTGTTGCGCCCAATATTGAAGGATAAGGACAGGTAAAACAGGCGGCTGTCCACATCCTGATACGGCATTACATTTACTCCATTTACACGCTCCGTGTAATCCTGGTTCAGGAAGTTGGTCAGGTAATATTTGAATTGCAAATTGACCCCGCCGGGAAACTGCATCCCACCAAAAACGGAAGGCATGAGCAGGTTGGTGCGGTCACTGAACCACTCATTGAATTTTTCCTCCTTATCATCATCTATAAACAGCTTCTCTTTGTAGTTGAACAGAAAATCAACCTCAGCCCCTCCGTACACGAAAGTGTTCCGATCGAAGTTGCCAATTTTGAACGCTACGGGTATACCCAGCGAATAAGCCCGCCGCTTGATTTTCACATCGTCGCCAGGTTGTATCTCATCTGCAAATTCTGCAATGCTGATGCCGTCATCCTCGGTGATAAAGCCGATATTTCGAATACCGTAGCCGGTAAACAAACCGAAGTTATTCCCGAAATCAAAGTGCCACTTTTGGCCGACATGAAAAAAGGCAGAAAAGCGAAGGATGCCTGAGGCATCTGCATCGTTCACATCTACATCAGCAAAAGAGAAAATGAATTCACCGCCATTGGTGGAGTAAATTTCCACGGATTGGGCAGTGGTGTCCTGCGCCAGTACAAAAAAAGCGCTGCACAGGAAAGCAAGAGTAAATAGGTATTTCATAGGAAGTGGATTTAGGGTGGTAAGTTAAGGATAAGCGCCCAACGGAGCAACTTCCACTGCCATGGATACCCGGCAATTTCGCTCTAGCTTAACAACTGATAGGCCAGCAAAGCGCTCAGGTAGGCCAGCCCGGTCATAAAGGCAAACTGAATCGCCGGCCACTTCCAGCTTTTAGTCTCCCGCTTGACGACCGCCACTGTGCTCATGCACTGCATGGCGAATACGTAGAACAGCAGCAAAGATAGTGCTGTAGCCAGATTGTAGACCGGCTCACCCGTCAGCGGGTTCCGCTCTTGCGCCATCCGCTCCCGGACCGTAAATTCATCATCGGCTGATCCAATGCTGTAGATGGTGGCCATCGTGCCCACAAAAACTTCACGGGCCGCAAAGGAAGTAATGAGTGCAATGCCGATTTTCCAATCGTAGCCCAAAGGCCGGATAACCGGTTCCACGGCCTTGCCAATATGCCCGGCAAAGGAAGCTTCGATTTTGCGGGAAGCCACCAGGTTGTCTGTTTCGGTTTCATCAAGCTGAAGCTGTTCGGCAGCAGACAGGGCTTCCGTTTCGGCAGCAGCCATTTCGCCCGGAGGCCCATAGCTGGCCAGGAACCAGAGGATGATAGAAACGCCCAGAATAATTTTCCCGGCTTCCACCACAAAGGACTGCACCTTTTCCCAAACCGTCAGTCCTACATTGCGGGCTACCGGCACCCGGTATTCAGGCAGTTCGAGCATAAGAAAGCTCTGTTCGCGGGTCTTCAGGATGAGCTTGAAAATATAGGCCGCCCCAAGCGCACTCACGATGCCCAGCAGGTACAAGCCCATGAAGGCCAGCCCCTGCATATTGAAAATGCCAAGCACAGTCTTGGGAGGTACGACAAATCCCACCAGCACCGTATAGACCGGAATCCGGGCCGAGCAACTAATGAAAGGCGTCACCAGAATCGTAATCAGCCGTTCCTTCCAGTTGCCAATCGTACGGGTACTCATAATAGCAGGAATGGCACAGGCCCCACCCGATACCAGCGCGACGATACTTCGGCCGTTCAGCCCAAAGGATTGCATCACCTGATCAAACATGAAAGCAGCCCGGGCCATGTAGCCCACCTCTTCCAGTATAGCAATGAGCAAAAACAGGATGGTGATCTGCGGGATAAAAACCAGGACTCCGCCCAATCCGGCGATAATACCGTCCGTCAGCAGGTCGGTAAACCAGCCCGCAGGCAGAATTTCCCGCACCTGATCGCCCACAAAAGTGAAAAAGGTCTCAATCCACTCCATTGGTGTGCCTGCCCAGGCAAAAATGGCCTGAAAAACCAGCAGCATTAGCCCGAAAAAGATGAGCGGACCAAAAAAACGATGCGTCAGTACGATATCAAGGCGCTCAGTGATGCCCTTTTCGTCGCTATCCCTGGACTGGAGTGCCGACCTGACCACCGGCGTAAAGCGGTCAAAGCGCTGCATCGTTTCCCCTACCTGTGAGCTAAGGGATACAAATCCATGCTCTTCGCTTGTATCCTTCAGCAGGGCCCGTTGGGCTTCCGACAAAAAGGGCAGCCACTCATAATGATGAGCGATCAGAAGCCCCTGATAGGTATTGGCACCGGGTACAATTGTTTTAGCAGCATCGGCCAATGCTTTCTCCTGCCCGCTCATATTGAAAAAAGGAGAGGAAGCTGAATACGAGCCAGGCCTGGCAATGATCTCTTCCAGCAGCAGTTTCAGATCATCCACACCGGCACCGGTCCGCCCACTGAGCATCACCACAGGGACACCCAGGCGTTTACTCAGCAGTTCAGTGGACACTTCCAGCCCCTGCTGCTCGGCTACATCGGCCATATTGAGCGCTAAGACCAGCGGCAGCCCAAGGTCGCGCAGCTGAGTGAGCAACAATAAATGCTTCTCCAGCTTTGTCACGTCCGCCACGTAGACCACAGCATCCGGGTAATTCTCGTCGTTAGGATTGGAAAGCGACTGTACAACAATACGCTCGTCGATGGATGTAGGATAAAGGCTGTAGGTGCCTGGAAAATCTATGATACTAACCTCCTGACCGGTGCCCAGGCTCAGTTTACCGACTTTTTTATCGACGGTTACACCCGGGAAATTACCGACTTTCTGCCGTAGCCCGGTCAGTTGATTAAAGAGGGATGATTTGCCGCAGTTGGGGTTTCCCAACAGGGCGATAGTGAACGTCTTTGTCATTGGAAAGGGATACCTGATTACTTCAACACAATACTCGCTGCCTCTGCCTTACGTAGTCCCAGCAAAACGTTATCAACCTTAACGTAGCAGCCACCGCCGAAAGGCGCTTTGCGGATGTACTCGATTTGACTGCCCGGCAATACGCCCATCGCCATGAGCTTGCTGCCAATCCGTTCGTTGGAGAAGTGAGAAACCTCGCCTTTCAAGCCTGGCTTGGCTTGGTTGAGTTCATTCTGCTGCCCTACTGTTGCTACCACGCCCTTTCTTTTTATTTAATCCAAATAATTAAACACAAAAGTAACACCAAATTAAAGGGCGAGATCAGCACAGGAAGTGATTATTGTCACTAGAAGGCTAAAAATACCTAATCGGGGTGTTTTCTTTACCTAAAACTAGGTATTTCCTCTCCCTTTCTGGTCATTTTGTAGCTTAATTCTGTGCAAAGCCAAAGTCCTCCATCGATACTGCTAAGGGAATGCACTGATCACAGGCACACAACCGGCACTTGTAGGAGGCGATGATCTCTGCAATTTTTCGGTTGCGGCACACTCGTACCGGCACCCGCAACAGGACCGCAGGGTCTTCAATGCTAACGTAGACCAAATTGACCACAAACTTACCGTTGCGCTCTACCACCTCGGTTTGGGTGGTGGCGAATTCGGGCATGAGTTGCTCCGGAAGGTGGGAGACCTCGGCAGCCCGCTCTTCTTCGTACTGCGCTTCTATAAAATTGGTAATCAATGAGCTGTATCCGATTCCTTTGTCCATAGCCATTTATTAGTGAGCACCGCTTGTCAGATACACTAACTGCGGTGTGCTTTGTGCGTATTGACAATACAAATGTGAGAAAAGTTTTATTTAGACTACATCCAGATAGCAAGATTAGCCAAAAAATACCTAATGGTAGGGATGCGGGGTACCGAATAGCCCGTATGTTCAGTCTGCCAGGGTTTACGCCAGCCTGCCGAGGCTTTAAGTTAAAGTCAGCTGCCAGCTTCGGAGCTATTGAGAAGACGGTTGGATCTCGCGGTTTTTTGTTAACTTACTGCATCTTAAATCATTCACTCAACCCTACATCCATCCTTTATGAAATACCTGCCCTTGCTTTTGCCGCTATTCTTCCTCTTTGCCTGCACAGATAGTGGCAGCGATGCCCAAATCACCGGAGAATGGCAGGGTGTCAGCTGGATCGTGAACGGGGAAACTTCTGATCGTGATGCCAGTCAGGTCACCTTTTCATTTGAGCCCACCGGCACTTATACCGGCGCTTTTGGCACACAGGAAGAAGCGGGGACCTACCGTGTGGAAGGCAATAAGCTGTACACCCACGCTGAGGAACAGGCTGAAAAGATGGTCGAGGTTGCCTTATCGGGCACCGATACCCTCCGTATGAAGATGAACCGGGCCGGTACGCCGGAGGAATTAGTGCTGATAAAAGAGTAAGCTATGCCTTGAGCCAGTGTACAGCGTATAAGAGGCAGATCTGACTTTTTACTGTTCCTTTCTGATAAAGATTGGCTGCTTTGCTTCACACTTACAAAAAGGATTTTCTTAGCGCTTTCGCCCGACAGCCGCCCAAGAGACCTAAATCCCCAGAAAAGCATTAAGGCTTTCCCGATACTGTTTCCCCAACGGCACATCAAAAGCCCCAACATGAACAATAGCGTCTACGAAGTTAGCAGATCGAAAGTGCCGGAGCCCAATCACATACTGCCGGTGCACTTGCAGGAAATCCCCGGGCGGCAGCGTAGCGAGAAACTCCTTAAATGTGGAGCGGATAAAGAAACGCTCGGATAGCGTATAAACCCAGACATAATTACCATCAGACTGAGCGTAGACGATATCTGTCAGTCTCACTTTGTAGTAGGTCTGCTCCTGTTTGAGGAGAGTAAAAGGTGAAGTACTTTCCCTCTTTGCCACCTTTAGGCTGTCCTTCTCCAGTCCGGAAAGTGCAAGGTCAATGGCAGACCTTAGCGTTATGGGATGTACAGGCTTTACCAGATAGCCAATGCTGTTAGGCAACTGCTGTGTTCTGTTGTATAAAGCCTCACCGGCAACGGAAATAAATAGTATGGGGATAGAAAGGTGCGCAACTGCCTCTGCAACTTCTATCCCTAACAGTTTTCCCTTTAGGTGCATATCCAGTATAATCAGATCAGGGGGCAACGTCAATATCCGCTGTAGAGCCTTCTCCCCGTTTTCCAGATGGGAGATATTGTGGTATCCCAACTCCTTAAGTAACATCTCCAGCTCGAGGGCAAAAGAGTAATTATCTTCAACAATGAGGATTTCAACCGGTTTGCCTCCCATAAATTATAAGTATTGACGCTGTGCAAATGAACTGCTCCATTTAGCCTCTGCCAACGGAATCTGAACCGTAAACTGCGCTCCGCCCCCCTCGCCTTTGCGCCAGCCCACCGGCGTCTTATTGACCTGTGCCAGGGAAAAAACCAGCTGCAGCCCCAGCCCAAAGCCTTTTTCCTGTGCAGTACCCGGTGTGGAGGTTTTCAAGCCCTCCCCTGCTTCTATTTGCGCTATGATGGCTGCGGGCAATCCAGGCCCGGTATCTGCCACACAGAGCAAGGCATGCGCAGGCCCATCCTGCTCCGACCATACCCTGACCCGCCCGCCTTCGGGCGTAAACTTAATGGCGTTGTCCAGCAGATTACGGAGGATGACGCCCAACATGTCCCGGTCGCAATGACAGCGCAAATCCTGCAGTTGGCTATCCTCAAGGGTAATACCTTTGGCACTCGCCCGAATGATGAAGAAAGCCAGGGTGTCCTGTACAGCCTGCCTGAGGTAAATATCCACCGGGCGGTATTTCCGGCCCTTTTGCTGGTTGAGCGACCAATGTAGCAGGTTTTCCACGAGGTGCAGGAGCTGGCTCGCGTCCTCCTCTATTTTGCGCCCAAATTTCTGCAGCCCCTCGTAGTTCTGCTCTCCCAGCAGGTAGTTCACCTTCCTGGCAATACCCCGGAAGCCCATTGCCGGTACTCGCAGGTCGTGGCCAAGGATAGAAAAAAGCTGATCTTTCGTTTGGTTGAGCACTTGCAAATCGTCCCGCTGCTGCTCAATAATTTGCCGCTGCCGCCGGGTGTAGAAGGCAAAAACCACGCCTGTTATCCCGAGCAATGCGGTGGCCAGGGCGATCGCAAGGTTACGGCTTGACTCTGCTTTGAGCACCGCTTCCCGTTTTATTTGCTCTGCTTCAAGTTCCTGTTTCTCCAGCTCAAATTCGAACTCCTGGTTTTGCACCTTCAAGTCCGTAATACTTCGGATTTGATTAACCGTATCGGACAGCCAGCGGTAGTCCCCGAACAGGGCTACTGCCTGAGTGTATTGCTTATTGCCTTCGCAGGCTTCCAGCAGCACGTTCAAGGCACCCAACGCATCCCCGTAGCGCTTGACATTCAAAAAAGCCTGATAAGATTCGCGGGCCAGCGTTGACGCTTCTTCATATTGCCCGGTGCGAAGTGCCCAACGGGCTTTGGTATCTTTGAAAAAAAGCAAGTGCTCCTTTCCTACTCCACTATCTATTTGAGACGCTGCCTCCTGTAGGGCCAGACCAGCCTCTACGGTCCGCCCCATTTCCGTAAGAATAAGGGCGCGCTTGATCAAAGCCTGTACCGTGAATCCCAGAAAACCATTACTTGCCGCAGTGCTTAGCACTTCCTCGAGCACCTTCAGCGCCTGCTCTTTATCCCCGAAGTAATACCAGGCAGAGGCTTGAATCGACAAAGCATTGAGCAGTCCTTCCACCTGCCCGGACTCTTTCGCAGTACCGACTGCTTCCTCGGCGTAGGATAAGGCTTCATTATGAGCGTACTGATCCATTTTGAGACTCGCCAGGCCTGTGAGAATATTCGGCAAAGTGGTCTTATAGCCGTAGGCCTTACACAAGCGGTAAGCTTGCTCGTAACTTTGAAAAGCACTAACCAATTCGCTATTGTTCTCCTGTAGATCTGCAATCGCCTGAAGCGTTGTAATCATTTCCGGTATAGCTCCCTGCCTTTCCCGAATGCTATATACACGCTTGTAGGTAGCCAGGCTCTCTTCAGGATTGCTTCTTTTCAACAGCACGGCTTTGTTGAATAGCGGGCGCAGCAGGTTTGTCGTGTCTTTCAGCTCGCTATACATTTTCGCACTAATGTCATAGTAGACGATCGCAGAATCCGAAGTCCCCTGATAATGATAAAGGGTACCCAGCTGATTGTTAATGTAAGCCTGCTGAGGCTTTAGTTTTTTTGCCCGGGCTGCTCCTAATTGTTCCTGATAAACAGCCTTGGCTTCGACCTGTTTGCCCATCAGGCTGAGCATCACGCCACTTTTAGTGCACGCCATGATGGAAAGGTCATACAAGCCTGCCCTTTCATAATATCGGCAAGCCTCCTCAAAGCCTTGGCTTGCCTGCTGATGATCGCCGCTCAGATAGGACAAACTGGCCTCTTTTTCACAGACATAACCGATAGTAGCGGTATCTTTAACGGCAGTGGCCAGTTGCCGGAGTGCTTCGATGTACTCACGCGCCAGCGCCTGATCGGTTTGCAGCTTCTGGTCTATCGCTGTTTTGTACAGGTCGATTTTAGCTTCCGGGCTACCCGCTCGTTCAATCACGTTATATAGGCTATCCCTGAATGTGTTTGAAGTGTTTTGGCTACTGATTGGGAAGACCATCAGTAGCAGAAGTACCGTAGTTCAATAGTCCGTGGGGAAAATGACGCATAGCCATAAAAAAGGGGAAAGTTGTAATTTGGGAGTTCCTACACACTCAAACCAACTTTGCCCCTATGAGCGT
>PR_CR_10_Liq_2_inCRDRAFT_1000301_pt1 | contig 13997 bp, 12 predicted proteins | sample PRCRCaboRojoPR_FD_10245 | JGI IMG/M metagenome (IMG submission 10245) | reverse complement strand
GAATTGTCACTGTCTTTGAGGGATTCACCGACACTCAGCCCCGCCGTCAAACCGATGGTCGGCTTCATAGCCGCCGCAGCCGCCTTCACCGTCAGTTCCGCAGAAGACACCTCGTGGCGGACCTGCAAAGCATCCGGGTGGTTGCGCAGGGTCACGTTCTTGGCTGATTCAACACCGCCTTGAAGGGCAGGAAGTCGTTGAGGCGCACGCAACTGGCCCGGGTCGCGCCCGACGGCGGCCCGGAATTCCTCTACAGCCTGCGCAAGGTTGCCACGGGCCGTGGCCAACCCACTACGCGCCAAGGCCAAGGCGGCTTCGGCTTGCGCAACGTCTGTGCGGGTCACCTCACCCACTTCAAAACGATCACGCGCCGCGCGAAGTTCCTGCCGAAGCAAGCGCAGATTGTTCTCCCGCAAGGAAACAAACTGGCTGTTCCGGCGCAGGTTCATATAGGCTTGAACCGCCCGGAAAAGAACCTGCTGCTCCACACTGCGCAGGCCTTCTCGCGTGGCCAAAACGGTTTCCTTGGCCGCTTCGATACGCAGAGGCGTCCGCCCGAAATCGTACAAAAGAAGATCAAGCGATACGCCCAGATTCAGGCTCGTTGACGACACCGGAGTTGAGACACCGTTGGTGCGGTTCTTGCCGAAGTTGCGCGTGGCATCTGCCGTCCAATTGATAATCGGGCGCAGCTCGGAAACGATCGAGGCCACATCCTCGTCCGCAGCGCGCAAAAGCGCCCGGTTCTGGTCGATCAGGCCACTATTGTTGTAAGCATCCGCAAGGGTGTCAGCCAAATTCTCGGCCTTGGCCACCACTGGAATGACCATCGCAAGTCCAATTGCCATGACCGCCGTTCTGAAAATTCGAGCCTTTGACTTGCGCAATGGACTGTCTCCGTATTCCTGCAAAAAGCTGTTATAGGGTGAACGCTGCGTGCCTTTCGAACCCCGGTAGTACCGGCGCGCCCGCGTTGAATGCGAACCGCCATGTGATATGGCCATCAATCTTGTACCCGACGCGCACAGCGCCCAAGGCACCCTCCATGAACAAGCAGGCGATACGCCCACCTTCTTTCAACTGTCCGATCAGGCCCTCGGGCAAATGCTCGACGGCCCCCTGCAACAAGATCACGTCATAAGGGCCATGTTCTGCTGCGCCATCGGCCAACGGGCCTTCGTGCAGGATCACGTTGTCGGCACCATGTTCGACCAGAAGACCCTGCGCCTCGCCTTGCATCGCGCTGTCTTCTTCCACGGCCACCACGGCCTCAGCCATCCGCGCGATCACTGCCGCAGAATAGCCCAGCGCAGATCCGATATCCAGCACCAGTTCATCGCCATGAATATCCAGCGCATCCAGCATCTTGGCCAGCGTACGCGGCTCAAGAACCACGCGCCCGCCGCCCAGATCAACGTTTTCACCAATATAGGCCGCCTCGCGTAGTTCGCGCGGCACGAAGGCTTCGCGCGGCACCGAAAGCATCGCGTCAATGATCGGGAATTTGGTCACATCGGAGGGGCGGACTTGAGTATCCACCATCATCGTGCGACGGGCGGCATAGTTTGTCATTGGCTAAACTCGTCTGTCAGTATCCTATGGCTTTATAGTGGCACAATCGCCCACCGGGAACAATGCCGATAGCACCGTTTCGGAACGGGCCCCGCCAACCATCCACGCGTATCTCCTTCCTTCAGAAAGCATGGCGTTGTCTGGCAGATGAGCATTGACGGCAGACAATTGCGAAAACGGCCCTGACTGGCTTCGGTTACGGTCTCCGGTCAGCGGCGAAACAATCACCGAAGGTCGCTCAAAAAGTCGACAACCGGCGCTCCAGGGATTACGGGAAACTCCCAGCCGATAATGCCTTGACGCCCCCCATTTAAGCCCTTAGACGGAACTTCACTTCGGCGAGTTGGCGGAGTGGTGACGCAGCGGATTGCAAATCCGTGTACACCGGTTCGATTCCGGTACTCGCCTCCAAATTCCCCTTATTGTCATATTTTTCAAGGATATCTAGGGTTAGAACAACTCTAGGGCACTAACTTGGGCAATACCATGGGCACTAAATCGAACTATCTACCCACTACACTGGTGCAAATCCCAAGCAAAGGGAGCAAGTGGTTTGTCGTTGCAACCAAGCCTGTAGAACTACAGACGGGCAAGAATATCCAACGCCGCGTATCCACCAAAACAACTGACAGACGCGAAGCGGGGCGTAGGTGGCACCAAATCGAAGCTGAGATATGGGCTGACTTTGACAAACAGATAGCAGGTTTATCCGACAGTCAGGGTAAGCAGTGGGCAGAAGACTTTGCCGCTGTTATGGGCTACGAAAGTGCTGACCCACAAGACCGTTTTGCATGGCGTAAAATGGAAAATGCTGCACAGTTCATCTTGGACAACCCATCAACCCACACTGAAGAACGCCACAACGCTGCTTTAAATTTCGTGTCCTTTGAGGTGGAAGACTACGCCAAACGCGCCCAAGGCAAGCGAATCGACAGCAGATGCCTTCCCGACCCTTCTTCGGAACCCGATGCCACGCCTGTTGATCTTACGAACAGAACCTCTTGCCCAAGGATACTTGAGTGGTTGCCGGTATACATGAGGGACAAGAAGTGGTCCGGCGTAAGGGAAAAAACCAAAAAATCAGCAGAGAACCGAATCAGAGCCTGCGCTACCATCATTGGGAACCTGCCCCTAGACCGGATAATGCTTACACACGGCCACCAGTTAGCAGAGAAGCTGGATGAACAAGCTAAGGCTAATCGCACAATCCACACCTACACGAACAACCTCTCACTCCTGCTTGACCATGCTGTAGCCAAGGCCATCAACACAACCACCACACCAAATCAGCACTTCCTGTCGGTAAACCCGATTAAAGGTCTTTCACTGCGCGGCTATGGCTCTGAGAAACGCTCTTGGGAAGCCTTAGAGGAAGACCAGCTACACGACCTATTTGCTCAAGATATGCCTTCATCTGATAGGTTGTTGTTGTCGATATTGCTCACGACAGGAATGCGAGAAGATGAAGCTGCACTCTTGACGTGGGAACAGCTGAAGACTGACAGGAATGGTATCAGATACTTTGATTTGTCAGTTGGTGCAGTGGTCAAGAACGATAAGTTTTCTGCCCGTACTGTAGCCCTGCCCGATTGCCTTAAACTCCCAAAAAAGGGAACTGGCCGGATATTTCCTCAGTGGCAGACAGATGCCGATGGGAAAGCCTCCAACAAGGTGAGTAAGCATCTTAACGCAAACTACTTCCACCCCATCCGCTATGGTCCAGAAGACGACAGAAAGGTTGTCCACTCACTACGCCACAACCTTACAGGGCTTATGCTGAACTTAACCAACCCTGCCCCATCGTCTGAACATATGGATTGGATCACTGGTCACGGCATGGAAGGAAACAAATCTGAGAGTGAGAGACAGCGCACATATCGGAAAGACCCAGACGTGTTGGTAAAGTATTCGATAGTCAATCGCATCGATCACCCTTGGTTGAACTAGAAAAAAACCCTCCATCGAGCGTACGACAGAGGGCTATAGTGGGGATAGTAATCTAGGCATAGCATGCAGTGCTACAAACTAAACGATAACGTCACTGATAAGCACCGTCGATTACTCTTATGCGCTTACTTAGCTATCTAAAGAAAAAGACCCCCAGCTATTGCTGAGGGCCAAGTCCGAAGGAACAGTTCACGTCATGAACTACAAGAGGTAATTGGCGCGTTTGTACTGACTGTCAATGATGGGAATGTAGATTGCCACCCAACCATCAGCCCTGTGGCTTTTCCCATCGTAGTACCTAGAGCAGAAAAGGCATCCCAGCAACCCACACAGCACAACGTAAGGTCTTTTGGCCGCCGCAAAGTAGCCATACACCAAAAGGGGCACTCAGCGGGTCGCACAGAGCCTCTCATGGGCGCCTACTAATCGTCATCGGCAACCTATCCGCAACTCCGACCTTCCCCCGCTCTTGAGTGACTGACGGCCTTATGAACAGCGGCCACCCCATCTGGTCACAATAGCCTTCAAAGGTCACCTGCAGTTGATGCGCTACCGCTGCAGCTTCACTCTCCGGCACAATGACTCCATCATGCAGAATATAGGTTGGCTGACCCAGATACATACGGGCGTGAGCTAACCGTGTCATGATCTCGCTTTCGTGGTAGCTGAGAGTATTGCTGTCGCGCACGCCCCTCTTTAGGTCATTAAGGCCCGGTAACATTTCTCGCAGGTGTTTCAGCAGTGCCTTGTATTGGTCAGACCCCTTATATCGGTTTGTCGAAGACACCTCTGCCAGCCCCAATTGATAATCAGCGAAACCAGCCCTCTTCTTTGCGTTACCAGCACCTATCAGGCGAACAATAACGTCTTTGATCTCGGCTTTTTTGAAGCCTTCGGCAATCAAGTTTTCGTAAGGGTTCAGCACCTCACAACCAAGCCAACTTGGATGAACTTTACCGGTCATTGCGGTCAGAATTGTTGGGTTACAGGCACTAATATCAACCTCGACAATTGCTTCCCCGTTCAAGGTATACTTGGCTCGCTCTGTTGGTGGCTCATTCGTGTAGGCGCACTGGTATCGCCCACCCACGTCAAGGTCATAAGCGTTGAACAAACGTGTCCCATAACCAAGTTTAGCGCCTTCAGGGGTAACCAAAGGCATAGCTGTATGCCAATCGCGTAATTTGATAAAATCTTGGTAGACTTGGGAACTTTCACTGATCGAAATAGTTTGCGTGTCTTTGCTCTTGTCGCGTCGAACCGTGGCCGTCACCGGGTTGAGGTAGCTGCAATTCGTGAATGATAACTCTGTTGACGCAACCTTGCTCCAGAGGCTGTGAGAGATTTCAAAAAGCTCAGCCTTGCTATCAAACCCGTAACCGTCAGTGTCATTGTAGTGACCCCGCACCTTGATGATCACACCACTTTTGATTAGCGCCTTTCGAAACGCCTCGATGACTTTCGTCCCGATCTTTGTTCTATTATGCCAGTGATTTCTGTTGCCTCTGAAGATGAAATTCCTCCTGCCCTTCTTCTGCATCCGTCGAACAGCACTCAGGAAGTTTGCAGCCAAGCACGCCCGCTTCCTGTTGAGAGTTGCCGCCTTATCTTTCCCAAGAGGGAGACCGCCATCACGATGCAGTATTTCTAGCAGTTCCCAGACTAAATCATTGGTGGCTACATGGTCAGGATTGGCGTCCTGAGAGATGAAAAAGAACTCTGGATTGTCCATGAACATCGCCTCACAAAAAAGTGCTTAATAGAGCCTGATGAATTCCGCTAAAGTGAGAGACTTGGTAAGAGTATTATATTCATAATTATAGATATACCTTACAGTGGGTAGCTTGAGTCCGTCCCTATTGGTCGTACTATAAGCTTGATGCAGCCGGGTTATGTCTGAATACATTCAATCAAGAACGCTACAGAGCTGAATTCCCGCAATAATATCAGCAACTTAAGGGGTTTGTTTTGCTGTTAGATCATGGGGTTAAGCCCTCTTTGTTGCAGTGGCGCTTTGCCCTCGCCATAGGTGACGAAGTGTAATGATGCCAAGGGGTTACCAATGGTTCGCTCTCTATTTTTTGGGGCTTTATTTCTATCTCGGGGATGGCTTTCCACCGCTGGGCAGTTCAACAGGGCCTTGGCTCAAAGGTCGATTTGATAGACGTAAAGTTGTTTCAGGCAGGGTCACCCCTCTGAGCAGCTTTAACCCGACTAAAGCGCACGATTGTCACATCCAAGTGTAGTCTAGTGACGCTACTGTGACTGTTACCAAAAAGCGGTAACATTAGACTTAAATTTGCTTTCTGTTGTTACCGAATCACTGTAGTCTAGTGTCAGATGTTACCAATGGAGAATGTCATGGCTACTATCGGATACCGTCGCGTCAGTTCAGAAGGCCAGAACCTAGATCGCCAAGACTTGGGTGAACTGGATAAAGTGTTTGAGGAAAAGCTCTCAGGTAAGTCCGCCAAGGATCGCCCAGCGCTGCAAGCCATGATCGACTATGCCCGTGAAGGTGATAGCGTGGTTGTCTACTCCATCGATCGACTTGCCCGTGACCTCAGAGACCTTCAGGACATTATTAGCACCCTAAACGACAAAGGCGTTGATATTAGCTTCTTGTCTGAGAGTCTGACCTTCAGCGCCGACGCTGATGATGCATTCGCCAAGCTACAATTGCAGATGATGGGTGCCTTTGCTGAGTTTGAACGCAACATCATCCGTAAACGCCAAGCTGAAGGGATTGCCAAAGCCAAGGCCGCTGGGAAGTTCAAGGGCGGCAAGAAACGGATCGACCGCGATCAAGTCCACAAGCTACGCTCTGACGGCCTCAGCACCTACAAGATTGCAGAACAGATGGGCATCTCTCGAATGTCAGTTCATCGCATTCTAAACGAGTAAATATTACTGACATAATATGTGAGGGGTTCTGCTTAGGCGCGTAGGGAACCCTTAGTTTCACACAGCTAGGGATTGCGTTGGTCTAGTAACGCCCCCAATTTTTAAGAGAAAGTTTTTACTTTTGCGCTTAGACCCAAACAGAGTGTCACTGGCGCTGTGCCCAAGACTCAAACTCAGCAATTGAATCGAAGGTAATACGACGCACAACCAACTTTCCGCCATCTTGCCGCAGCTTGATACCATTGACCTCCGCGACGACGGATTCGTTATCATCGCCAGAGTCCAAGCGCGTAGTACTCCGATTTTCGGGAGTAGGCGTTAGCACTTTGCGGTTTTTTTCACCTCCACCACAACTGCATCAAAGGCGAGGAGTTGTATACCAGGGACTAACAGCCCCAATGTGGGTACAAAATATAGCCATCCCTCAGAAAAAGAGATGATCAACCCAACCACAGAAAGAGCAATTGCCACATACCCAACCATTCGCAGTGTCAACATAGGTAATCCACGCTATCTATTTTTAGCCTCAAGCATAGCCTCAACCAATTTACCAACTACACCTGCCACGGAATTGTTCCGCTCCTTTGACTTATTTTTTTTGCCACAAATGAGAAACATCATGCCACAGAACCCACCCCCTGAATTCCGCGCCGAAGCAGTGCGTGTCGCGTTGACGAGCGGGCTGCCACGCAAGCAGGTAGCAGCAGATTTTGGCGCCGGCTTCTCAACGTTGAGCCGCTGGATAAAGCAGGACCGGCGTAATCCTGAGAAACCAGTCGCCCAATCTGATCTCAAGCGCGAGGTCGCAATCTTCGAATACATCAACGGCTTCTACAATCCACGTCGAAGGCACTCAGCATTGGGATGGAAAAGGCCATTGGCTTTCGAAAGAAAGGTCGCTTAAGTGAGCAACCGGAGCGGCACGAAAGCGTGACGGGTCCGTGAAGCCCTCTTTTCCCACGAAAAGTCTCTGACGGCAGCGCATATGGGACAGATTTAAGGTTTTTTAACGGAGGATTTCTGGTTCATCATAAAAAAATCAGCACAACTCAATGGGTAGGCAAAGATAAAGACTCTTCCAGCTCCATAAGCTTGGCTCGCAACAATCTAGCACTTTCCGCGATGCCCCCCACGTCAGAAGTAAGCGCGGTGGCTTCAACGTCGCTTGCCCAGTTTTCCACTTCCCGAAAACCAACTGTCCTCGCCGAGCCCTTTAACGTATGCACCTGTAAAGCGACTTCAGCGTAGTCACCGTCGGTCTCCGCTTCTATGATACTGCCAAGGCGCCGGTTAGCGTCCTTCAAGAACTTGCGCGCAAGGTCTAATAGCCCCTGTGTGCCAAAATCAGGTAAAAGCTTTTTATGGACCTCCGGTGCTATCACCTGTTGCAGCGTTTCCAACGCCGTAGCTGAGTTGTTCGAAAGTGGTAGGTCCGCTGCGTTACTCTCCATGCGTCGTACCGCCGGCCTCGGCTCAAGATTCAGCGCGTCTTCCAATTCTCGTTTGAGCGTTTCATATTCAACAGGCTTGGCAAGGATACGCTCGACACCCAGAAGCACTGCTTGTTTCTCAATGAAGTCTGCTGTGTGTGCGGTAAGTGCCAGAATGGGTGGCAGTTTTTCCTTACCATATTTTGACTGGATGAAGGATATGGCCTCGAAGCCATCCATCTCAGGCATTGAGACATCCATCAGAACGAGGTCATATTTGCCTGGTTCAAATTGCTCAGTGGCGCTGCGGCCGGTTTCTGCAAGGTCGGTTTTTAGGCCCATGCGCCGCGCAAAGGTCAGGAACAACTTTTGGTTAATGATATTGTCTTCTGCCACGAGGATGCGTCGCCCCTCTAGTTCCAAGACGGGCGGCTCATCTGTTTCAAAAGCATCCACATCTGACCCCTCTTTAGAGGTGACATCCAGCTCGAACCAGAACGTTGTTCCCTCACCCAACCGGCTCTCGACACCGATATCACCATCTAATCCTTCGATGATACGCTTACAAATTGCCAAGCCTAGCCCTGTTCCTTTGGCCGCAGCACTCAAAGGGTTGTCAATCTGTGAGAAATCCCTGAACAGGTTCGTCTTGTCCTTCTCGGAGATCCCCACCCCGAAATCTTCTACTTCAACCCGCAAGCGCCATTTCGCACCCTTTTGATCCGCATTTGCGCGGATAATAATTGGTCCGTCCTGCGAATAGCGAATTGCGTTGCTGACGAAATTGGAAATCAATTGTCGAAGACGGTTCGCGTCGCCGATGAAATAGTTTGGTACGCTGTTACTAATTTTGGTGACAATCGAGCGGTCCTGTCCACTATCTGAAGACCCGAAGATCACCTTGGCGGTATCAAGGACATCGCGAATACTGACAGGCTCCTGCTCGAACACCAGAACGCCCGCTTCCATCTTGGAAAAGTCGAGTACGTCATCGACAATCCTGTTCAGGCTTTTGCCCGCCAATTTGGCGTATTGTAGGAGTTCCTTTTTTTCGGGGTCAGTTTCGTCAAGCGCCATCAGATCAATAATACCTAACATCCCGCCAAGGGGGGTGCGTATTTCGTGGTTCATCGTTGAGATAAACCGACTGCGTGCGAGTGATGCCGCTTCTGCTCTTTCAAGCGCCTTTTGCATAGCGGCCGTTGCCATCTTGCGATCTTGGATGTCGCGCCCAATCCCCAACATGCCTTGTAAGTCTTGCGCGGCATCAAACAGAGGTGCGGCATTCGTATCATGCCATCGCCATGTGCCATCCGCATGACGCACGCGGTATTCCAATCCCGCTTCAGCTTGTTGATTGGTGACTATTCGTTCGAAAAAATTCTGACAATGAGGCAGATCGTCAGGATGGATGACGTTCGCGAAGTGCTGTCCTACCAGCTCGTCCTGCTGGTAGCCGAGTACATCGAGGATACGGGGCGACAGAAACTTGAACGTCCCATCTAGCGATAAAATATAAACGACGTCATTGGCTGTATCGAGGAATGACCGAAACTTTTGCTCACTCTCGTGCAGTTTTTCACGTGTCTCCGCTAGCGCTTTGAGTGTTTGTTCTAGTTGTTTTTGCGTATCCAATTGAAAGCCCACTTTTCTTCACGCACCGCCGGAATTTTGCCGCACCTTGGCTGTTCGCGCTTCCCTTGGCCAACTAGCCTGGTAACGTCAAGATTTATTGCATCAAAGATTCAAATTCTGTATTCAAGGCATCGCCTTTCCAGAGCCACCCACGAAAGTAATAACGAACGATACTCGCACTGTGCTTTTGCAGTCACTACGGCGCAATTTTGGCATTGATGATTCATTCATCCGCAATCAACTCTGCGTTCGCAGCGGCAAATTCATCGTCGGATAAAGCACCAGAAGCATGCAGTTTTTGTAGCTTCCCGTTTTCCTCACTCAAGCTGGCTTTTGGGGGAGCCTGAGGCTTATGTGTTTCTTTCGTTTTAGCTTCGATGAAACTCTTTATTTCTGCTGCTAGCTTATTCTTGGCATCATTGCCGCCTTCAAGCGCACCTCCGAAGGTAACTGTGTTTTCATCGCTATATGCGCTTGTTAGCCCTCCCCGAAGTTCATTACCTCCCCCGAGAGTGAATTGAATGTAACCGACAGCAACCCCAGCTTCCTTAACCTCGATGCCTGTGATTGAGCGAAAAGGAATCTCTTTTTTCAAGTCGTTCCTTTGCTGAGGAAGCCCATGACGCCTTTAGGGGCAATTACACCTTCGTATCGTAGACCTCTAGGTTCATTCCGGTTGCTTCGAGCAGAAAAGTCGGTTCCGTAAGCCACCTTGCTGAAATCAGTCTGACAGCCGAGCACATCAATCGTAGACTGACATGGAACCATAGAGTAATGCCCACTCAGTTCGAGCTGTAGCCCAAGGTGATTGTTGGTGATGCTGGCAAGTCTAGTCACTGGCTACAACCGTCCATTTGCTTTGAGGGTCTGAGTAAGCCTTATCAGTCCTTACTGACTTTAAGGTTGAATGTCCTATGTGTGCCCTGCGGGTCGATAAACGCAGCACAAGATTTAAAGGAGAACTACCTTGGACGGACAAGCAATTTACGATCGCAAACAGGCTGAAGCGTTGCGTCAAGAGCAAGTTTTTGAGCGTGCTTTGGCCGAACTTGAGATTGAGAAGCGCCGGAAGCTCGCAGGTGGGTACGCTGTCATGGCTGCCGCCTACACATTTGAACCGGCTGTCACAAAAAATGGATGGCTTGCAAAATCCGTTAGACTTTCAAAACTTTTGCTAGTTACGATTGTTGGTGTTGTTCCAAACTACTACGTGGCGATGCAGCTTTTGAACTGACGCTTGGGCTTATGCTTACGTTTTTATCTGAGTTGATTTTCGTCAATGCCCAGACCATCGACCCGTGTTGTCAGTCTTTTGGGTCTCGCTCGTTGGTTTGCTCATTCCTGACGAAATAGACCTAACAGGTGAGCGGGTCGATGGCATTACTGTCCCTTGCTATTTTGCGAATAAATTATCCCCAAGCAATTTATCGTGGCCCGCTCACTATCGATTCAAAGTAGAATTGGGTACTAAATCAAACAGCATGGTGGGCACTAAGCAAAAATAATTATCATTATTTTTCAGTTATTTAGGAGATAAAGGGCGAGTCCGGTACTCGCCTCCAATTACTTCCAAATCATGGGATTATCGGCTGGATAGCCGGGTCTGACACAAAATGGGCGCGCGGCCTGTTAACCACGGTCATCGGCTCTTGTGACACCGACGCGATACCGACAGAATACCGACGTGATGCCGATAGGGATTTATTCTGTATTTCAGGCAGTTAACTCTGATTCAATGCGCTGCGGCGCAGTCACCGCCTTGCGCACCATGTGCCAGTATATCTCTTCAACCTCAGGCAGGCTCAGNCGTCCACCTTCGCGGAACCATGTGTTGACCCCGGTCAGCATGGCGATCACCGCCATTGTGGCGATCTTCGGCTCGGCCACATCGAAGGCGCCGCTGGCCACGCCGCGCCGCAGGATGTCTTCCAGCTGATCCTCGTAATTCCGTCTAAGCCCTTCAATTACCTCGAAGTTTTCCGGCGTCAAATTGCGCAACTCCATGTAGGAGATGAAAACAGCCTCGGGCCTTTCATGGTGAAACCGGATATGAAACCGGGTGAATTGCTCCAAGGCACGCGCCGGGCACCCCGGCACCGGTGTTTCGGCACGGGCTTCCAACAACTCTTCCATGTGACCTTTGAGCAGATCGAACAACAGCGTCTGCTTGTCAGGTGTGTAGTTATACAGCGCCCCCGCCTGCACTCCGACCTCTGCCGCAATTTGTCTCATGGAAACAGCGGCATAGCCATCTTTCGCGAAAAGGCACAACGCCGCTTCGCGCACCTTCGGGCCGGTGATTCCAGAGTGGGAGCCTTGCGTCCTTGCCATGACGATACATTATCTGAACAGATGTTCAGCTCAAAGCCCCGCTTGCCCATCCCGCCCAAAGAATGGCAATAGGGTTACACCCGCCCCGAAAGGCCCCGTGTTTCATGCGATACCTTGCCCTCTCTTGCCTCGTCGCCACCATCACCCTCGCGGCCTGCAGCCAGTTTCCCGAACTGGAGGAGGATGCAGCACTTGGCGCACGCGATGCCCGCTACCCCGAGCTGGTGCCGGCGGAATCCCTTCGCGCGCAGGCTCCCGGCGCGCGGATCACCGACGAAAGCCAATCCGCCTTGGATGCCCGGATCGCCCGCCTGCGCAGCCGCGCCGCGCGTCTCAAAGGCACCGTGGTGGACGGTGGTACCCGGGCAAGGATGTCACAAGGCGTTCGCCAACCCTGAGCCCGCGAAAACCCGCGTTGCAAGGCTCGAAGGAACCCGTTACATCGCCCTTCCAGACCCATAAATCAACGACCGATCGGAGAAGCCCCATGACTGACCCCCTGCGCCTTGGTATCGCCGGACTGGGCACCGTGGGCACCGGCGTTGTCAAAATCGTCCGCCAAAAGGCCGCCCTTTTGGAAGATCGCGCCGGTCGCGCCGTGACGATCACGGCCGTTTCGGCCCGCACCCGTGACAAGGATCGCGGTGTGAACCTGTCGGACTATGCGTGGGAAGATGATCCTGTCGCACTCGCCACCCGCGACGACGTCGATGTTTTCGTGGAACTCATGGGCGGTTCGGACGGCCCCGCGAAGGCGGCGACCGAAGCTGCGCTCAAGGCTGGCAAACATGTGGTCACCGCCAACAAGGCGATGTTGGCCCATCATGGCCAAACCCTTGCAGAACTTGCTGAAAAACGAGGCCGCTCCATCCGCTATGAGGCCGCCGTTGCGGGCGGCATCCCGGTCATCAAATCCCTGATGGAGGGTCTGGCCGGGAACGAGATAACCCGCGTCATGGGCGTGATGAACGGCACCTGCAACTATATCCTCACCCGGATGCAAGCCACCGGCCAAGGCTATAACGCGCTGTTCGAAGAGGCCGACAAACTGGGCTATCTCGAAGCCGATCCCAATTTGGACGTCGGCGGCATCGACGCCGGTCACAAGCTGGCGATCCTGTCCTCCATCGCCTTTGGCACGCAGGTCGACTTCGACGCTGTCGAACTGGAAGGCATCCAGTCGATCACACTGGAAGACATCAACCACGCCGCCGACATGGGCTATCGCATCAAGCTTCTGGGCGTGGCGCAATTGACGGGCCGCGGGCTGGAACAACGCATGTCGCCCTGCCTCGTCCCCGCCTCCAGCCCCTTGGGCCAGCTTGAAGGCGGCACCAATATGTGCGTACTCGAAGGCGATATGGTCGAACAGATCGTGTTGCGCGGCCCCGGCGCGGGTGAAGGCCCCACCGCCAGCGCGGTGATGGGCGACGTGATGGATATCGCCCGTGGCGTGCGCCTGCCCACTTTCGGCAAACCCACTGAAAAGCTGATCAAGGCCAAGGCCGCCCGCGCGGTGACACCCGCCCCCTATTACCTGCGCATGGCGCTTGACGACAAACCCGGCGCTCTGGCCAAGGTGGCAACCGTTCTGGGCGAGGCGGGCATTTCCATCGACCGGATGCGCCAGTACCGCCACGACGACAGCACCGCCCCGGTTCTGGTCGTGACCCACAAAACGACCCGTAGCGCCTTGGACACAGCACTTGAGGCCATGTCGAAACTCGACGTCATGGCCACCTCGCCCGTCGCCCTGCGGATCGAAACCGTTTGACCGCGCCCTTGTGCGCAAGACCCCGGGCCGCTAATGCTGACGCGGCTTGAAAACAACAAGGATTTGCCATGACCGCCCCCGTGGATTTCAATGACCGAATGCTTTCACTGGGCTTGGCCCGTGTCTCCGAGGCCGCCGCACTGGCCTGTGCCGACCTGATCGGGCGCGGTGACGAAAAGGCCGCCGACCAAGCAGCGGTAAACGCGATGCGCGAACAGCTGAACCTGCTTTCGATCAAGGGTGTCGTGGTCATCGGCGAAGGCGAACGCGACGAAGCGCCGATGCTTTACATCGGTGAAGAGGTGGGCACAGGTGATGGCCCCGGCGTGGATATCGCGCTTGACCCGCTCGAAGGCACCACACTCACCGCCAAGGCCATGCCGAACGCCCTCACTGTCATCGCC
>PR_CR_10_Liq_2_inCRDRAFT_1000299_pt1 | contig 14020 bp, 9 predicted proteins | sample PRCRCaboRojoPR_FD_10245 | JGI IMG/M metagenome (IMG submission 10245) | reverse complement strand
CGCAAAGGATTGGTATGAGGTTATGCCTTACTGCCGCCTGAACCTTTAGCCTGACTTTTTCGTCATCCTCACCGTGTATGGTTCTTCTCTCGCTGTGACCAACCAGCACGTACTGACAGTTGAGCTTTGACAAGAACTCACCGCTTATGTCTCCTGTAAACGCTCCAGAATCATTGTCAGAAAGATCCTGAGCGCCAAGAACAAGATTGAATCCTTCAGCATCAATCAGCGTCTGAGCGCTTCTCAGGTCAGTAAAGGGTGGTGCTACCACAACCTCCACAGCCTCATAGTCAAAGTCGGCGTCAGAAAGAGTCCATGCGATTTTTTGTATTAGCGCTATTGCCTGCTGGTGATCAAGGTTCATCTTCCAATTGCCAGCAATGAGAGGTGTTCTAGTCATTTAATGCCTCCAGTCCTGGAAGTGGTTTGCCCTCAAGGAACTCAAGGCTAGCCCCACCCCCCGTTGAGATGTGTCCAAACTCGCTATCTCTAAGGCCAAAATGCCTTACGGCAGCGGCACTGTCGCCGCCTCCAACAACACTCAGGCCATTCATTTCGGTCAAAGCTTCGGCGACTGCCTTGGTGCCGCTTGCGAAGGCCTCAAATTCGAACACTCCCATCGGGCCATTCCAGAAGACAGTTGCACTCTGACTGATGTGCTTTGCGAACAACTCGGCAGTGCGTGGGCCAATATCTAAACCCATTCCGTCCATCCCGAAACTTGTGTTTTCGAAGGAGGAAACATCCGCGGTCTCATGCGGAGCATCCGCACTGAAACCACTCGCAACCACAGTATCCAAAGGTAGAACCAGCTCAACACCGAGTTGTTTAGCGCGACGAATGTATTCCTTAGCCCTGTCAATCTGATCTTCCTCAAGCAGTGACTTTCCAACCTCAAAACCTTGGGCTTTGAGAAATGTAAACATCATCCCTCCGCCAATAAGCATTGTGTCAACTTTTGGCAACAAGGTTTCGATGACCCCTAGCTTGTCGCTGACTTTGCTGCCGCCGAGAATTAATGTGTAGGGCCGAGAGGGTGTATCTGTCAGTCTTGTAAGAACGTCCAGCTCTCTCTGGACAGTTCTTCCCGCGAAACTTGGAACTAGCTTGGCGAGCTCGTAAACGCTGGACTGCTTTCGGTGAATCACTCCAAATCCGTCAACCACCACAAACTTTGCCGCCTGCAGGATCTCGCCGGCAAAAGCTTCCCTGGCAACCGAGTCTTTACTGGTCTCTCGCTTGTCGAAACGAAGATTTTCCAATAGCGCCAATTCAGCATCCTCTGGTACCTCGCCTGGATTCGAAAAAATCAACTTTGGGTAGCGTTGCAACAGGTATTCGTGCACTGGCTTCAAGCTGAATTCAGGTTCTTCGCCTTCGGGTCTTCCAAGATGCGAGCAAATAACTGGCCGTCCGCCTTTACTGATGACTTCATCAATGGTGTCAAGTGCGGCTTCTATCCGACCAGCGTCCTGAATGACCCCATTGGTAATCGGTACGTTCAGGTCACAGCGGATGACCACCTGTTCCCCTGAAAAACTGTTTATTTTGTCAAGCGTGCGCAGCATCAGAGTTTGCTGGCAACCAGCTCTGTCAGCTCGACAAGCCTGTTGGAGTAACCCCACTCGTTGTCGTACCAGCTGCTGATTTTTACGGTGTTGTCAATCACGCGCACCAAGCCCGCATCAAAAATAGAGCTGTGCGCGTCACCAACGATGTCAGAGGAAACCAATGGGTCCTCGGAGTACATCAAAATGCCCTTAAGTGGACCCTCGGCGGCCTTCTTATAGGCAGCCTTAATTTGTTCAAGATCAACACTGGCCTTTGTAGTCAGGGTCAAATCGGTAATTGAGCCAGTTGGTACAGGTACACGCAGTGCAAAACCATCCAATTTTCCGTTCAACTCAGGCATAACCAGGCCGATTGCCTTTGCAGCTCCGGTGGAGCTTGGCACGATATTCACTGCAGCTGCCCTTGCTCTGCGTAGGTCACTGTGCGGACCATCCTGTAAGTTTTGGTCAGCTGTGTAAGCGTGAACAGTGGTCATTAAACCGTTTTCAATACCCCACTCGTCGTGAAACACCTTTGCCAGGGGGGCCAAGCAGTTAGTTGTGCAGGAAGCATTTGAGATGATGTGGTGATTCTCTGGGTCGTATAGGTGCTCATTCACGCCGATCACGAAAGTTGCATCTTCATTCGTCGCAGGAGCTGAAATCAAAACCTTTTTAGCCCCAGCTTCGATATGCGCTTTGGCTTTTTCAGCGTTGGTGAAAATACCGGTGGACTCAATAACGATGTCCACCCCCAGTGCACCCCAGCCAAGATCCGCAGGATTACGCTCTGCTAGTACCCTAATTTTCTTGCCACCAACGATGATGGACTCGCCGTCTACTTTGACATCAGCATCTAGTCGGCCGCCAACTGAGTCATACTTCAGCAGGTGTGCTAAACCAGCAGGGTCAGATAAGTCGTTTACTGCAACAATCTCTAGGTTGCTGCCCTGATTTAGAGCAGCTCTCAGGTAGTTTCTTCCAATTCGGCCAAAGCCGTTAATTCCAATACGAGTCATAACATCTCCAGAAAGTAGTTAAGTCAATGGGCGCGTGATTTGTCACACGCGCCATTGAGTAGAACTTTCTCAGCCTAGCAGCAGGCTGGCTGCATTTGACTTTGCAGCAAGGAAACGTTTTTCAACATCGTCCCAGTTAACTACGTTCCAGAAGGCTTTTACGTAATCACCCTTGACGTTTTTGTAGTCCAGATAGAAAGCATGCTCCCACATATCCAGCATCAGCAAGGGGGTGGTCAAAACCGGAACATTGCCTTGCTGGTCATAAAGCTGATTGATAACCAATCTTGATCCAACAACATCCCAAGCTAGCAAAGCCCAACCGGAACCTTGGATACCAAGGGCCGCAGCGTTGAAGTGCGCAACAAATTTGTCGTAATCGCCAAAGAATTCATCTATGGCTGCCATCAGCTCGCCTTCTGGCCTGTCCTTGGCGTTTGGTCCGAGGTTTTTCCAGAAAATACTGTGATTGGTGTGGCCACCGAGGTGGAAAGCGAGGTCTTTTTCAAGTTTAGGAAGATTTCCAAAATTACCGCTGTCTCTCGCTTCAGCCATTTGCTCCAATGCCTGATTGGCTCCAGCAACATAGGCTGCGTGGTGCTTTGAGTGGTGTAGCTCCATTATCTGACCGCTGATTGACGGGTCTAGGGCTCCGTAGTCGTAGTCCAAATCTGGAAGTGTGTATGTCATTTATCGATTCCTTTCACTTATCTACAGTTGTATAACTCTGTCGATATTCCCGAGATTAATCTTGAGCCTGAAGTCCTTGCAGAGCATCTTCAGTGTCAGGAACGCCCAACTCGTCAGCTCTCTTATCTGCCATGGCGAGGAGTCTCCGGATTCGACCCGCAATCGCATCCTTTGTCATCGGCGGACTTGCAAGCCTACCCAGTTCGTCAAGCGATGCATTTTGATGCTCAAGCCTCAGTTCTCCCGCGTACTTGAGATGCTCAGGAACGTCCTCACCAAGTATTTCCAATGCTCTTTGCACTCTGGCTCCGGCGGCAACTGCCGCCTGTGCACTTCTTCTGAGGTTTGCATCGTCAAAATTGGCAAGTCTTTGATTTGGCATCTGACTTCCGCGCTTTTGGCGGACTTCGTCCCACTTCAACCAAGCCTGCTCAGCGCCAAGCAGGCGCATTAGGTGACCAATTGCATCAGGTTCTCGAACCATCACTCGGTGTGTTGAGCGAACTTCTCTGGTCTTTGCTGACACATCTAGTCTTCTTGCTAGGCCAACTAGCGCCATTGCCGCCTCGTTGGTTGGAGCCACCACCTCTAGAGAAACCATTTTTGAAGGATCTGAGAGGACTCCAGCCGCCATAAACGCTCCACGCCACGCACTGACCGCCTCTTCTGTGGTTGAGCTGACTAGATTGGCTGGCAATCCCCTCACCGGCTTTCCTTTTATGTCTATCAGTCCAGTCTGGCGAGCCAGCAGCTCACCGTGCCCCGAAACCCGAAGCAGGTAACCTTTGTCTCTCTTTCCTGTGGCGTTAGTAACAGAGATTTCCGACTTGGAGGAAAAAACCTCGGCGAGAACTTTTGACATGCGACGAGCTAGCTCGGATTCAGATAGCTCTACTTCAATAGCAATTCTTCCGCTAATTAGGTGGAGCCCCCCACAAAAGCGAAGCATTGTTGCTAATTCGGCAGCCTTTGACTCAGAGCGCGATAGCCGAACTTGTGCCATCTGCAGCCTTGCCTCAGAAGTTAGCGACAATTACTCTCTCCCCAAATCTCGGTGATTTACCCTCACGCGCAGTTCCTCGCCCGACAGCATATCGGCAAGTTGATTAGCCAGTGTTACAGAACGGTGTTTACCCCCGGTGCAACCAATAGCTATCGTAATGAATCTTTTGTTTTCTATCCTGTAACCTGCAAAAACGCTCAACAGCATTTTTTTCATATTTGAAACAAAACTCTGAGCCAGTTTGGATTCCATCACTGCTTGCTGGACCCTGGAATCATTCCCAGTTAGGTCCCTGAGAGATTCGTCCCAATGAGGATTTGGTAAAAATCTCGCATCAAAGATCATGTCGGCATCAGAAGGTGTCCCGTATTTGAATCCAAAAGACTGAATTTGTAACTGAAGCTGATTCGCGTCGTCACCAAATTCCTCTAGAATTCGAGTTCCTAATTGATGCACATTCAAATCGCTACTGTCAATCACCACATCAGCTGCCTCCCGCAGTTCAGTGAGTTTGGCCCTTTCCTTTGTAATCCCCTCCAATAGACCTGCATCGCCCTGCAGCGGGTGGGGTCTTCTAACTTGTTCGAATCGCCTCACCAGAGCTTGGTCGCTGGCTTCTAAAAAGACAATCCTCAGCTGTATATCTGCTTGCCGAAGGTTGTTAATATTTGTCGATAGCTCATCAAAGAAATCTCCACCCCGGACATCGATTACAACAGCAAGCTTGCTTATCGGGTTTTTGTTCTTTCCGACTAATTCAGATATCGGTGGCAGCATCTGCGGTGGAAGATTGTCAACTACATACCAGCCTTGATCTTCCAAGGTGTTTGCTACCGTCGAGCGTCCAGCACCACTCATGCCAGTTACGATAAGTAATTCGGAGTTGTGCGGCTCAACCATCTTTCACCCTTCTGATACAAGGTTACTGATTATCGGATTCAGATTCAGCCGATTCCTGCACAGATTTATTTAGATGACGATGAATTTCTTCGGCCAGCGCTACTCCGATTCCGGGAAGATCTGAAATCTCTTCAGCAGATGCTTGCCTCAATCGAGTTGCAGATCCGAATCTTCTGAGCAGCTGTCTGGCTCGCTTATCTCCAAGACCAGGAATGCTAAGCAGTTGGCTTTGAATGCTTTTACTTCTCTTCTTGCGCTGAGCTTCAATCGCGAATCGATGAGCTTCGTCTCTGATGCGTTGCAGTAAAAAAAGCTCATCACTGGTTCTTGGCAGGATAATTGGAAAGTCTTCCCCGGGAACCCAGACCTCCTCGAGTCTTTTTGCTATTCCGCAAACTGCAATATCTTCTGCGCCCGAGTCGACGAGTGCCCTCTTGGCTGCATTCACCTGTGGCAATCCACCGTCGATCAATAAAAGTCCTGGACGATAGCTGAACTTATTTTCGGTCTGAGTCTCGCCGAGATACTTCAGCCTCCTCATCAACACTTGATAAATTGCATCGGTATCATCGGCAAAGTTGTCAATATTAAACCTTCTGTACTGACCCTTTTTGCTCAGTCCATCCTCAAAGACCACCATTGATCCGACTGCTCCGGTTCCGCCCAGGTGCGAGATGTCGTAGCACTCTATTCGCAACGGTGCTGTCTCTAAATTCAAGGATTTTTGTATTCCGGCTAAAGCATCCGCTCTGGTTGTGAAGTCAACACTTCGTTTAGATTTATAAGTCGCGAGAGTGTGCTTGGCGTTAGCCAGTGCAGTTTGTGAGAGGGTTCGTTTATCGCCTCGCTGAGGGATTCTAAATGTAACTTTCTTACCCCTCTTCTCGGATAACCAAGTCTCCAAAGCCTCCTTGTTTGTGGGGAGTTCAGGTACAAGTATTTCCTTTGGTACCGAATTCGGCTCTATGTTGGGCTTTTCTTCGTAAACATCCTTGATCAGCTGCTCAACTATTTCGCTGTCTGAAAGCTCGTCGGCCAGGTCAATGACAAAGCCTTTATTACCTCTTATGCGACCACCGCGGACTATAAAAAAACTAACTGCCGCGTTTAGTGAGTCTCTGGCTAGGCCGAATAGGTCGGCATCCGTTTGGTCTTGTAAAACCACCGTTGATTTCTCGAGGACCCTCTCAAGAGCTGCGATGTCGTCTCTCAGCTGTGCGGCATATTCGTACTGCTGGTCCTGACTTGCCAGTGCCATTTTCTCCTGCATCGAATGCAGATAGCTAGAATCGCCTCGATTCATGAAATCGCCGAGAGACTTGGCAATCGACTTGTGGGCGGCTTGATCTATTCTTCCAACGCAAGGTGCTGAGCATTTACCAATCTCCGCAAGTATGCATGGCCGACTATTTTTTTTCGCATTTTCAAAAACTGATTTAGAACAACTTCGAACCGGAAATACCTTCAATAAGTTATCTAGCGTCTCCCTTATTGCCCAGGCCTGAGTGTATGGACCAAAGTACTTAACACCCCTCAACTCTCGATTTCGAGTGACAAAGGCCCTAGGTATCTCTTCCCGCATGCTGATTGCAAGATAGGGATAGCTCTTATCGTCTCGAAATCGCACGTTGAATAGTGGGTCGTATTGCTTGATCCACATAAACTCCAGCTGAAGCGCCTCATATTCGCTGTCGACAATTGTCCAGGTAACGTCAGCGGCTGTTTCAACCATTCGTCTGGTGCGCTCGTGGAGTTTTTGTTGATTTCCAAAATAACTGGTAAGACGAGCACGTAAATTTTTCGCCTTTCCTACATAAATAACCCTGTTGTTTGCATCCATAAACCGATAGACGCCCGGTTGGGTAGGGATGGAAGAGGTTTCTGGGCGAAAACTTGGCGTAGTCATCAGAGTATCTCGGCTAGGAATTCTCCAGTATGAGAACCTGAGGTTCTACTGACCTTTTCTGGCGTGCCCTGGGCAACGACCAATCCTCCCCCGTAACCGCCCTCGGGTCCCATGTCGATTATCCAGTCAGCACTGCGTATGACATCCAGATTGTGTTCGATGACCACAACGGTATTACCTTTATCCACGAGACTGTTTAGCACTTTCAGCAGCTTTTGAACATCCTCAAAATGCAGCCCGGTGGTCGGCTCATCCAGAACATATATGCTTCTCCCATTGCTTCGTTTTTGAAGCTCTGTTGCAAGTTTTACTCGTTGCGCCTCTCCGCCGGAAAGGGTTGTTGCGCTTTGCCCCAGTCGAACATAGCCAAGACCCACCTCAACCAAGGTGTCTAGGTATCGAGCGATGGAATTTATCGGCTTGAAAAATTCCGCGGCCTCATTAATTGGCATTTCAAGCACGTCGGAAATAGTTTTTCCTTTGTAGTGAACCTGCAAGGTTTCTCTGTTGTATCTTGCACCCTTGCAGTCTTCGCAAACCACGTAAACGTCAGGCAGAAAGTTCATCTCTATTCGAATTGTTCCATCACCACTGCAGGTCTCGCATCTTCCGCCCTTTACGTTGAAGCTGAACCTCCCCTGTTGGTAGCCTCGCATTTTAGCCTCCTGGGTGTCGGCAAAAAGCTTTCTGATGTGATCAAAGACACCCGTGTAGGTTGCGGGATTACTGCGTGGGGTTCTACCAATTGGGTTCTGATCAACATGGACGACTTTATCCAGGTTTTCTATTCCCTCAATCCTTGTGTGCTTGCCCGGCACGAGTTTCGCCTTATTGAGATTGTTTGCAAGAGTTCTGTAAAGCACATCGTTGACTAGGGAAGATTTTCCACTTCCACTAACCCCTGTGACAGCTGTGAGAACGCCTAGCGGAATGCTCACATCCACATTTTTTAGGTTATTTGCCCGAGCGCCAATCACCTTCAGTTTTTCGGTTCTTGGCTTGCGTCTTTTTGAGGGCGTCTTTATTTCTAGCTGTTTAGACAGGTATTTGCCGGTAATCGAGTCTTGGTTTTTTAGTATTGTCCTGTAGCTGCCGCTGTGCACCACATTGCCGCCATCAATGCCTGCAGTAGGTCCGATGTCCACAAGCCAGTCGGCCGCATGGATTGTATCCTCATCGTGTTCAACAACAATCAGAGTATTTCCAAGATCTCTCAGTCTTTCCAGGGTTTGAATGAGTCGACGATTATCTCTTTGGTGAAGACCAATGCTGGGTTCGTCTAAAACGTATAAAACTCCCGTAAGTCCCGCCCCTATTTGTGTTGCTAAACGAATTCGCTGGGCTTCTCCACCAGATAGCGAGCCCGCACTTCTTTCAAGATTCAAATACCCCAAACCCACGGAGAGTAGAAACTCAAGACGTGCTCTGATTTCTCGCAAAACCTGTCCAGCTATCTTTGCTTCTTTCTCATTCAGTTGGATGGACTCAAAGAATGCAAAGCAATCATTCAAACTAAGTTTTACGACATCATGAATTGATTGCTCGGATACCTTCACCGCCAGAACCTCGGGCCTCAATCTTGCGCCATCGCAGACAGGGCAGGGTATTTCTCGCAGATACCCTGCGTATTTGCCCCTCATGTAATCGCTGTCTGTTTCGTTGTACTTTCGCTCCACGTATGGAAGAACGCCTTCAAACCCGCTGGTGTAGCGCATCTCACGACCGTATCTGGATCTCCACCTGACCTGGACTTTGAAGTCGTTTCCGTAAAGAATTGCCTGCTGAATCTCCTCAGTAAGGGCCTGCCAAGGCGTATCCAGATCGAATTCAAGGTCGTCGGCCAAACCCTTGAGCAGTCTTACAAAGTAGTTATAAAGACCTTTACCTTGAGTCGACCAGGGAATAATTGCCCCTTCGGTAAGAGTTTTCGCAGGGTCTCCGATTACTAGTTCGGGGTCAACTGCCATTTTTACCCCAAGCCCGGTACATTCCGGGCAAGCACCAAACGGAGCATTGAAACTAAAAGTTCTCGGTTCTATGTCAGTCAGTGCCAGTTGGTGCTGATTGGGGCAACTCAAGTTCTCACTGAATGTTCGAGAAGTATCTGAATCCGCAAAATTAATTACAACCCTTCCGTCAGCCAAGTTGAGGGCGGTTTCTATAGAGTCTGTAAGCCGATTTGCAATGTCTTCCCTTATCACCATTCGATCTACAACCACGCTTATGTCGTGCTTGTATGACTTTTTCAGCGGCTTTGCCTCAGCTAAAACCACTTGCTCTCCATCGACTATTGCTCTGGCGTAGCCTTGCGCCTGTAGAGAAGAGAACAGATCAACAAATTCCCCCTTTTTTTGTTGAACTATTGGGGCCAGAACCAGAAACCTAGTTCCCTCCTCCTCTTTGAGTAACTGATCAACTATTTGCTGCGGAGTTTGCTTGGAAATAACTTCACCGCACTCGTGGCAGTGCGGGATGCCAATTCTTGACCAAAGCAATCTCAAATAATCATGGATCTCGGTAATGGTTCCCACCGTTGATCTGGGGTTCCTGTTCGTAGATTTCTGATCAATAGAGACTGCAGGCGAGAGGCCTTCTATGAAATCTACGTCTGGTCGATCAACTTGACCCAGAAATTGTCGGGCATAGGCTGATAAAGATTCCACATATCTTCGCTGACCCTCCGCGAAGATGGTGTCAAAAGCCAGCGAGGATTTGCCTGAGCCGCTGAGCCCAGTAAAAACCACCAGCTTGTCTTTTGGTATTTCGAGATCAAGATTTTTCAAGTTGTGAACTCGGGCACCTTTAACATGCAGAACACTTCCCTTTGGTTTCTCTATGTGCATGTTTTTCCTATGCGTGTCCCGCAGATTCCATCTGCCTTACTTCGCGCTTTAGTTCGCTTATTTCATCTCGAATGCGAGCGGCCAACTCGAATTGTAGTTCATCGGCTGCCGACCTCATCTGTGCATCGAGCTCCGCAATGGTCTCTAGAAGTTGTTTCTTACCGGCACCCGCAATAGAACTCCTCCCCCTCATCGGTTCCGTCGTTTGTTTTCTCTTGGGCTCATACTTCAGGCTTTCCAATAAGCTCTCTGTATCTGCCTGCTCGCGTGCCAGTTGGTCAGTAATGTCTGAAATTTGCTTTCGCAAAGGTGTGGGGTCGATACCGTTTACCTTGTTGAACTCCAACTGCTTTGTTCTTCTTCTCTCGGTCTCGTCTATAGCTCTCTTCATCGAGTCGGTTACTTTATCGGCATATAAGTGGACTTCACCATTGACGTTCCTAGCTGCTCGACCGATTGTTTGAATCAGCGAAGAGGTTGACCTCAAAAAGCCCTCTTTGTCTGCATCCAAAATGGCGACCAGTGACACCTCTGGTAGGTCAAGTCCCTCTCTCAGCAGGTTTATACCAATCAGAACGTCATAGATGCCCTGGCGGAGCTCGCGCAGAAGCTCTACTCTTCTCAGTGTGTCGACATCACTGTGGAGGTAGCGAACTCTGACCCCTGCCTCAGTGAAAAAATCAGTCAGTTCCTCAGCTAGTTTCTTGGTGAGTGTGGTGACCAAGACTCTCTCGTCTCGCTCGGCCCTTAATCTGACCTCTTCCAACAAATCATCAATCTGACCTTTGGCGGGCTTTACTACCAACTTTGGATCCACTAGCCCCGTGGGTCGAATAATCTGCTCAACGAATCCATCGCTCTTCTCAAGCTCGTATTTTGCTGGCGTCGCCGACAGATACACCGTTTGTCCGGTTCTCTCCAGAAATTCATCAAATCGAAGCGGCCTGTTGTCTAGTGCAGAGGGTAGGCGGAAACCATGTTCAACCAGAGTTCGTTTTCTAGAGGCATCCCCCTCATACATCCCCCCGATTTGTGGAACTGTGACGTGGGATTCGTCAATGACCGTTATGAAGTCCTCGGGAAAGTAGTCCAGTAGACAGCTAGGGGGATCGCCCTGTTCTCGTCCATCAATATGCCTTGAGTAGTTTTCGATACCGGAGCAGAATCCAAGTTCACGAATCATTTCTAAATCGAAATTCGTGCGCATCTTGATCCTCTGGGCCTCAAGCAATTTACCCTGAGTTTCGAGCTCTTTGTGCCTTTGCTCCAGCTCCTCCTCAATTGCTTCTATTGCCTTACCCATTCGCTCCGCGGGTGCAACATAGTAGCTAGCGGGAAAAATAGCTACGGTATCTAGTTCATTTAGGATTTCACCGGTGAGAGGGTGAATGTTGTAAATCTTTTCAATCTCATCGCCGAAAAACTCGATTCTCGTTGCTTGCTCGTCGTAGACGGCAATGATCTCTACCGTGTCGCCCTTAACCCGGAAATTTCCTCGCGAGAAGTCAATATCATTCCGTTGATACTGGATTTCGACAAACTGTCTAATCAAATCATCACGATCAATGTTTTGACCAACATGCAAGGCAACTGCCTGACCGAGGTATTCTTTGGGCGCCCCCAGACCGTAGATGCAGCTAACGGTTGAAACCACTATTACGTCCCGGCGACTCAAAAGGCTCATCGTTGCTGAGTATCTCAACCTCTCAACCTCTTCATTGATGGTTGCGTCTTTTTCAATAAAGGTGTCGGACTGCGGAACGTAGGCTTCGGGTTGGTAATAGTCGTAGTAGCTAACGAAATATTCAACTGCATTTTCAGGAAATAGCTGCCTGAATTCGTTGGCCAGCTGTGCAGCAAGCGTCTTGTTGTGGGCAAGAATCAAAGTAGGCCGCTGCATCTCTTCGATCATCCATGCAGTTGTCGCACTTTTACCAGTACCGGTAGCCCCCAAGAGAACCACGTCTGTCTCTCCATCGTTTAGCCTTTTTGCAAGCTCCTGGATAGCCTTTGGTTGGTCTCCACTTGGTTGGTAGTCACTCACAACTTTGAATGGCTTGTACTCTCTTCGGGGTTCCACCCTCAGTTCAACTCCATTTTCGAGTCCCTCATTTCCTGAAGAAACATCCACAGTTGCTCCACCCGCTCCTGCAGTTGTTCGAGCGTGCAATCACTGTCAACTACATAGTCAGCGACTGACTCTCTTTGATCTCTGGAAGCCTGTGAGGAAATCCTGCTCTTAGCCTCTTTGNGACTCATTGAGCGATGATCNTGAAGCCTGCTAACTCGCGTTTCCTCTTCTGCTTCGACGGTCACGACTGTGTCGAAATCATAATCGGCAGCTGATTCCACCAACAGAGGTATTTGATATATGACAATTCCTGGAGTTTGGTCGAATATTGCCTTGGATTGAGTGCGAATAAGCGGGTGAAGAATTTCCTCAAGGCGCCTTCGTTTCTCAGGGTCGGTAAAGACTATCTCTGCAAGTTTCTGCCTATCGAGACTCCCTGATTCATAGAGGTCTTTACCAAAGGAAGACTGGATGCTTTCAGCCCCTGTTGTACCGGGCTCGACAACATCTCTGGCTATTTGATCGGAATCAATCACAGAAGCCCCCATGCTTGAAAGCATGGAGGCAACTGTTGACTTACCACTGGCGATTCCGCCGGTCAATGCGACCAGGAGATCAGCCATTGAAACTATTCACCCTGGTTGAGCTTATCCCTGAGGGCTACCAAGGATTCGTCCTCGGCAAGTGTGCCCGCCTCAGCTTCAGAAGAAGGACTTTGCTCAGGTGTCGCCTCAGGGACGTTTGCCAATCTTTCATTGATTGCCTTCACCTGAGTTTTATGCAGCTCCCAGCGCTGCTGAGCCTCTGAATACTCGCTCTCCCACTTTGCGCGGGCTTCCTCGTAACCAGACTTCCACTCGTTGGTCTCTGGGTCGAAGCCTTCGGGGTACTTGTAATTACCCTGCTCGTCATATTCAGCACTCATTCCATATAGCACTGGGTTGAAGTCAGTTCCCTCAGGGTCAACCTCTTCGCTTGCCTGCTTGAGGCTAAGGCTGATACGGCGACGCTCTAGGTCGATATCAATAAGCTTTACGAAAACTTCCTGGTTTACATCAACAACCTGATCTGCATGCTCAATATGCTTGCTAGAGAGCTCGGAGATGTGTACCAGTCCCTCAATTCCATCTGCCACGCGAACGAATGCTCCGAATGGCACAATCTTGGTGATCTTTCCAGGCGTGTATTGACCAATTGCATGCGTCCTTGCGAACAACTGCCATGGGTCCTCCTGGGTTGCTTTCAGTGACAACGAAACACGCTCTCGGTCGTTGTCAATTTCTAGAACCTCAACGGTTACTTCCTGGCCAACTTCAACTACCTCGCTAGCGTGGTCAATGTGCTTCCAGCTCAATTCGCTCACGTGAACCAGACCATCTACTCCACCCAGGTCGATGAACGCACCGAAGTTGACAATCGAAGAAACCGTTCCGGTGCGTACCTGACCCTTTGCTAGGTCATTGAGAAGGGTTGATCGTGAGGCAGACTGCGACTCTTCCAGAAGCGCTCTTCGACTCAGCACCACGTTGTTACGGTTTTTATCCAGTTCAAGAATCTTGGCATCCATCTCTTCTCCGAGGTATGGAGCTAGATCTCTAACCCTTCGCAGCTCAATCAGTGAGGCGGGCAGGAACCCACGAAGACCGATATCTACGATCAGGCCACCCTTTACGACTTCGATTACTACACCTTTGACAACACCGTCTGCCTCTTTGATCTTTTCGACGTCTCCCCAAGCACGCTCGTACTGAGCACGCTTTTTGGAAAGGATAAGACGTCCCTCTTTGTCTTCTTTTTGAAGGACCAGAGCCTCAACTTTGTCGCCAACGTTCACGACCTCGTCTGGGTTTGCGTCTTGCCTGATTGAAAGTTCTCGAGAAGGTATTACACCCTCGGTTTTGTATCCGACGTCAAGCAATACTTCGTCGCGATCTATTTTTACAACGGTTCCTTCGATGAGGTCTCCGTCATTGAAAAACTTTAGTGTTTCCTCAACTGCTTTTAGGAAGTCTTCACTGCTTCCGATGTCGTTTACTGT